>Ga0316189_10000294_pt1 | contig 48924 bp, 45 predicted proteins | sample LowCovwburrow_MG_FD_204930 | JGI IMG/M metagenome (GOLD analysis project Ga0316189, IMG submission 204930) | Coastal sediment microbial communities from Maine, United States - Lowes Cove worm burrow | ecosystem: Environmental > Aquatic > Marine > Coastal > Sediment | place: USA: Maine... | reverse complement strand
CCGTTCCAGCAGTTTTTCAAATATCTGCTCACCCGTCAGCTCGGGAGTAGAGGAGGCCAGTAGCCGGCCGATCTCTTCCAGAATCCTTTTTTTGCTGGCCGCCGGGTTTTGGCAGCTGATTCGATCCAGCACTAAAAAATCAGCGGGAAACATATCTATCCTACGGGTTAACTCTCGTTCGTATTAGCGGTGTTCAGGTTCCTGTGGACTCCATGTCTTTTCGGTTGACACCGTTGCGGTGATTGGTCAGTTTTTCTTTGTGCTTCTTTACCTGCCGGTCAAGCTTGTCCACCAGTCCGTCGATGGCGGCATACATATCCTCCTCTACACAGTCGGCAAAGATATCGGCACCATTGACGTGCATGGTGGCCTCCGCCTTCTGGCGCAGTTTTTCTACGCTCAGTATGACGTGGATATTGGTCACGTGGTCGAAATGACGCTCCAGACGCTCGACCTTGGAATCCACATAATTACGCATGGCTTCGGTGATATCCACATGATGACCGGTGAGGCTTATTTGCATAATGTGCTCCTTTGTCTTAGTGCCTCTATATGAGGCGCTTTCGCTCATTGGATGGCGGGATCGCCATCGATTCGCGGTATTTGGCTACGGTTCGACGTGCGACCTTGATGCCTTGTTCAGCGAGAATGCTCGCTATCTTGTTGTCACTGAGAGGTTTTTCAGGTTTCTCTGCGGCAGTGAGTTTTTTTATCAAGGCCCGGATCGCGGTCGCCGAGCATTCGCCACCTCCAGCCGTACTGACATGGCTGGAAAAGAAATATTTGAACTCCAGGGTGCCCCGGGGGGTGTGCATGTATTTTTGAGTAGTAACTCTGGAAATGGTGGATTCGTGCATCTCCAGGGCTTCGGCAATGTCTCGCAGTACCAGCGGCCGCATGGCTTCGGCCCCGTGTTCCAGGAAACCGCGTTGGAATTCGACGATTTTGGATGCCACTCTAAGCAGGGTCTGGTTCCTACTTACCAGACTCTTGATGAACCAGCGTGCCTCCTGCAGGTGGTTTTTCAGATAGGTGTTGTCGTCACCATTATCGGCTCGGCGGATCAGCTTGGCGTATTCTGGGTTAATCCTGAGTTTTGGCGTGGATTCCGGATTGAGGTCCACTTGCCACACACCATTCCGCTTGCTGACAAAGACGTCTGGCACTACGTACTGAGGCTCCATCTCAGAGACCAGGGTTCCCGGTCGAGGGGTGAGTGAGCGGATCAGCTGGGTGATCTCTTTCAACTCGTCGTCACTGACTTTGAGCTGGCGCTTGATCTGGCTGTGATCCTGCTGCGCGAGCAGTTCGAAGTGATCCCTGACCAGTGCCCTGGCCTGTTGCAGGCGGCGTGACTCCTCTTGGAACTGATCGAGCTGGATCAGCAGGCACTCCCTGGGATCTCTCGCTGCCACCCCAGGCGGGTCGAACTGCTGGATACGATGCAGGACGGCCTCTACTTCGTTCAGGCCGAGTTCTTCCTCCTGCCGATCTAACAGAATTTCCTCCAGCTTGGTGGTGAGATATCCGTCCTCGTTGATTCCCTCTACGATGGCCATGGCGATCTCTCGATCGGTATCGCTGAACGGGGTCAGATTGAGTTGCCACAACAAATAGTCATGCAGGCTGCGAGCGCTGCGTCGCTGGGTGATATAGTCGGAGTCAGCATCCTGACCACTGTTCCCGGAGGTCGGCGGCAGTGTGCTGTCGTAAACGTCATCCCAACCGCTGTCGACTGGCAGCTCTTCCGGCATCGTGCCGTCCGCGCCGTTGACCTCCTGTTCATTGTTGACGTCGTTCTGTTCATTGGCATTATCGCCGGGGGATAGATTTTTTGGTTCTTCACCCGTTTGTCGACGCTCCGCGCCATCCAATTGTTCGCGGGTCGCTCCTTCTTCCTCAGTTTCCAGCATCAGGTTGGAATCTAAGGTCTCCTGGATCTCCTGTTTAAGGTCGAGTGTGGAAAGCTGCAACAGGCGTATTGCCTGCTGCAACTGCGGGGTCATCGTTAAGTGTTGCCCGAGGCGAAGCTGTAGCGTTTGCTTCATACGGGGGAGGTATCTAATTCTGGTACGTTATTTGTATGCTTCACTCTAACTTTCATTGTAGCTGAAATTGCTGCTCAGTTTATAGGCACTTTTTGTGATTGGAAGTTGTAGTAATTTAACGGCCAGTATTCGGTACTCTGGAATCAAGTAAACCTTTTTTTAGTCTTCAAAACAGCAACAGAGCGCAGTGCTCATTTCTTGAAAAGTGGAATATGTTTCCTACATTTCCATTTTTATTCGATATAAAGTGGATTATTAATCTGAAAATAACCCGAAAAATAGGGTGATTTCAGAGATTTTCAGGAGCTATGGGATAGCTCGATAATTTCTTAAAGGCGGAATTCTTCGCCCAGGTAGACAGAACGAACCTCATCATTTGCAAGGATATCTTCAGGATTTCCTGATGCCATAACCGCTCCTTTATTGATGATATAGGCCCTTTGGCAGATACCCAGGGTTTCGCGTACATTGTGATCCGTGATCAGAATACCGATACCGCGGGAAGAGAGTTCCTTGATGATCTGCTGGATGTCTCTCACTGAGATTGGGTCTATGCCGGCGAAGGGTTCGTCCAACAGTATGAAACGGGGTTCTGTTGCCAAGGCGCGGGCGATCTCCAGGCGTCGGCGCTCGCCACCGGAGAGCCTCATTGCGACGCTGTCGCTCAGGTGTCTGAGACTGAAATCCAGCAGCAGGCGGTTGCAGATCTCCAACCGCCTGGTGTCGTTCAAATCGCTCCGCGTTTCGAGGATAGCCAGTATATTGTCCTGAACGTTCAGTTTTCGAAACACTGAGGGTTCCTGGGCAAGGTAGCCAATCCCTAGTCGTGCCCGAGCGTGCATCGGCAGGGAGGTAATGTCTCGGTCGTCGATGTATATAGCGCCGCTGTCCGGGGCAATGAGCCCAGCGATCATATAGAAACAGGTGGTTTTGCCAGCGCCATTAGGCCCCAGCAGGCCAACCACCTCACCACCAGATACCTCCAGCGATACCTGATTGACCACCGGGCGCCGATGATATTGCTTGGCTATATCCTCGGCACGCAAAAGGCTCATTGGGCGCCTTGTTTTTTGTTTTTCGACTGGATGGTAATCCGTACCCGTTGTTTACCCTGTTCACTCGCTCCGGCGCGCACTACTTCTGACGACCGGTTATAGGTAATACGGTCGTTTTTAAACACATCACCGTCCTGAGTTACTACCGCCTCTTCGATCAGAAAGATCGTATCGCTGTTCAGATCGTACTCCGCTCTTTTAGACTGCGCCTTGACCACACCTTTTTTTTCACTCGTTTTTTGCTGGAAGGTGACTGGGTTACCTTCGGCGACTACGTGGTCGGTATCGCCCTCCTTCTGGGTGATGATCACCTTATCAGCGGTCATATGAATAGTGCCCTGATTCAACTCGACATTTCCACTGTAGGTGCTGATGCCCGAACGGTCATCCAACTCCACGCTATCTGCCTCGATATAGAGCGGTTGATCTTTGTCTGATTCCAGGGCTGCTGCCAGTGAGGGGAGTGCCAGCAGAAGCAGGGCGTAGCCAAGCTGACGGGACCGCAGGAGCAGGTGATACTGTTTCATCGTTACCTCCGGGTTGAGCTATAGGCAGTAAATCAGTTTACCGGGTGAGGTAGCGCGCCAGGGCGGCCTGCAGGGTGCCTTGGGCTTCCATCAGTAACTCGCATACCTCCCGGGCTGCCCCTCGCCCGCCGGGGGAGCCCGTCTGCCAGTGGGCATGTTGCATTACTATTTTATGGGCATCCTGTACGGCAATGGCAAGGCCAACGCGGCGCATGATGGGAAGATCCACCACATCGTCTCCTACATAGGCAACCCGTGTTTCGCTCAGCTGAAGTTTCTCGATTAACTCTTCGAATGCGGGTAGCTTATCTTCTCTTCCCTGATAGACGTGCTGGATATCGAGGCTTTCCATCCGCTTGGCCACTACCTGCGAGGTGCGGGCGGTGATAATACCGATTTCGACCCCGGATGCGCGGAGCATTTTCATTCCGAGTCCATCCTTAGAGTTGAACGCCTTATACTCCTGGCCGTCGTCTCCGAGATACAGACTGCCATCGGTTAAAACACCATCCACATCAAAGATTACAAGTCGTATCTGAGCTGCTTTTTCCAGTATGTCCTGCATAACATCACCTTGTATAAAAATCTAAATGTTTGGTTGTAAAAGGCGGGCGGGGTATGGCGGATTTTGCTTGCAGACGGGCTATATCCCTGTCTGCTCCAAGGTGTTTCTGCGGCTAATTTTTTCATACCACCCCTGCCCGCAGGAGATCGTGCATATTGAGGGCGCCGATCACCTGGTGCTGGTCGTCCACAATGAGTAGAGAGTTGATTTTATTTTCCTCCATGATCTTCAATCCTTCGGCAGCCAGCAGATTGGCGCTGGCGGTGGTGCAGCCTTTTGTCATCACTTCGGCGATTCGGCAGTTGTGGACGTCGACACCATGGTCCAGGGTGCGGCGCAAATCACCGTCGGTGTAGATGCCGGTAAGTCGGCCCTCGGAATCGACCACGGAGGTCATGCCCAGTCCTTTGTTTGTCATCTCCATCAGTGCGCTTCGCAGCGTATCGGACTCCTGCACGATGGGTATCTGTGCGCCCGCGTGCATGATGTCTCCGATGTGCAGCAACAAACGGCGTCCCAGGCTGCCACCTGGATGGGAAAGAGCGAAATCGGCCTCGGTGAATCCCCTGGCTTCCAACAGGGCAATGGCCAGTGCATCACCCATCGCCAGGGTTGCAGTGGTACTCGAGGTTGGGGCGAGGTTCAGCGGGCAGGCCTCCTGCTCTACACTGACATCGACGTGGACATCGGCTTCCCGCGCCAGATTCGATCCCGGGTTGCCGGTCATCGCAATCAGGGGGGCGCCAAGCCGTTTAATCAACGGCAGTATGGTAAGCAGTTCTGCGGTCTCTCCGGAATTGGAAAGTGCCAGCACGACGTCTTTTCCCGTGATCATGCCCAGGTCGCCGTGGCTGGCCTCACCAGGATGAACAAAGAACGCCGGGCTGCCGGTGCTTGCCAAGGTAGCGGCAATCTTGTTGCCGATATGCCCGGATTTTCCCATGCCGGTGACCACGATGCGTCCTTCGCACGCCAGCATAAAGCAGCAGGCCTGGACGAAATCGCCCGAAATTCTCTCCTCCAGCGCCTTTACCGCGGCTGCTTCGTTGCGTATCACGGCCAATCCCAGTGCCTGCAGCTTCTCCGCTTCTTCCGGGGCGGGATGGGGACGCTTGTTCATGCTTCTGATATCTCCAATGTAAACACGTTGCCCTGGGTTCGACTGCTGATCTATGACCATGGGTAGTGGGAAACAGGATTGGTAGGGGCGAGGCGCACTTGACTATGAACGTGTGCAACCAAATTCCGCGGGTGATTGCGGTACCGCCGGGGCCATGAATGGCCGCTACGGTCGAAAAGACTTTGCAGGTTGAACATATTCGGCGCCAAAGGTTTTTCCGATGGTGATATCCTGCTCCTTTTTAAGGGTGCTGACCACCCTGTCGGGCCATCGCGACAGGTCGATCGCCCGCGCGGAGTCGAGACTTCATCGGCAGGCATTGTTCCAGACCGGAGCCGGATTGTCCAAGCCGAATGCCAACGAAATGGGTGCACAGACGGGTGAGATGACAGAATCGTTTGGCACCGTGGACAGCACCGTATGAAACCGCCCTGAATATCTACGCTGCGTAGTCCGGGTCCGGGGCGCCGACTGCCTCAGTCGATGAAGAATTGCTGGCTCAGTTCTGCAGCGATAGGGGTCTCCCGGCCGCTCGGTTTAACCTGCAGAGAGAAGCGGAGGGTCTCCCGATCAACAATGGGAAACTCGCCGATGTAGTAGATAGCGTCTCCCTCCCGAATCTCTCGCAGTTTGAGATTGCTGATTTGCCCCAACAGGTTGCTGGCCTGTGCTTCGATTTGTGCGCTCACTGGCCTGCCTGTGGTGCCGGGCACCTCTTGGATAACGCTGACATTCAGTATACCTCGGTACTTGCTGCGTACGATGCCATAGGTACTGGCGATCTCGGGTGTCAGAATAGCGGTAGGGATGGCGTTGTGGTGAATCGTGTAATCAGCGGCTTTGGTGCTATTGTCTGCCAATGTAGCCGGTGGCAGTAACAGTAACAGAGAAATCCATAGGCTAGTGTTCAATGCTGTTCTCATGGTGCCTCCTGTTGTTACAGGTGATCTTATCTGGATTCCTGGAATATTGCAGTATTGACGGCAAAGGGGTACCGGAGCGAGTCAACCCGGGGAGGACAGGTAGACAGGGTCGGTTTCGCGTGGCTTTTGATTGACTCAGCGTGAAGCGGTGCGATTGTGTACCAGGTGGGGGCGGGGGCGTTCCCCTTCGGCCAGGGGGCGGCTGTCGTTCAAGGTCCCGTACATATTGCGTAAGATAACCTGTTGCCGGGTAATGGCTTTTTCCTGTTTTTTCAGTTCCGCAACGCGCTTATCCAGGGTCTCCCGGGAGTGACTGACCTTCTTCAGGTCATGCAGCCGCATCTCCATCCGGTCGCGGTGTTCATCGATCTGGAGCACCAATGGTTCCAGCGCCGTGTTCAGCCAGTCATCTACCTCATTGCGTGCAGTAGCGAAGATCATTCGGGCTCGGCTGACGATCACCATGAAAAATCGCCTGATCACGAAATGTTTCTCGGTCATTGCGGTCATTGGGTTGTTGCGGAAAGCCTCGGCTTCCTGAAACAAGAGCTCCAGTTCCACCCGGTAGCGCATGATGGAAAACATCTTGGGCTGTATCACCGAAAAGCCGTGCTGATTTTGAAAACGGCGGTAAATACTCCGCAGCAGCTTGCGTGCCTTCTCGCTCTCATCCACTACCTGCTGCATATTGTCGCGCATCTCACGGAACAGTTGGCGCATGTTATTTTTCAGCCCCAAAGTGGTCCAGTTGTTTGTCATTCGGCGGTGGGTTTGGTCGACCAGCAGCTCCAGTTGCTGCAGGTTCAGCGTCTGTCTAAGACTCGTAGCCTGTGCTTTTAGCGCTTGGCGATTACGCTGGAATTGATTGACGTCCTGGAGGTAGGCTGCCTGCTCCTCCCGTGTTTTTTGCATCAGGTGCTCGATTACATCCCCGCTCTTGCCGCTGAGCCCATCCAATTCCTCGCGCTGTGCCTTGATCCCATTTAGCTTGGTCGCCACCACCGCAATGGTATTTTCCAGCATGTGGGAAATTTCAGCGGTAATGGTGTCCTGAATGATCTCTTTCCGGGCAGTCAGGATATCCCTTGACAGGTAGCGTTCCAGAATCGGCAAGGCGCTTCGTTCCAGTAACGCCTCATCCCCATTGATCTTTGCCAACAATCCTTTCTGGGCAGACGCGGGGAAGATGGCGCTGCGCTGAATACCGAGGATTTTGGCAGTGGTATCCCGCTGCTGCTCGATGGTAGTGGTGATGGCCGCTTCGTCCTGCAATTCGTCCCACAGGGTATCCGCCTTATTCAGGACTACCATCAGGCCCTGTTGTCGGCGGCGATGAAAGCCCTTGATGTGATTTTGCCACATCTCGAGGTCAGTCCGGGTGACGCCGGCATCTGCTGCCAGCACGAACAGCACCGCCTGGGCTGAGGAGAGCATGTTCAGGGTCAGCTCTGGTTCACTGCCGAGGGCGTTGAGTCCTGGGGTGTCAAGAATCACTAATCCCTGTTGCAGCAGCGGATGGGGGAAGGAGATCAGGGCGTGACGCCACTTGGGTATTTCCACCGAATCGGGAGGGGTTGAAAGGTGTGGATGCTGTTCGGCATCATAAAGACCGAGGCGTACTGCTTCGTCCAGGCAGACCGTTCGGGTCTGAATCACCTCTCGCAGACAGTCTTCCACCTGGTCCATCGAAGCCAGGTCAAGCGGGTAGTTTACCCAGGCGTCCGGATTTTTTTTCAATTCCGCGAGACTGTCATCCTGGAGCCGGGTCTCAATAGGAAGCAGGCGAACATAGGAGTGCCCCGTTTCCCGGTCGTAAAACATTTCGGTGGGGCACATGGTGGTGCGACCGGCGCTGGACGGAAGCAGGCGACGGCCGTAATCAGCAAAAAAGATCGCATTGATCAGCTCGGTTTTGCCACGGGAGAATTCTGCCACCACGGCAACGGTGAGCCGGTCCTCGCCCAGAGCATCACGGCAGGCCCGAATCCGACGCTCACTATCTGCTGTTGTGAGCCGGTATTTCTTCATCCAGGCGCGGTAGTCGTCCATGGTTTTTATCAGGACGGATTTCCACTGTTGGTAGGCTTGAAGCTGTTTTTTCAGGTGTGACTTCTGCATTTTTCAATCAGTTGCGGTTGACCGGAATTGGTATCTTCCGCGGCGAACGGATTCTTACCCCTTTGTTTCTGCCGTGCTCTCCAGTCATAAGGCTGACCTGACCCTTACTCACACCAAAGGATTTGGCCAGAAATCGGAGCAGTTGGGCATTGGCCTTTCCCTCCACCGGCGATGCCGTGATGCGAACCTTGTAGCGGTCGCCGTGCGGGGCGACGAACTCATCGAGGTTCGCCCTGGGTTGAACCCGCAGAAAAAGCAGCAGTTCGTCCCCCTCCCATCGGTACCAGGAGGGATTCTGCGGCTTCATCTGAATGGGCTGGCCATCAGCACCTGTAACGGCGGGAGCAGGAGCATCTTGAGCAGGACTAGTCCGATCATGACCAGCATCGGTGACAGATCGAGCCCCCCGATAGGGGGAATTAGTCTTCGCGCCGGTCCCAGCAGCGGCTCGGTCAGACCATGAATGAGAGCCGACAGCGGGTTGTATCCGCCTGGGTTGACCCAGCTGAGAATTACCTGGATCAGAATCGCGAATAGGAAGACGTTTATCAACAGGCTGATCAACTCCGGAATAGACCAAGCGAGGACCGCCAACAGATTGGCGCTGCTGCCGCTGATCAGTATGACGAGCCCCAACTCCATCGATTTCAGTAGCCACATCAATACGATGGAAGCGATATCGATGCCGCCGACTCCTGGTATCATCTGCCGTAACGGCCTTAGCACCGGTGTTGTTATCTTGACCACGAACTGAGAAACTGGGTTGTAGAAATCCGCCCGAACCAACTGCAGCAGGAAACGTAGCATCACCACCAGGATATAGGCGCCAAACAGCACCTGGATCAGAAAAACGAGTGGATTGGTCAGATAAGAGCTGCCCATCAGTGATCTCCCAAAATGGAGGAGAGCTCGATGGATCGATCCCGCGCCGCCGTGAGTGCCTGCCGGAACAGATCCCGTATTCCGCCGGCCTCCAGGGCCTGAAGGGCCTGTTCTGTGGTGCCTCCGGGAGAGGTAACTCGCTCCCGCAGAGTTGCGGGGCTGTCGCTGCTCTCAATCGCCATACGTGCCGCACCGAGTGCGGTCTGCAAGGTGAGCAGGCGCGTCGTATCGGCTGGCAGGCCGAGTTCCAGCCCGGCCTGTTCCATGGCTTCCATCACCAGAAAGAAGTATGCGGGACCGCTTCCGGACAGGGCGGTAACAGCATCCATTTTGTCCTCAACGTCGACCCAGCGGGTCAACCCCACCGCCCGCAGGATGGACTCGGCCAGATCTCGCTGTTCCGAGGAGACTGACTTGCCGGCATGGAGTACGGTGGCTCCGGTTTGGATCATTGCCGGGGTATTGGGCATGGTGCGAACCAGGGCGACTCCACCACCCAGCCAGGGTTGGAGGTCTTTTTCGCGAATACCGGCGACGATAGAGATAACCAACGGGCGCTGTTTCTGTACCGCTGGGGCGAGATCTTTGGCTACCCGTTCCAGGGCCTGGGGCTTTACTGCCAGTACCGCCACGTCTGCCTGGCTGACAGCACCCTGATTGTCTGCGGCAGACTGGATGCCGAAACGCGCGGCAAGGGCTGCCAGTTTATCTGCATCAGGTTCGCTGACGATGATCCTTTTGGGGTTGTAGTCGTCGGAAACCAGTCCGCTGATAAGGCTGGCTGCCATGTTGCCACCACCGATAAAGGCAATGGTTTTGCTGGTCTTATCGACGAGTCTTGCGGCGCTGTTTTTATTCAAAGCTAATATTCCTTTTCAAATTGTTACACGTTCTAGCGGCTACGCTGATTAATCGGTTTGCGTGGCCCAAAGATAGCAGTACCCACCCGAACAATGGTGGATCCTTCGGCGATCGCCGCTTCCAGATCGGCAGACATCCCCATGGATAGGGTATCCAGCGGGACCTGAGGACTGGAAAGCTGGTCCCGTAATTCCCGCAGTCTGCGAAACGGGCGACGTTGGGACTCCAGATTCGAGCTTGGTGCAGGCAGTGTCATCAGTCCGCGCAGGCGCAGGCATGGAAGTTCACTGATTTGCGCTACCAGTTCTGCCAATTCGCCGGGTGCAATACCGCCCTTGTCCTCTTCAGGATCTATCTTGACCTGCAGGCAGATACTAAGTGGCGGAAGGTTGTCCGGGCGCTGCTCATTGATGCGTTTTGCCTGCTTGAGATTTTCAATACTGTGGACCCAGTCGAAATTTTCCGCAATGGGGCGGGTTTTGTTACTCTGAATCCGTCCGATAAAATGCCATTCTGCATCCTGGTTATCCAGTTGCCCTATTTTTTCCAGTGCCTCCTGCAGGTAGCTTTCGCCAAAGCGCTGCTGTCCTGCCAGGCAGGCCTCCCTCAGGTCACAGACGGGTCTGGTTTTACTGACGGCCAGCAGCTTGACCGACCCCGATTGCCGGCCATAGACCCTTTCCGCTTCCCGGATCCGCTCTACTACCTTTTCCAACCCTGCTTTGATCAGACTCATAAGCTTAACCGCGTTCCTCGGCTATACTTCAACCGCCTTGGGTAGATATTAAAGCAAAAACTGCTAGCCGCCGTTAACCTCGGTTAACTGGTTTTTATAAAACCTGCTCTGTGCCCTGGCGGTAGATCTGGGATAGTACCAGCCGGCGGTGATGGTTTCTGTTTACAGGGGGATAAATCGAATGGATATTGCCGAGCTTCTCGCCTTCAGCGTTAAGCATGATGCTTCGGACCTGCACCTCTCTTCCGGCCTGCCTCCCATGATCCGCGTGGATGGGGACATTCGCCGCATCAATGTGCCGGCCCTGGAACACAAAGTGGTACACGGCCTTGTGTACGACATCATGAATGACAAGCAACGCAAGGACTTCGAGGAGTTTCTGGAGACTGACTTTTCTTTCGAAATACCCGGTCTGGCGCGGTTTCGTGTTAACGCCTTCAACCAGGACCGGGGTGCGGGCGCCGTGTTTCGAACCATTCCCTCGAAGGTGCTGAGTTTAGAGGATCTGGGCTGTCCGGAGACGTTCAAAGATGTTGTAAACGTACCCAGAGGCCTGGTTCTGGTGACCGGGCCAACAGGCTCAGGCAAGTCCACTACGCTCGCCGCCATGATGGACTACAAGAACGACAGCGAATATGCCCATATCCTTACCATCGAGGATCCGATCGAGTTTGTACACAGCAGCAAGAAATGTCTGATCAATCAGCGCGAGGTGCATCGCGATACCCTGGGGTTTGCCGAGGCGCTGCGCTCCGCCCTGCGTGAGGATCCAGATATCATCCTGGTCGGCGAGTTGCGGGACCTGGAGACCATCCGTCTGGCGCTGACTGCGGCGGAGACGGGGCATCTGGTGTTCGGGACCCTGCATACCAGTTCCGCTGCCAAGACAATCGACCGTATCATCGACGTATTTCCGGCAGGCGAAAAAGGCATGGTTCGCTCCATGCTATCGGAGTCTCTGCGGTCAGTTATTGCCCAGACGCTGCTGAAAAAGATCGGTGGCGGCCGCACCGCCGCCTGGGAGATCATGGTCGGCACACCGGCCATCCGAAATCTGATCAGGGAGGACAAGGTGGCCCAGATGTATTCGGCTATTCAGACCGGTCAGGCCCACGGTATGCAGACATTGGATCAGCATCTGCAGGATCTGGTCAAAAAAGGCGTAATCAGTCGTCTGGATGCCCAGTCACGGGCAACCCAGAAGGAAATCTTTGTCTAGGGCCCGTTAGCACTATGCGGATTCCCAGCGGGCTGAGGTGGTGTAGGACCAAATGAGAGGTTGAGCATGGAATTCGATGCGCTGTTGAAAGTGATGGCCCAGAAAAAGGCTTCCGACCTGTTTATCACGGCCGGTATGCCCCCTTGTATAAAGGTCAATGGCCGCATCATGCCGGTGTCAAAGGATGTGATCGGTGAGCAGGATGCGCGGGAATTGGTGGCTGGTATCATGTCGCCCGCCCAACGGGAGGAGTTTACTCAGACCAGCGAGTGCAATTTTGCGATTTCTGCCAAGGGAGTGGGGCGTTTTAGGGTCAGTGCTTTTGTGCAGCGCAGTGCCGTTGGGATGGTATTACGCCGCATTGAGAGTCAAATTCCGAAAACAGACCAGCTGTTGTTGCCGCCAATCATAAACGACTTGGCCATGACTAAGCGCGGGCTGGTGATTTTCGTCGGCGCTACTGGAACGGGTAAATCTACTTCCCTGGCGGCGATGGTGGGATATCGCAACCGTAACAGTACCGGGCATATCATTACCATCGAGGATCCCATTGAGTTTGCCCACAACCATGGTGGCTGTATCGTGACCCAGCGCGAGGTTGGTATCGATACCGAGTCCTATGAAGTTGCCTTGAAAAATACCCTGCGTCAGGCACCCGATGTGATTCTGATTGGTGAGATTCGCACCCGTGAGACCATGGAACATGCCATTGCCTTTGCCGAGACCGGGCACCTCTGTATCTCAACCCTGCATGCCAACAATGCAAATCAGGCCCTCGATCGCATCATTAACTTCTTTCCCGAAGACCGGCGTAACCAACTGTTCATGGATCTCTCCCTGAATCTGCGGGCGATAGTGGCCCAGCAGCTGGTGCGGCGGCCCGATGGCAAAAGTCGTCGCCCGGTAGTGGAGGTGCTTATCAACACGCCTCTGGCGGCGGATCTGATTCGCAAGGGTGAGGTGCACAAATTAAAGGAGTTGATGAAGCGCTCCACCGAGCAAGGGATGATTACCTTCGATCAGGCACTCTATGCGTTGTACAAGGAGGGGGAAATAAGCTACGAGGATGCCATCCTGTACGCCGATTCCGCCAATGAAGTGCGCCTGATGATCAAACTGAGCAGTGAGGATGTGGAGAAATACTCCTCTCGCATGGGCTCGGTATCTTTGGTAGATCAGGATGATCTCTGATTTGGGCGCTTTTTAACTCTAATTCAAGGAAATACCTGACGGGCATCGAACACTGGCCCGTCCACACAGACCCGTTGCATCTGTTGACCCGATGAGGTCTCCACAGGGACGACGCAACCGGCACAACCACCCACGCCGCAGGCCATGAACTCCTCCAGCGAAACCTGGCAGGCTAGATCGAACTCTTCCGCCAGCCGGGAGACGGCTTCCAGCATCGGATGGGGGCCACAGGAAAAGATCTCCACCTCGCTCCGTTGTTGCTGAGTCAAGTTCTCCAGCCAGTGTCGCGCCAGATCGGTGACATAACCCTGATGACAGCCAGCGAAGCCGCTCTGGCTGGTCAGCCGGCTGGGAATACCCCAGTCGTCTAGCAGAGGCATGCATGCGATCACGCCGTCGGGTAGAGTCGGGGCCAGGATTTTCGAGGGTCTGGGTTGAAATGGGAACGGGACTTCCGAACCAAGGATGACAAACGGTCGAAAGGCGGTGTTGCCGACCAGCGTCTGGGACAGAAAAATCATGGGTGGCATGCCCACGCCACCGCCGATGAGCAGGGGGCGGGGATATTCCTGGTGGACCTGGAATGGATTGCCGATCGGTGCCAGAAGATCGAGCATTTCCCCGCTGTTACGTCTGCTAAGTAACCGGGTACCCTCACCCACAGCCTTGTACAACAGCTCTACCCAGCCCTCACCGGCAGAAGTGCGCATGATGGAGATTGGGCGGCGCAAGCGCAGTGCTGGATCACACTGGACATGGGCAAAGCTTCCGGGCCGGGCGGCGCGGGCACATTCAGGTGCCTGCACCCGCAGGATGAACTGTTCTCCATCCAAGGCCAGATGGGAGAGGATCCTGGCCTGTTCAGGGAATATGCTGTTGTGGTGGGGTTTATTATTCACACTGGATAGTCTCTGGGCGGCGAATGGCTGGTTGAAGCCACGCGTCGGTTCCGTTGCCGATTTCGTTGTCTATCATACCTCCGCTGGGCGCATTGTATACGACTCTTCCCTCTAGCAGGGTGTGGGTGACCCGGCCAGCGAACTCCCAGCCGACAAACGGGGAGTTGCGACCGGCACTGACCATTTTTTCAGCCAGCAGCTGCCAGTGCTGGGCTGGGTCAAAAATGCAGATATCGGCACTGGTTCCGACACTCAAGCGTCCCAAAGGCAGTCCCAGAATATCGGCGGGCCCGCAGGTGATGAGCGCGATCGCAGCGGAAAGAGAAAGCACCCCCTCATCTACCAATCTCAGAGTCAGCGGCAGCAGTGTCTCCAGGGCCGAGATACCGGGCGCTGAAGAGGGAAAAGGGGCTTGCTTGGCATCGGCCTCGTGGGGCTGGTGGTCTGAGCAGATGGCACTGATGACGCCCATGGCTATCCCCTCCCGCAAGGCATTTCGATCAGCGAGACTGCGCAGCGGCGGGTTGACATGACAGTTGCTGTCAAAACCTTCGAGATCCGTTTCCGTCAGATGCAAATGGTGAGCAGTGACATCGGCAGATACCGGCAGGCGATTTTGTTGGGCCTGGCCCAACATGCGCACTGCCGTGCCACTCGAGAGACCTCGGAAGTGAATGCGGCAGCCGGTCTGTTCGGCCAAGGCTAAATCCCTGGCTACGGCTACGGTCTCTGCGGCTTCAGGGATTCCGGGCAGCCCAAGACGGCTCGCGACAGGCCCTTCGTGGGCGCATCCTTGGTCGCGAAGGTGTCTGTCCTCCGGCCGCAATAGAACGGTAATTCCAAAGGTGGCGGCATACTCAAGTACCCTTCTCTCTACCAGAGTGTTGGCGAGCGGCAGCTCTGCGTTGCTGAAGACGGTGCAGCCGGCCCGGTGCAGGGTATCCATTTCGCTGAGTTGCTCCCCTTGCAGGCCCTGCGTCAGGGCGCCGACCGGGAGCACTCTGGTTGTTCCAATGCGCTGCGCCCGCTTGCGCACCAGTGTGGCCATCGCCGGGGTGTCTATTACCGGGTGGGTATCGGGCGGACAGCACAGAGTGGTGATGCCACCGCAGGCGGCCGCCTTTGTCTCGCTTTTCAGGGTGGCCTTGTGCTCCTGGCCTGGTTCCCGCAAGCGGGCGCTGAGATCGATCAAGCCGGGGCAGACGATTTGACTACTGGCATCTATTGTCAGTTCGGCGTCAAATCCATCCGGTATTTTCCCCAGGCCTTGAATGACACCGTCAGCGATATACAGATCCCCGATCTCATCGATATCGTTGACCGGGTCAATCAGCCGGCCGCCGGTAATCCGTATCTGGTTCGGCTCTTTCATCTTGCTACCCCCTGTGATCCGAGGGCCATGGACATCACCGCCATGCGCACTGCGATGCCGAAACTGACCTGCTGGAGTATTACCGAGCGTGGTCCGTCAGCGGTCAGGGAATCCATTTCGACGCCGCGCTTGATCGGTCCGGGGTGCATGACGATGGCATCCTTTTTGGCTGCCTGCAGACGGTCTTCGGTCAGTCCATAGAGCTGGAAGTATTCATGTTCGCTTGGCAGCAGGGCACCCTGCATACGCTCCTTCTGCAGGCGCAGCATGATGACCACGTCCACCTCCCGGATGCCCCGTTCCAGGTCGTGATAGACGTGGACCCCCAGGGTCCTGCAGGCCGCCGGCAGCAGGGTTCGAGGTGCAATTACCCGCACCTCCGAAGTGCCCAGGGTGTTCAGAGCCAGAATTTGAGAGCGCGCTACCCGCGAGTGGAGAATATCGCCGACGATGGCGACCCGCAGTCCGGTAAACTCTCCCTTGTGTCGGCGGATGGTAAACATATCGAGCATTGCCTGAGTCGGATGGGCGTGTCGCCCGTCACCGGCATTGATCACGCTGACGTGGGGCGCTGCATGCCGGGCAATGAAATGGGCGGCGCCGCTGTCCGCATGGCGCACCACAAACATGTCAACATGCATCGCCTCCAGGTTGCGCAGTGTGTCGAGCAGGGTCTCCCCTTTGGCGGTGGCTGAAGTGCTGATGTTCAGGTTGAGTACGTCGGCGGAGAGTCTTTTAGCGGCTACTTCAAAGGTTGTTTGGGTACGGGTGCTGTTTTCGAAAAACAGGTTGCAGATGACCTTGCCCCGCAACAGGGGGATCTTTTTCACCGTGCGTTCGAAGACACCGGTGAATGACTCGGCCGTGTCGAGTATCTCCGTCAGCAGGGTGCGATTGAATCCGTCGATAGTCAGAAAATGCTTCAATTTTCCTTTTTCGCTGAGCTGAACATTTGGCTTGTGCACGTTAGTCTGTCCCGAATCAGTCAGAGTTATCCCCTGCGTTCTGCTTGGACTCCCCGATCACAAGTTCAAGCGGCTCCGGGCCGGTCAGCGTGATGTGCTGCTCAAGATTCAGCGGTGGGCGGATCCCGACTACTCCCGGTTGGATTGGCAATTCCCTTCCGCTGCGTTCCACCAGGGTTGCCAGCAGGATGGAGGCAGGGCGGCCGTAATCGAAAATTTCGTTCATTGCTGCTCGGATGGTGCGGCCGGTCTGCAATACATCATCTACCAGAACGATGTGCCGGTCATCCACGGAAAAGGGAATTTGGGAGGGCTTGACCTGAGGGTTCATACCGATGCGGGTAAAGTCGTCCCGATAGAACGAGATGTCCAGGCTGCCCAGTGGTTCGGCGATTTGCAGCCGGTCATGAAGGCGTTGGGCCAGCCAAACGCCGCCCGCATGGACGCCGATCATCACCGGATTCGAAATCTGCAGCAGTTCCAGGCGGCTCTTCAGGGCCTGGGTCATTTCATCGATCAGGCCACCGATGGCCTCGGCTTTGAGATAGACTTTATTGTCGCTCACTTAACCATGTTTCCAGGATGAGTTTGGCGGCGATAGCATCCAGTTCCTCGATTTTCTTTGGTGCCCTGCCCAGCTGTCGCCGGGCCTCCAGAGAGGTCAATCGTTCGTCTACCAGATGTACTGGCAGTCGGTAACGCCCCTCCAGTTGTCGGGCAAAGCGCCGGGCACGGCCCGCCGGTTCCGCTTCGCTGTCATCCATATTGAAGGGCAACCCAACCACCAGCGCGCCGGGACGCCAAGCCTCGATCAGTAGACTAATGCCTTTCCAGTCGGGCCGTTGCTGTACCGCTCGCAGGGTACCGACTGGAGACGCTGTGCCGGTCCGGATCTGGCCCACTGCAACACCAATCTTTGCGGGTCCAAAATCGAAGCCAAGCAGTAGCCCCTGCTCCGGTTGGTTGTCCTTCGGGGCATTGGTTGGTTTAATGCGACTAGGCGTGACCGGTCTCCCCTGATATCAAATTCAGGTCGACGCCAAGCAGCTCAGCCGCTGCCTCCCAGCGCTGATCGGGTGGTAGGTCAAAGATGATGGCGCTTTCCGCCGGCCCGCTCAGCCAGGCGTTTGCGCCCATTTCATCCTCCAGCTGACCTGCACCCCAGCCAGCATAACCCAGTGCAATCAGGCTGTTATGGGGACCATCTCCATGGGCAATGGACTGCAAGATATCCCGGGAAGTGGTAATACTGATTTCCGGGGTTATCTCAAGGGTCGAGTCCCACTTTCGCTCGGAGGTATGAAGTACGAAGCCGCGCTCGGTTTGCACCGGTCCACCGACGTAGATCTGTTGCCCGCCCGCGGTAGGATTGGCCTGATCAATATTGAGCTGTTCCAGTATGTCCTTGAGCTGAAGATCCGTGGGGCGGTTGAGCACGATGCCCATCGCACCTTCTTCATTGTGATCGCAAATATAGGTGACGGTGCGAAAAAAATTCGTATCCTGCAGCCCCGGCATGGCGATCAGGAAATGATTCGTCAGGTTGGAAACACTCCTCATAACATATAGTATCCAGCGCCCCCAGTTTTCCCGCAACTATTTTGAAAACAACCTGTTGTTACTGCGAAACTGCCAGGTGCGGATGATATCGATAATGTCGGTTTCTTCACGGATCTCCGAGGGAAAAGGCGCGAAAGGTGCGGACAGCCTGACGATACGGATGGCGGCATCGTCCAGTAGCTTGTGTCCCGAGGATTTTCTGAGGTTGATTTCTTTTACCGTCCCATCGGCACGGATAGCTACATGCAGGATGAGGTTGCCGTAGAGCTTCTGCCGCTTGGCTTCGTCCGGATAATTCAGATTGCCGATACGTTCGACTTTTTTTCTCCAGGCATCCAAATAGCTGGCGTATTTATACTCCTGGGTGCTGGCGCTGATGAATTTTCGCCTAGGCCTTTGGGCATAGGCATTCGTTTTACGATCGAGCTCTGCGGTAAGGCGGTGGATCTCCCGCTCGGAGCTGGCCAGCAACTGTGCCGCAGTCGCTGTTTTTTTTCTGAGCGGTATCGGTTCACTTTTCGGTGCAATGGTGACCTTTTTTTCCGCCGGAGCCTTGCTGGCAATGACGCTGTTCGGTTGTCGTTTGACCGGTGTCGGTGGCGGAGATGGACGGTTCTCGGTGGCTGGTATGGGGGCGGGTAGTGGCGCGGGGCGAGTGTCTCGGGTCGTGGGACGCACCTTTTCCTCCAGTGTTCCACCGCCCTGTTGGTCAGTTTGGGCCAGAAAATCGGCTTTTTCTGGTTTTTTAGGGGTATTTGGCTGCCTAACCACCAGAATTTCAAGGGTACGGTCTGGTGGGGCCTCTTTTTTAAGTTTTTCGATATCGAAAGAAACCCCAAGGATCACGATCGCGTGCAGGATCATCGCCAAAAAAAGGGTCATACCCAGACGATCCGTGGGAGCGGTGTGGATCAGAAAACTCATGACTTTTGGTGGGAGGTATTCGTCAGGTGCTCAATCAGCGGTGGAGAAATATGAACATTACGGTTTGACTCAAGCAGTTCTAACCGCTCCATCATTGCAGGATTCATGTGCAGTGTTCCTTCCTGGTCGATCAGCAGGACATAACGCAGTCCCATGGCCTGCGCAATCGGATACCAGTGATCGGGCCCGGCGATGAACAGTGCTGTGGCGGCCGCATCGGCCGTTACTGCATCGGTGTGAACCACAGTAACCGAGATTGCCCCCTCGGCGGGGTAGCCAGTCCTTGGATCGATGATGTGGTGGTAACGTTTCTCCTTCCAGCTGAAGTTGCGTTCATAGTTGCCGGAAGTGAAAACGCTTTCGTCGCCCCGTATGAGAATCGCTGCGATCACGCCGGTTTCTCCGGGCCGGCGAATGGCGATGCGCCAGGGAGTGCTGAAGCGGGAGCCGATGGCGCGCAGATCGCCGCCCGCGTTCAGGATGGCATTGCTTATACCCAGTTCCCGCAGGTGCTCGATTGCCAAATCGATGCCATAGCCTTTGCCAAAGGCACCGAAATCAAGTTTGACGGCGGGATTGGTGCTCTGTAAATAAATCCCGTCGACGGTAATGTCTTGCATTCGTGGGTTCTGCTTTAGCAGTTTTTCGATGAGTTCTTTTTGCGGGGGGCGTTTGTCGGTCGAGTTATCGCTGTGGAATCCCCAGGCTTTGATCAGGTGTCCTATTGCAGGATTGAAAAGAGAGCCGCTTTTTACAGACAGGTTTTGACCTAACAAAAGCAGCGGCAGGACGGATGGCGGCGCAGTGAAGCGCTCGCCGGTCTCCAGCAGGTGGTTAACTCTGCCCAGCGGGCCAGGATCCCAGGCGTGCCAGTCCCTGTGCATTTTTTGGAAGTCTTTTTCCACCGCGTCTGCAGCCTTTATCGCCTGTTCCATGGTTGTATCGGCAATGGTCAGTTCCACCAGGGTTCCAAACGCCAGAAAACGGTCGTTGAATACCGCCTGCTCAGATTCACAGCCGGGTAGAAACAAGAAAAGCGGGAGACACAGGCGTACCAGGTACGGTCGTCGTCTCATACCGGGAGCTTCTCTTCGACGCAATCCAGCAGTTGGGCACTGATATTGAGTCCAAACTGGGCATCGAGTTCGCGGATGCAGGTGGGGCTTGTGACGTTGATTTCAGTCAGATAATCCCCGATTACATCCAATCCCGCGAAAAGGATCCCTTTTTTCTTCAGAACTGGCCCTACTTGATGTGCGATCCAAAGATCGCGCTGCGACAGAGGGAGACCCAAGCCTTTCGCGCCGGCTGCCAAGTTACCGCGTGTTTCTCCTGGTTGTGGGATGCGTGCCAGGGAGTAGGGGACAGGGGCCCCGTCTAACATCAGGATACGCTTGTCTCCCTCCTTGATTTCAGGTATGAACCGCTGAGCCATCGTGTATTGGCTGCCGTTACGGGTCAGTGTTTCGATAATGACGTTGACGTTGAGGTCGCCCTGCCGGACGCGAAAGATGGAGCTTCCGCCCATTCCACCGAGGGGTTTCAGGATAATATCTTTGTGTTGATCGAGGAAATCAATAAGTTGCCTGTGATTTCGCGTCACCAGCATAGGAGGGGCGCATTGGGGGAACCATGCAGTAAACAGCTTTTCGTTACAGTCTCTAAGACTGGCTGGCCGGTTGATTACCAGCAGTCCAGCATCCTCCGCCTTTTCCAGTAGATAGGTTGTGTAGACATACTCCATATCAAACGGAGGATCTTTGCGCATCAGGACGACATCCAGTTCATCCAGCGGGGCAATCCGTTCGCCCTGGTAGTTGTGCCAGCTCCGCAGATTTTCCTCTACTTCCAGGTGGCGCATTCGAGCCATTGTCCGGTCACCTGCCAGCAACAGATCGTTCTGCTCCATATACCAGATTTTCCAACCGCGTGCCTGTGCCTCCAGCAGCATGGCAAAAGTACTGTCTTTTTTTATGTTGATGGACGCTATCGGGTCCATTACAACGCCAAGAGATATAGCCATAGCGCAATCATACCTTAAGACAGGGGGGTTTGTCGGTGGGTTGGGGTTTTGTCCTGGCTCACCTGAGTCACAGTTTTTACCCTGGGAAGGTAGTTCCTTATTGCGGTGAATCTAGGCGCTTGTTATGGTCTAAAGAAAAAAAGTATACCGCCGATAGTCAACCCATAGAGTACAAGGCCTGCTATGCACAATTTGTCCTCGCTATCGGTTTGAGGCTTTCATTAGGTGATGTTTGCGGGAAAGGGTGACGTGTCAGTTATCAGGGCGGTGTCAAACTGCAGCAGTGGCCGCTGTATATCGATTCGGAACATCGTTTCAGACTGGGTTTTGCTGTGCGGGATCGTGGCGCCTTGTGTGCTCCATGCAGCCGGCGAAGAAGACTACCTGAGAGCTATCGAGTTAGAAACGGAGAAGCTGAACCGCCAGGGGAGTGTCACTACCGCTAACTCCGGTATGGGAAGTTCCCGAAGGATGGGAAAGCGGAATACAAAGCCGAGCGGAAAAAGCCTTCGTTCAGGTTTGTCGATGGAAGGGTTTGAGCAGCAGTTGAGTGATAGCTATACCGGCAGTGCAGTTTTTTACCACAAGCTCTCCCGGCGGAGTCAGGAGGAAATTTATGGACGGTATCAGGAAGGAGCGTCTTTACCCGATCTCCGAAGCACGATCATGAACCGCTTCCTAAACCGAGAGTAGGATATCTGGACGGCTAGCGATGGAACTATTGATGCGATCGGACAACATGGCAGAAAGTAACAGGCTGGCACTAAGATTGATATACCGGAGTGCTCGATGAGGGCTGGTTTGGAGCGTCTTGCAATTGGGATTTTCGTATTCTGGGTTGCAGTTGGAACCGGCTACGCGGCAGAGGATAAAGAAAGCGGCGGGCAAGGTGATGGTATCATCCCCCTCTATGAGGGCAAGCCGTATTTACACGTTTTGCATGAGGGTCGCTCGGTCAAGGTTCAGCGAGTGCAGGATTCCGAGTACCAGATCCGCGGATATTTTGCAAAAACCAGCCGTCGCTGCCCGCCATTTTGCCTGCAGCCAATACAGGTAGATGCAAGAGTCAATACCATCGGCGAGATCGAACTATTTGACTTCATGGAAAATCAGCTGCGAGATGGCAGCGGACTGCTGATCGATGCACGCACTCCCAGTTGGTACAAAAAGGGGACCATTCCGGGATCGATTAATATTCCATTCGGTTCGCTGCGGAAAGACATCGGTGATTCGGAGACAGTGCGGATTTTGAAATTGCTTGGTGCGAACCAGCGAAAAGAGGTCGGAACCTTCACCCGGCAATTGGAAAAGTGGGGAGTCGTTGATGGTCAGCGAAAAACTGATCAATGGGATTTCAGCGAGAGTAAAGAGTTGGTGCTCTGGTGTAATGGGCCGGCTTGCGGTCAATCTCCACGTGCCATCCAAGGCCTCTTGAATTTGGGTTATCCTGCCGACAGGATTAGATATTACCGTGGTGGCATGCAGCTATGGCAGTTGTTCGGACTGAATACGGTACTACCGGAAGAATGATGGCTAAGTTTTTACTACTGGAAGTGATTTATAGCTTTCTGGTTACAACGATGAGGAGAGGATAAACAGCGATGGACAATAACCTCGATACCGACGTCTCCGGCCTCAAGGTGATGGTCATCGATGATAGCAAGACAATAAGGCGTACGGCAGAAATTCTGTTGAAGAAGGCTGGTTGTAATGTGTTGACTGCAACCGATGGATTCGAAGCCCTGGCAGTGATAGCAGATACGCGTCCGGATGTCATTTTTGTCGATATCATGATGCCAAGGCTGGACGGTTATCAGACCTGTGCCCTGATTAAGCACAATGAAGAGTTCAAGCACACGCCGGTAATCATGCTTTCATCGAAAGACGGTCTATTTGATCGGGCGAGAGGACGAATCGTGGGGTCTGAACAATATCTGACCAAACCATTTACCAAAGATGAGTTGCTGGGTGCAATCAAACGGCATGCGCCAAAAGCCGCATGACGGGGGTATGGTGTGGCCATTTTTCGTCCACATCCTAAATATCTGGAAACTTTAAAGTGATATTCAGCGAATGAGAAGCTTCTTGAAAAAAGATCGGCAGGTATCGCACCCTCAGTCTATGGCAGAGGGTGAGGCACAGGCGGCAGTAACCATCCTGATCGTCGATGACTCTCCCACCGAAACCCACGTGATCAAGGGCATTGTGGAGAAGGGGGGGTACGATGTGATTACTGCGGATAGCGGTGAGCACGGTATTGCCGAAGCCACAAAGTCAAAACCTGACCTTATTCTGATGGATGTGGTAATGCCCGGGTTGAACGGGTTTCAGGCAACCCGGCAATTGAGCCGGAATCCCGATACCGCAGAGATCCCCATTATCATGGTGACCACCAAAGGTCAGGAAACTGATCGGGCTTGGGGTTTGCGTCAGGGCGCACGGGAGTACGTTGTTAAACCGGTTTCTCCAGATGATCTGTTACGCAAGATCAGGACGGTTCTGCAGAGCTGAATCAGGAAGCGTCGATATGAGTGATAGTGCGTCCCAGGAATTGATACTGCTGCTTAAGGATATTGAGCAGCGAAGCCGTCAGCAGGTAAAAGGCCTTCCGGAGCAGGATGATACACACGGTATGTGGGAGGGTATTTTCTTTCACATTGCTGGTACTGGTGTGGTTACAGCAATTGATGAGGTGAAGGAGATACTTAACTACCCTTCATCCGTAACCCTGGTTCCCGGGGCAAAAAAATGGCTGCTTGGAATTGCCAATATTCGAGGAAATCTTCTGCCAATCATCGACCTGCAGATTTTTCTTGGCGGACAACCGATCGTTGTCGCAAAGCGCAGTAGGGTTCTGGTGATCGAATTTCAGGGTAACCAGGCAGGTCTTCTGGTCGGCGGAGTGCAGGGATTGCGCTATTTCAGTGACAAAAAGCGTGAGGCGATATCGCCACTGACTGGACCAATAGGTCAGTATGTGCGGGAGGCCTTCAAACTGGAAGAGGAAACCCGGCCGATTTTCAGTATGAAAACGCTGGTTGAGAGCACAGGCTTTCAGGTGGCGGCCGCATGATGATTAAGATGACTGGTTTTTGCCAGCCGAAGGTATATTACATAACGGATGCGCTCTCGGAGATAAAATGAAATGAAAAGACGCTCTTCAGCAGGTGCAGGAGGAGTCTCCTCATCCAACAAACTGGTCGTGTTATCGATAGGGTTGCTAATCGCTATTGCGCTGACGATCATGACTTTTCTGCACGTCTCCAAGGGAAATGCCAACGACGAGCAGTACCTGTTACGCGCTGCGGAACTACGGGTGATTTCTCAGAAAATCGCCAAGAACGCGCTTTCTGCTGCAGCCGGTGAAGAGATGGCTTTTTCCCAGCTCCGGGATTCTCGAAATACTTTCGAACGCCTCATCGATGAGCTCAAGAAGGGAGTGCCAGCTAAGGGCCTGCCGGCGTCGCCCAGAGAAGTGGCGAAAGAGCTGAAGTCGCTGGAAACTGTTTGGCTGGAGTTGCGGCAGAACGCAGACGATATCCTGTCGAATCAGGAGTCTCTTCTGTCCGTGCGGGCATTGACCAATACCATCACTGAGTCTGTTCCGGCATTGGAAAAGCTGTCCAACCAGCTGGTGACTATTTTGGTACAAGGGACAGCGCAGCCTCAACAGATTGCGGTTGCCGCGGGACAGTTAATGCTGGTTGAGCGCATGGACAAGAACGTGGCTAAGGTGCTGGAAGGGGGGCAGGGTGCCGCCGCCGCCATCGATCAGTTTAGCAGTGACGCAAACCGCTTCGCTCAAGCTTTGGAAGGGATGGAGAAGGGAAGTCGGGCGTTAGGGATTGAGGCCGTGAATACGCCTGGTTCGGCCAAAAAATTGCGGGAACTGGCAGCTAGTTTTAACACCGTCAACGATTATGCCGAGGAGGTAATAGATACCGTCCCCTCCGTGCTGCCGGCCCTGGAATCCGCTGGTCAGGTGACCGCCGTATCAGACCGGGTTAACGATGCGGCGAAGTTGCTTATAGAGAGCTACAGCAAATCGCCGGGGCGGATCAGTATCGCAGGTATCAAGGCGGGTCCGATGATGCTTACCATCCTGGGCAGTTTGGTAGGTTTGTTCCTGTTACTGTTGGTGTACACATTAATTCAGAACGCGAGGCGTCGTGAGGAAGAAAGTAAGGAACAGAACGAGCGTAACCAGCAGGCTATTCTGCGGCTACTAGACGAAATGGGCGATCTGGCAGACGGGGACCTCACGGTGACGGCGACGGTGACCGAAGATGTCACCGGTGCCATCGCAGACTCGATCAACTACGCTATTGAAGCATTGCGCAGTCTGGTGACCACGATCAATGAAACATCGGTGCAGGTTTCGTCATCAGCCCAGGAAAGCCGAGCTACTGCCATGCATCTGGCAGAGGCAAGTGAGCACCAGGCAGAGCAGATTTCATCCGCAACCCAATCCATTCACAGTATGACACTGGCTATTGATCAGATGTCGGAGGACGCCACCGACTCTGCGGAGATTGCTCAACGTTCCGTAGGTATTGCCGGCAAAGGTGGAGAGACGGTGCGCAGTACGATCCAAGGTATGGATACTATCCGTGAGCAGATCCAGGAAACCTCGAAACGTATTAAAAGACTGGGTGAGAGTTCTCAGGAGATTGGCGATATCGTGGAATTGATTGACGATATTGCAGATCAGACCAACATTCTGGCGCTGAATGCGGCGATGCAGGCGGCCATGGCTGGCGAGGCGGGACGAGGGTTTGCGGTGGTGGCGGATGAGGTTCAGCGTCTGGCGGAGCGCTCCAGTAATGCAACGAAACAGATCGAGGCCTTGGTCAAGACTATTCAGGCAGATACCAACGAGGCTGTATCGTCTATGGAGAATACCACTACCGAAGTGGTCGCTGGTGCCCAGTTGGCAGAAGACGCTGGTGAGGCGCTGAAAGAGATCGAAAGCGTGTCCAAATTTATCTCCGAGCGAATCAGTGCCGTTTCCGAGTCGGCTCAGAATCAGTCTTCCGCAGCCGGACGTATTAATGACACCATGAGTGTTATTCAGGAGATTACGACCCAGACATCCGACGGTACCGGCAAGACGGCAGCGTCAATCGGTACTTTGGCTGATCTCGCAGATGACCTGCAGCGATCTGTTGCCGGTTTCCATCTTCCGGATTAAGTCTGGCCGATAAAAGATGAAGCAAGATTACTATCTTGCCGATCCAAGGTAATAACACCCTGAGAGTAGGAGCAGAAGAGAAGGTATGAGGGAAGCTCACGACCACAGTACGCTGAAATGGATCAGGGGAGAGCTGGACGAGCTCATCGGGCAGGCCCGGCGTGCGCTGGAAGAATTTGTCGAAGGCCCGGGCGATGCGCAGCGGCTGGATGATTGCATTGGCCAGTTGCACCAGGTTCGAGGGACTCTGCAATTGATGCAGCTCTATGGGGCAGCTATGTTGGCAGAGGAGATGGAACTTGTGGCCAGTGCTCTGCGGGACGGGGTTCTACGCCGCCAGGATGACGCGGCCGAGGCGTTGATGTTGGGCCTGGTCCATTTGCCGGATTACCTCGAGAAACTGGAGGGAGGGAGCCGGGATATTCCGCTTCTCATTCTGCCCATGCTCAATGAACTCAGGGCTACCCGTGATGCAGCCCTGCTTTCTGAAGTGGCCGTATTTGTTCCGGACCTGGAGCAGAGATTGGCTTCTGGCGCCGGGGACAGCGAGGGCAATCCGGGGCTGCCGGATCTGATTCGTCGACTCCGATTGAACTATCACAAAGGCCTCTTAAATTGGTTTCGTGACAGGGATGTCGAAGCAGGTTTGAGTGGTATTGGCGAGGTTCTGGAAGAGATGGAGCGTCAAGCAGGCACGGAATCGGTGAAACGCCTGTTCCGAGCCGGCAGGGCAATATCTGAAGGATTGAGAGAAGGTAGTGTCAAAACCGGCATCGCCACCAAGGAACTGTTTGGTGCGCTGGATCGCGAGCTCAAGCGCATAATCGATGTAGGCGAGGCGGTGGTTGCCGAATCGCCTTCTAATGAACTGTTGAAAAACTTTCTTTACTACATTGCGAGTGCAAGCTCTGAAAATCCGCTGATCAACAGTGTCCGGAAAGAGTTCGGACTGGATAGTGGCCTTCTGAACCAGGCCGAAATCGATCAGCAGCGGGCAGACCTGCAGACATTGAGCAGTGATCTGCTGGAATCACTGCGGGCCGCTATTGGTACTGATCTTACTACCATTAAGGACGGACTGGATCTGTTTATTCGCGGCCAAAGCAGTGATATGGAGCGAATGTTGGCGCTCGAAGAACCGATGCGGAAGGTGGCAGATACACTGGGGATGATCGGTCAGGGGGGGTTGCGTGAGCGCTTGAAGCGTCAGGCGGATCAGGTAGCCAAACACCGGGAATCGGGGCAGGCACCCGATGAGCAGAATCTCATGGCGATGGCTGGAGATATTCTGTTCATCGAAAAGTCATTAGAGAACTTGGCAACCCTGGGTCACCCCAGACTCGCGCCGGCAGAGCAGGATTCGGGACTACAAGATCTGCCGCAAGGGGAATTTGAAAAACTGGTCGACTCGGTCATGCACGAAGCCCAGGTCGACCTGTCGAGAAACAAAGAGAGTATTATCAATTTCATCGAAGAGCCCGAAAACAAAGGGCATCTTGAGAATGTGCCTGCCCGGTTCAGATCTATCGCCGGTGCCTTAAAAATCATGAATCTGGGGCAGGTCGCGCAGCTACTGGAGGGCGTTTCCGATTACGTCGAGTCCGACCTCTTGGGCGCAGATACCATACCCCCTTCCGACCGACTGAATCTCTTCGCCGATGCCATCACCGCCATCGAGTATTTCATGGAAGCAGTGACCGAAGGACGGGGTGTGCAGACCGAAATTCTGGAGATTGCAAAACAATCGCTGAATGAGCTTGGTGTGCCGTCCGGGTTCGCTCCGTCTGTTTCGATGGTTGCTAAGGATGTGATTGATGAAGCGGGATCGAAACCGGCTGAACTGTCGGTGAGCCATCAAGCGGAGAAAATAAAGGAGGAGCGTGGGTCAGAGACGGATTTCGAAACCGAAGCAGAAGCAGGGACTCCAGCGGAAGTGGAAATGCAACCGGTCGTCGAAAAGCCTGTGTTGGATGAGGTTGAGCCAGAAATTCTGGAGATTTTCATTGAGGAGGCGAAGGAGGAAGTCGGCGTTATTCAGGAGTATTTGCCGCGCTGGCTGCGCAATCAGGACGACCAGGATGCTTTGAGCACCTTCCGTCGCTCTTTCCATACGCTGAAAGGCAGCGGGCGCCTGGTGGGTGCCGTCACTATCGGTGAGTTGGCCTGGTCGATCGAAAATCTGCTGAACCGTGTTATTGATGAGACGGTGGAGGTGTCTCCGGATATCTTCGCTGTACTTAGCGAGACTCAGGAGGTACTTCCCGGACTCATCGAGTGTCAGGAGTCTGGTCGTCCCCCCGAGGTGGAGGTGCAGCCGATAATGGATCGTGCCTTTGCCCTGGCCAGTTCAGATAGCGTAGCCCCGTCCCCAGCGCCAGCGGTGGTCGGGAAGGAGTCAGGTGCAATTGCTGGAGAGCAGGGCGTCGGGCAACAGGAGATGGGAGCGGAAGGACCTCAGAGCCTAGCGGATGTAGTGCCTTTCCCCGATTTGGGATCGAGTCTGTCCAGCGAGTCCGATCAGTCGACTGAATCAGACTTGGCGGGCTCAATGGGCGAGTTGGATCCTTCAGTGGCGCCTATTCGCGTTGAGCCCACACTGCTTGAGATCTTCGCTTCCGAGACGCGTGGGCATATTGATAATCTTCACCGGTTCGTGGAACTCTGCGGTCGCGACCCGCAGGTATTTGATCTGGGTAAGAGTGATATCCCGCGCACGCTGCATACTTTGCACGGCAGTGCCGATATGGCAGGGGTGAAACCGATCGCTGAGATCAGCAGTGCCCTGGAGACCTATACCAACGACTTGAAAGGGGAGAAACAGGAGTCTGGCGAAGAGGTATTGGAGTTAATCCACCGCAGTGCAGTTTTTTTTGAGACGGTGTTGGATTCCATCAATGTTCCGACGGCGGAGCTTCCGAATTGGCAGGGCCTGCTTCAGGATATCGAGAAGCAGCGGAATTTGGGGCGGTTGGAGACAGAGGCTGCTGTAACGGAAGAGGTCACGGTTGCTGCTAACCAAGAGGGGGGCATCGACGAAGCGCCCGAAGAACCGATAGAACAGCCGGAAGGGGCGGTATTCGGACAGGAATCTTCCATCGAATCGGCAACGGGGCAAGTAGATCAAGGCCCGCCAGAAGCGGCAACCAGCGAAGAGTGCGAGCAGACGCCGGAAGATCAGGCTTCGGATGCTGCCGTGCCGATATCGGGAATCGAATTTTTTGAGTTAGACGGTGACCCGGAACTGACGGAGATTTTTCTTGAGGAGGCGCGAGAACTGCACGACTCCGTTGAAAGCTCCCTCCAGACATGGCAGCAAAATGGCGAGGATTCGGAAGCAGTCAGTGACCTACAACGGACACTGCATACCCTAAAAGGTGGCGCAAGACTGGCTGGTGCGATGCCGGTCGGAGATCTTAGTCATGCGTTTGAATCACTGTTGACAGCGCTTGGCAATGGCAGGCTTGAATCAACGCCCAAAGTATTCGATCTGGCGCAGGCGGTTTCGGATCGGCTGGCAGAACAGATTGATGACATCGGCAAGGGGCCGCGACTAAGGCGAAGTGATGATCTGATTCAGTCCTTGGAGGGGATTCTCTCTACAGATGTGCCGGAACGACGAGTGGACGAACCCGTTGCGGCAGGGAAGAAGAAAAAGAAAGCGGAAGTGGAACAAAAGCCGTCGGTCTCGAAGCGAGCTGAAGTCGTTGCAGAATCAGGGCCCAGCGCGAAGGCGACCGAAAAAACTGCCGGTGAAGAGCGCGAGCAGCTGCAGACAGGGTCGTTGGCGACAGCGGCAGTAAGCTTTGGCGTGGAGGAAATGAAGCCGGCGCAGCCGCCAGCCCGAACCCAGCGCGAACATATCCGGGTTCGCTCCGATCTGTTGGACCGACTGGTAAACAATGCCGGAGAGGTCAGTATCTATCGAGCCCGCCTCGAACAGCAGAATGGCGCCCTGGAATTTAATTTGTCTGAACTGGAACAGACCGTGGATCGGTTACGAAGCCAATTGCGGAAGTTGGAGATCGAGACCGAGGCGCAAATCCTGTTTCGGTATGAGAAAGACAAAGATGAAGGTCAGGAACCAGAGGAGTCTTTTGATCCACTGGAGCTGGATCGCTTTTCGACAATGCAGCATTTGTCCCGAAGTCTGATGGAGACGGTCAACGATTTAACCAACATCAACGATTATCTGGATGACCTGAACAAGGAAACCGAAACCCTGTTACTGCAGCAGGCCCGAGTCAGTACCGATTTGCAGGACGGACTCTTGCGTACGCGCATGGTGCCCTTTTCTCAGTTGGTTCCGCGTTTGCATCGGGTGGTACGCCAGACTGCTAATTCGTTGGGGAGAGAGGCGAAATTTGAAGTCTATGGCGCGGAGGGTGAGCTGGACCGGGGGATATTAGACCGGATGATCGGTCCGTTGGAGCATATCCTGCGCAATGCCGTATCCCATGGGATTGAGCCAGTCGAGGCAAGGCGCGAGGCGGGTAAGGATGTGTCCGGTCATATCGCGATGTATCTGGCGCGGGAGGGAAATGATGTGATCCTGACCGTAACCGATGATGGCGGCGGTATTAAAATCGACTCGATTCGTCGCCGCGCCATCGAAAAGGGCTTGCTGGACGCGCACGCGGAAGTCCCTGACAGCGATATTCTGCCTTTTGTACTGGAACACGGTTTCAGTACGAAAGACGAAGTGACCCAGATATCCGGCCGTGGTGTTGGCTTGGATGTGGTTGTCAAGGAGGTCAAGCAGCTCGGGGGTTCTCTCGACATCACTTCTAAACCAGGTGAGGGAACCAGTTTTATTATCCGACTGCCGTTGACGCTCGCCATCAGTGATGCGTTGCTGGTGGAATTGGGAGAAGAGGTATACGCCATTCCTCACACCAGTATCGAGGGCGTAGTGCGTGTTGCGCGTGAAGACCTGGTTGAATGTTACGAAGGTAGAGAGCCGTTTTTCAGTTATTCTGATAACGACTATCTGGTTCGCTATCTGGGTGGCCTGCTGAATGTGGGGCAGTTGAATCTGTCCTCTGAACAGAGAAAGTGGTATCCGCTGCTGCTCGTTCGTGCCGGAGAGCACCGGGTAGCGCTGCAGGTGGATGGGCTGCTTGGCAACCGGCAGATCGTTGTAAAATCGGTGGGGCCGCAGGTAAGTACGATTCGTTGGATTTCCGGGGGAACGATTCTCGGTGATGGCCGGGTCGCCCTGATTGTCGATGTCACGGCCTTGGTGCGCATGGATGCCGCCCACACTATTCCGGTAAGGGCAGATACTGAACAGGCAGTGCAGCCGGGTCTCGGTCGGACCGTGATGGTGGTGGACGACTCGATCACGGTGCGCAAAGTAACGGGGCGCGTTCTGGAACGCCATGGCATGCATGTAGTGACTGCCAAGGATGGTGTGGATGCGGTTGCGCAGTTGCAGGAGAGTCATCCTGACCTCATGTTGCTGGATATCGAGATGCCACGCATGGATGGTTACGAATTGGCGCGTCATATGCGCAACACTGAGGATCTGAGGGCTATTCCCATCATTATGATTACCTCCCGCAGTGGCGAGAAACACCGTAATCTGGCGATGGAACTCGGGGTGAAACGCTATCTCGGTAAGCCGTACCAGGAGGCTGAACTGCTAGATAATATTTATTCCGTATTGGATGAGGTCGGGCAATGAGTAAGGCCAAAGGACATCAGGAAGTCCGAGGGGTACTTCTGCCGTTGCGATCCGGACAACTGTTGCTTCCCAACGTATCGGTATCCGAGGTGATCGGCTTCCGGCAGCCCGACAGCCCACCTGCTGATGCACCGGATTGGCTGTTGGGTGTCATGTCTTGGCATCAACGTTCCGTACCTTTGGTTTCGTTCGATGTATTGGTGGGATCCGCCAGCGAAGAAATCGGCCATCGTGCCCGTATCGCTATCTGCAACACGCTAAACGGGAATCCGCAACGCCCCTATATTGGAATCCTGCTTCGATCAATTCCTCACCTGGTGCGGGTAACAGAGGAATTTATTGCCCCGTTGGGCGAACCTGGTGATGGTGGAGATATGATCAAGCAGCAGGTGCGGATCAGTGGGCAGGAGGCCTGGATTCCAGATCTGGATGCCTTGGAGCAGGCGCTGGAGCAAGTCCTGGATTGAAAGATCGGTTGCCGGGGAATGCAATGTCGCTCAGCGGAAGTCCCCCCACAACATCTGGATTGCCGAAATAGCGGCCAACGGGGCAGTTTCAGCCCGCATCACCCGGGGGCCGAGCCGCACTCTGTTAAAACCGGTTTGCGCTGCCAGCTCGCATTCGCTTTCAGAAAGCCCTCCCTCCGGCCCGACCAGCACAGATATCTGGTGTGCGGGTGGGGAGAGTTGGTGCAGAGACCTGTCGGCAGCCGGATCGAGTAGAATACCAGTACCTCCAGTGTGATCAGTTAACCAGTTCTTCAGCGTGCCGATTTCGTGGACCTCCGGCAGCCGACGGCGGCCTGACTGCTCACAGGCGGATACAGCCACCTTGCGCCAATGGGTCAGACGGTTGTTCCGCCGTTGCGTGGCGACTCTTGCAACGCAGTGCTCAGTAATGAGTGGTGTGATGCTGACCGTGCCCAGTTCCACCGACTTTTGCACGGCGAAATCCATGCGTTCGCTCTTGGAAATGGCCAGGCCGAGATGAATGGCCAGTGGAAACAACGGCTCCTGCTCTGATCTGCCGAGCACTTTAATCCCGGCGGAGCGCTTTGCCGCCTTCACCAGGATTGCCCGGTAGTCTCTTCCATCGCCATTGAACAACACCAGTTCCCTGCCGGGCTTCAAACGCAGCACCTGCAGCAGGCGATGGGCAGCCTCAGTTTCGAGTTCTGTTTCCAGTCCCGTCGTTAGTGGCTGGACGGTATAGATGCGTGGCATTCGCATGTCAGGGTCTGTTGATACAAAACGAGTGGTTGCAATGGGGGGCGTGCTCTCGCAACACTGGGTGCTGAGAGCCGCCGGCCGTCAGGGCATCTGTCGGCGCATTGTTTTTACACTGCTATGAGGACAGCCATCTGCTCGGTTTCAGTCGAAGATCGACAGAGTGACCCCTCAAAACGCAGTCAATCGGGCAGCCCCAGATTACGCCAGATATTGATGATCGCTTCCGCCTGATTCATGGTGTAGAAGTGAAGTCCGGGGGCACCCTGCTGCAACAGGCGCTCACAAAGCGAACTGACCACCTCGATACCAAAGGCACGGATGCTCTCACTATCATCGCCAAATCCTTGCAGCCGTTTGCGGATCCAGCGTGGAATTTCTGCTCCGCAGGTGTCTGAGAAACGGGCCAGTTGGGTGTAGTTGGTGATTGGCATGATTCCGGGGACGATCGGAATATCTATCCCCAATTTTTCACAGCTATCTACAAAGCGAAAATAGGCGTCTGCATTATAAAAATACTGAGTGATGGCACCGTTGGCACCGGCGCCTACCTTGAGCTTGAAGTTCCATAGATCGGATCCGGCATCCGGGGCCTGCGGGTGGAACTCAGGGTATGCGGCTACCTCTATGTAGAAATGATTGCCGGTTTCGGCACGGATAAAATCCACCAGTTCGCTTGCATATCGGAAATCCCCGCCTTGCTGCATACCTGACGGCATATCTCCACGCAGGGCGACGATCCGTTGGATGCCGTGCTCTCGATAGTGGTGCAGAAGCCCCCGAATCTGCTCCCGGTCGGTGCCGATACATGAGAGATGGGGCGCCGTCTCTATCCCCTCTGCCCGCAACCAGTCAACTGTCTCCAGGGTGCGTTCCTGGGTGGAGCCACCGGCACCATAGGTCACAGAGAAGAAGTGGGGATTCAGCCGCGACAGCTTGCGGACGTTGGACTGGAGTTTCTCCATCCCTTCCTGCGTCTTTGGCGGAAACAGTTCGAAGCTGTATCCGACGTTGAATTTTTTTTGCGATCTCATGATTGGATCTTTATCCGATCAGAAGGACGGGATTGGGGGCTGAGAGGTGTCAGCCCCGGTTTCCGCGGTTTGTGCTATCAGTAGCGGTAGTGCTCAGGTTTATAGGGGCCTTCCACCGCCACCCCGATATAGTCAGCTTGCTTCTCAGTGAGGGTGGTCAGGTTGGCACCAATCTTCTGCAGATGCAGCCGGGCTACCTCTTCGTCCAGCTTCTTCGGCAAGGTGTAGACCTTTTTCTGGTATTCATCGCCGCGGTTCCATAACTCCATCTGGGCCAAGACCTGGTTGGTGAAGGAGTTCGACATTACGAAGCTGGGATGGCCGGTGGCGCAGCCCAGGTTTACCAGCCGACCCTCGGCCAGCAGAATAATGCGTCTGCCGTCTGGGAAGATGATGTGATCCACCTGAGGCTTGATGTTCTCCCATTCGTACGCTTGCAGACTGGCGCAGTCAATTTCGTTGTCGAAATGGCCAATGTTGCACACGATGGCCTGGTCTTTCATCTGCACCATGTGGTCATGGGTGATGACATGGTAGTTACCGGTGGCAGTGACAAAGATATCGACCTGGCTGCAGGCCTGTTCCATCTCGACTACCCGGTAGCCCTCCATCGCCGCCTGCAGTGCGCAGATCGGATCGATTTCAGTGATCCAGACCGTTGCTCCCAAGCCACGCAGGGACTGGGCACACCCTTTGCCCACGTCTCCATAGCCGAGAACGAGTGCGATTTTGCCAGCCACCATTACGTCGGTGGCACGTTTGATACCGTCCACCAGGGACTCACGGCAGCCGTAGAGGTTGTCAAACTTGGACTTGGTGACTGAGTCATTAACATTGAAGGCGGGGAAGGGTAGATCGTCTTTCGCCTCCATTTGATAAAGGCGATGGACACCAGTGGTGGTCTCTTCGGTGACCCCCCGGATATTTTTCAAAATATTCGAGTACCAACCAGGCTGACTCTCAAGGCGTTTCCTGATCGCGGCGTACATCACCTCCTCTTCCTCGCTGCTTGGATCGTCCAGTACCGAAATATTCTGTTCCGCCTTGGCGCCCAGATGGATCAGCAGGGTGGCATCGCCGCCATCGTCCAGGATCATATTTGGCGTGCCGCCGTCGTCCCACTCCATGATTTTGTGAGTAAAGGCCCAGTACTGCTCCAGGCTTTCTCCCTTGAAGGCGTAGACCGGAATCCGGTCGGCAGCGATGGCGGCTGCGGCATGGTCCTGGGTGGAAAAGATGTTACAGGAGGCCCAGCGGACCTGCGCACCAAGGGCAACCAGGGTTTCGATCAATACAGCGGTCTGGATAGTCATGTGCAGACTGCCGGCGATACGGGCCCCATCGAGCGGTTTTTCGCCAGCGTATTGTTTCTGCAAGGCCATCAGTCCGGGCATTTCGGTCTCTGCGATGGCAATTTCCTTGCGGCCCCATTCAGCAAGCGTAAGGTCGGCCACCGTAAAGTCAGAAAAGGTAGACTCCACAACGGTATTCATATTTCAGTCTCCGAAAAAACTGAGCGCCGTTGAGCATCGAATCGAATCCCTGAGCCTGGCCACGCCACCGAGCCCGTTCGATCACCACTGCATTGGGTGGTTTTCCGCAACGGGGGCGAGGGCGAGGTTGCAGCGCTCCTCAAGGCGATGCGAACCATAACGATATGACTGGCGTCTCTCACGACCGCCAGTTTCGAGATTTAAAGGCCGGCGGCGTCTCGCAGCAGCTGTGCCTCGTCCGTTCTTTCCCAGGTAAATTCCGGCTCCTCACGACCAAAATGGCCGTAGGCCGAGGTCTTGCGGTAGATGGGTCGGATCAGGTCGAGCGTCTGGATAATAGCATAAGGTCGAAGGTCGAAATGTTCCCGTACCAGTCCGGCAATTTTTTCCTCTGGGATTTTTGCTGTGCCAAAGGTTTCGATCGAGACAGACGTCGGCTCAGCAACTCCAATGGCATAGGAGACCTGGATTTCACAGCGTTCAGCCAGCCCCGCGGCAACAATGTTTTTAGCCACGTAGCGCGCGGCGTAGGCCGCCGAGCGGTCGACCTTGGAAGGATCTTTGCCGGAGAATGCACCACCGCCGTGGCGTGCCATCCCGCCATAGGTATCGACGATAATTTTACGCCCGGTCAACCCGCAGTCACCGACCGGGCCGCCGATCACAAACGAGCCGGTTGGGTTGATATGGAATTTTGTTTCGCCATGGATCCACTCTTTCGGCAGCACCGGCAGGATGATGTTCTCCATAACCGCTTCCCGCAGGTGGCTGTAATCGATATCCGGATCATGCTGGGTGGAGAGTACCACTGCATCTATGGCAGTCACTTTTCCCTCCTCGTAGCGGAGGGTGAGCTGGCTTTTGGCATCCGGGCGCAACCAGGGAAGCACCTTTTCCCTGCGCATATCTGCTTGGCGTTGCATCAGGCGGTGGGCGTAGGTGATGGGGGCCGGCATCAGCACGTCGGTTTCGTCGGTGGCGTAGCCGAACATCAGGCCCTGGTCACCCGCGCCCTGTTCCTCCGGGGATAGACGGTCCACGCCTTGCGCAATGTTCCCAGACTGCTTTCCAATAAGTGACATGATGGCGCAGGTGCTGCCGTCGAAACCGACATCGGAGTCAGTGTAGCCGATGTCACAGATGACCCCGCGCACCAGATCGTCCAGGTCAACCCAGGCGTCCGTGCTGATTTCCCCGGAAACGATCGCCGCACCCGTCTTGACCATGGTTTCACAGGCCACGCGCGCGCTTTCCGGATGGCTGTCCAGCCTGAGGATCTCATCCAGTACGGCATCTGAGATCTGGTCGGCTACCTTGTCCGGGTGTCCTTCCGATACCGATTCTGACGTGAACAGAAAATTGCTCATTTTAAAGTTCGATCCTCTGAAATATAAAAACCCGCTGGCCTTGAGCTCAAGCGGGTTTGGATGAAAGCTATGCATCTATCTCGCTTTAGCCGCATTTTTTGAGCGCCCGCAATCTGAACTCAAATCGGCGCTGGATGAATTATCCGTAAAACAGGGTAGTTGTCAACCGAGGCCCGCGCGATCCGCCGTGGGGCAGGTTCTTTGTCAGAGTAATTCATCGTCCTCTGATGTACACTATTGCGCCCTTTTCGACGGAAACCGAAAGATTTTTGGAAGGAGGTATAAATGGTCTCATTGGAAACCCCGGTGTGTGATTTCGGCAGGCCTGCGTTTGGTTTCTCTCTGCCCGGCGTGGACGGGCGTACCTGGACCCTTGAGCAGTGTCGGGGGGAGAAAGGATTGCTGGTGATGTTCATCTGCAACCACTGTCCTTATGTAAAGGCCGTCAGAGACAGAATCGTGCGTGATGCGGCTGAACTCAAGACACTGGGAATCAACAGCGTTGCCATCATGTCCAATGATGCCGCCGAGTATGAAGAGGACTCTTTCGACAATATGCGCAGGATTGCCGAAAAGTTCAGATTCCCGTTCCCCTATCTGTACGACGAGACCCAGGAGATTGCGAAGGCCTACGATGCCATCTGCACCCCCGATTTCTTCGGATACAATGCCGATCTGCTGCTGCAGTACCGCGGTAGGTTGGACGAGAGCCGCAAGGAGGCCGCGGCCTCCGGTGTCCCGAGAGATCTGTTTGAGGCGATGAAACAGGTGGCTGAAACCGGCAAGGGACCGGAGGTGCAGATCCCCAGTATCGGTTGCTCTATCAAATGGCGAACGTAAAGTATATTAGGATATACTTCTACCCCCATAAACTCGGCTATGTTGATGCCCGGTAGTTAATTGGTTAAGAATACTCTGCTGTTCTAACTTACGGTAGTTGCCAGCCATGCCTGCCGTCGGTTGGGGGAAACAGAAAATGGGCCGTGTCGACCACCATCCTCATCGAGTCAAGGGGCCACTCTCTCTGATCGAGATGAAGTGGGAGGGTTTCGACCATGGGGGCCTTTGTTATACCCGTAATCTAGGGCCAGCCGGGGATAGACCCGGTGTGGAAAATTTCCAACAAACCTTCCACAGGAGGGATTGATGTCCTCACGTAGAAACCTTGCCAACGCCGTCCGCGCCCTCAGCATGGATGCCGTACAAAAAGCCAACTCCGGCCACCCGGGTGCGCCCATGGGAATGGCCGATATCGCCGAAGTGCTCTGGAATGACTATATGCGGCACAATCCGGCCAATCCCAAATGGCCGGATCGCGACCGTTTCGTGCTGTCCAATGGTCATGGCTCCATGCTTATCTATTCGTTACTGCATTTGACGGGATATGATTTGAGTATTGACGACCTGAAACAGTTCCGCCAGCTTCACTCCAAGACTCCGGGCCACCCGGAGTACGGCTATGCCCCCGGAGTAGAGACCACCACCGGCCCACTGGGTCAGGGCATCACTAACGCAGTGGGTATGGCCATCGCGGAGAAGGTGCTGGCAGCCCAGTTCAACAAGCCAGGCCACGATATCGTCGACCACGATACCTACGCATTCCTGGGTGATGGCTGCATGATGGAGGGGATCTCCCATGAGGCCTGCTCCCTGGCGGGAACTCTTGGTCTCGGCAAGCTGATTGCCTTCTACGACGACAATAACATCTCCATCGACGGGGTGGTGCGGGGCGAAGGCGCGACACCGGCCTGGTTTACTGACGATACCCCCAAGCGTTTCGAGGCCTATGGTTGGCATGTGATTGCAAAGGTTGACGGTCATGACGGGGACGCGATAAAGGCAGCGATTGAAGAGGCGCGTTCGGTAACCGACCGGCCAACGCTGATCTGCTGTCAGACCATCATCGGCTGGGGATCCCCTAACAAGCAGGGCAAAGAGGATTGCCACGGTGCGCCGCTGGGTGATGACGAGATCGCCCTGGTGCGCGAAACCATTGGCTGGAATCACCCCCCCTTTGAGGTCCCGAGCGAGGTGTATGCCGGCTGGGATGCCAAAGAGAAGGGCAGTGCCGCGGAAAGCGAGTGGAATGCCCGTTTCGATGTCTACGCCGCCGAGTATCCCGAACTGGCCAGCGAGTTCAAGCGACGGATGGCGGGAGAGTTAGCGGCCGACTGGGAGACTAAGGCGAATGCCTTCATCCGCTCGGTAGACGAAAAGGCGGAAAAGGTAGCGACCCGCAAGGCCTCTCAGAACGCCATTGAAGGGTACGGTCCTATGGTGCCTGAATTCCTGGGGGGGTCCGCCGATCTGGCCGGCTCGAATCTCACCATCTGGTCCGGCTCCAAGGCGGTGTCCAGAGACGATGCCTCCGGTAACTACCTCCACTACGGTGTCCGCGAGTTTGGTATGTCGGCCATGATGAATGGCATCGAACTGCATGGGGGCTTCAAGTCTTACGGTGCCACCTTCCTGATGTTCTCCGAGTATGCGCGCAACGCCCTGCGTATGGCGGCGCTGATGAAATTGAGCCCGATTCACGTCTACACCCACGACTCCATAGGTCTTGGCGAGGACGGGCCCACCCATCAGCCGGTAGAGCAGACAGCAACCCTGCGTATGCTGCCACGCATGTCGGTCTGGCGACCCTGTGACGCGGTAGAGACAGCCGTCGCCTGGAAAGTGGCTCTGGAGCGCCAGGGTGGTCCCACCAGTCTGATCCTTTCCCGCCAGGGTCTACCACACATGACACGCAGTCAGGAGCAGATCGACGCCGTGCAAAAGGGTGGTTATGTGCTCTCGGATTGTGACGGAATGCCGGAGGCACTCATTATCGCCACCGGCTCCGAGGTCGAACTGGCAATGGCTGCCCAGCAGACGCTGTCCGAAAAGGGTCGCAAGGTACGCGTGGTCTCTATGCCCTCTACCGACACCTTCGATGCCCAGGATGCGGCCTACAAGGAGTCCGTGCTGCCCGCTTCCGTCTCGGCCCGGGTGGCCGTTGAGGCGGGTGTGACCGGCTTCTGGGGTAAGTACGTGGGCCTCGACGGCAAGGTGATCGGTCTGGATACCTTCGGAGAATCGGCACCTGCCCCCGAGGTGTATAAACACTTCGGCATCACCGCGGAAAACGTGGTCAAGGCCGTAGAGGACGTGCTTTAAATCAGGAATATCGCGGTGGGTCCTGGTACCCGCCGCGCTTTAAGTCATCCATATTGATCATTTTTTAGGAGAAAATCATGGCTATCAAAGTTGGAATTAACGGTTTTGGTCGTATCGGCCGTATGGCTTTTCGTGCGATCGCTAAGGACTTTCCTGGTATTGAAGTCGTCGGCATCAACGACCTGCTGGATCCCGACTACCTTGCCTACATGCTGAAGTATGACTCGGTTCACGGCAACTTCGATGGCGATATATCTGTCGATGGCAGCAACATGGTGGTCAACGGTAAAACCATCCGTCTGACTGCCGAGCGCGATCCGGCCAATCTGAAATGGAACGAAATCGGCGCTGATCTCATCATCGAATGCACCGGTTTTTTCCTGACTGAAGAGACCTGTCAGAAGCATATCGACGCGGGTGCCAAGAAGGTGGTTCAGAGCGCACCTTCCAAGGATGCCACCCCGATGTTCGTCTACGGCGTCAACCACAACACCTACGCAGGTCAGGCCATCGTGTCCGCCGCCTCCTGCACCACCAACTGCCTGGCGCCTGTCGCCAAGGTCCTGAACGATAAGTTCGGCATCAAGCGCGGCTTGATGTCCACCGTGCATGCCGCTACTGCGACGCAGAAGACCGTCGATGGGCCGTCCATGAAGGATTGGCGCGGCGGCCGTGGCATTCTGGAGAATATCATCCCTTCCTCGACCGGTGCAGCCAAAGCTGTGGGTAAGGTATTGCCGGAGTTGAACGGTAAGCTGACCGGTATGGCCTTTCGTGTACCCACCTCTGATGTGTCGGTGGTTGACCTTACAGTAGAACTGAATAGTGGCGCCTCTTACGACGATATCTGCGCCGCCATGAAGGAAGCTTCCGAATCGGGTGATCTGGCCGGTGTTCTGGGCTATACGGAAGAGAAGGTAGTCTCCACCGACTTCCGTGGTCGTGGCACCCCGTCGATTTTTGACGCTGGCGCCGGTATCGCGCTGGATGACACCTTCGTCAAGGTCGTTTCCTGGTACGACAATGAATACGGTTACACCTGCAACATGCTGCGTATGGTCGAACACGTATCTTAAGTTAAAACGCTTTCAGCAATAAGCTATTAGCTGTCAGCAGAAGGAGAATCGGTGGCCGGCGTTTGCCGGCCGCCGGATCCGACTAAAGTGAGTGCTGACAGTTCCCTTGTTCCGAGTGGTTTCAGGCAAGGTGTTCCTTGCACCTGAACTCTTTTGGGCCGAATCAATTAAGGAGACCCCTCGATGTCCTTTATCAAGCTGACTGACCTTGATCTTGCCGGCAAGCGCGTTCTGATCCGTGCCGACCTCAACGTTCCTGTAAAGGGCGGCAAGGTGACTTCCGATGCTCGTATTGCCGCTTCCATGCCGACCGTAGAACACTGTATGAAGGCGGGAGCCAGGGTCATGGTCTTTTCCCACCGCGGGCGCCCCGAAGAGGGTAAGGTGGACGAAGAAAACTCCATGCAGCCCATCGCCGATGATATGTCGGCCAAACTCGGCCGCACCGTCCCGTTGGTTAAAGACTATCTTGAGAATGCCCCGGAAGTGGCTGAAGGCCAGGTGATTCTGCTGGAAAATGTGCGTTTCAACGCCGGTGAAAAAAAGGACAATGAGGAATTGGCCAGGAAGTACGCGAGCCTGTGTGATGTATTCGTTATGGACGCCTTTGGTACCGCGCACCGTGCCCAGGCCTCGACCCATGGTGCCGGTAAATTTGCCCCTACCGCCTGCGCTGGCCTGCTGCTGGCCGATGAACTGGATAACCTGGCCAAGGCACTGGCCAAACCTGCACGACCCATGGTCGCAATCGTGGGTGGCTCCAAGGTATCCACCAAGCTGACCGTGCTCGAGGCCTTGTCTGAAAAGGTGGACCAACTGGTGGTTGGTGGCGGTATCGCCAATACCTTCCTGATGGCCACCGGCAAAAATGTCGGCAAGTCCTTGTGTGAGGCCGACCTGGTGGATACGGCCAAGGCGCTGATAGAAAAAATGCAGGCGCGTGGTGCCAATATCCCTATTGCCAGCGACGTCGTGTGCGGTAAGAACTTCGCCGAAGATGAGCCGGCAGTGCTGAAGAACGCGGCTGAAGTCGAAGACGATGACATGATATTCGACATCGGCCCCGATAGTGCGAAGGAACTGGCTGACATCATCAGCAAGGCCGGCACCATCGTATGGAACGGTCCGGTCGGGGTATTCGAGTTCGATCAGTTCGGTGCGGGCACTAAGACAGTCTCCATGGCGATCGCCAACGCAGATGGATTTTCCCTGGCTGGCGGTGGTGACACCATTGCCGCCATTCAGAAATACGGCATTTACGATAAGGTGTCCTATATCTCTACGGCAGGCGGTGCCTTCCTGGAGTATCTGGAGGGCAAGACGCTGCCGGCCGTTGCTATGCTAGAAGCGCGGGCGGCCGAGTAGGACGATTTGAGGCTCCCCGTCCGGTGGTCGGGCGGGGGTCTCGGAGAGATCATGCCTAGAAGAACCAAGATCCTGGCAACGCTGGGGCCTGCCACAGACGACCCCAAGGTGCTTGATGAGCTGATCAGGGCGGGCATAGATGTGGTGCGCCTCAACCTTTCTCACGGTACCCATGAGGAGCACAAGCGAAGGGCCGAAGCGATTCGTGATCGGGCCCGGGCCAGTGGTCGGCAGGTCGGCGTCCTGATGGATCTGCAGGGCCCAAAGGTACGCGTCGGTCGCTTCAAAGGCGGTTCCATCAAACTGGTGGAAGGGGGGGCATTCATTCTGGATGCGGGCTGTGCGCTGGATCAGGGGGATGAAACCCGGGTCGGCCTTACCTATCCCGAGCTGGTAAGCGATGTCAATCGCGGTGATACCCTGCTGCTGGCCGAGGGTGCCATCGAACTCTGGGTCGATGAGGTCGATGGCGGGGAGGTCAGGTGCCTGGTAGTGGTCGGCGGCGAACTCTCCGACAGCAAAGGTATTAATAAAAAAGGGGGCGGCATCTCCGCGCCGGCACTGACCGAAAAGGACATGGCGGATATCGTATTCGCCGCCAGTGTCGAGGCGGATTACCTGGCCGTCTCTTTCGTCCGCAGTGCCGGGGACGTGAACCGGGCCAGGCGTCTGTTGCATGAGGCGGGCGGCAAGGCCGACATCGTTTCCAAAATCGAGCGCGCCGAGGCCATGGATGCAATCGATGAGATTATCGCGGCCTCCGAGGTCATCATGATTGCCCGTGGCGACCTTGGGGTCGAGATTGGAGATGCAAAACTGCCCGCTGCTCAGAAACGGTTGATCAGTCGGGCCCGGGCCGGCAACAAAGTGGTGGTGACCGCCACCCAGATGATGGAATCCATGATCGAGCATGCGATTCCTACCCGCGCAGAGGTCTTTGACGTGGCCAATTCCGTGCTGGATGGGACCGATGCCGTGATGTTGTCCGCGGAAACCGCGGCTGGACGCTATCCGGTGAAGGCGGTGGAGGCGATGGATCGTATCTGCCGTGAGGCCGAGAAGCAGAGTCAGGTCCGCCGCTCCGCCCACCGAATCGACAGCGTGTTCGGGCGGGTCGACGAGGCCATTGCGATGGCCACCATGTACACCGCCAATCACCTGGGTGTAGCCGCCATTGCGACCCTGACCGAGTCGGGCTCCACACCCAAGTGGATGTCCCGCATAAGTTCCGGTATCCCGATCTATGCCATGACCTCTCATGTGGCGACGCGCCGCAAGGTTACCCTGTTCCGTGGGGTCTATCCGGTCAGCTTCGATGTCAGGGGGCACGACAGCCAGAAAGCTAACGAAGAGATCATCGAGGAGCTGAAGCGGCGGGCAGCGGTGCGTACCGGAGATCTCGTTATCATCACGAAAGGGGACCTCAGAGGAGTGCAGGGGGGCAGTAACGTTTTGAAAATTCTGCGGGTTGGGGAGCATATCCTGCCTGAACCGACAATCGATTGATCACACTGAATGACATCCCAAGTGTAAGGAGAGAAACGCCATGTCTTTGATTTCCATGCGTCAATTGCTGGACTATGCGGCCGAAAACGATTTCGGTATGCCTGCTTTCAACGTCAACAATATGGAGCAGGTGCACGCCATCATGCAGGCGGCCGAAGAGGTCGATAGCCCGGTGATCATGCAGGGTTCCGCCGGTGCTCGTTCCTATGCCGGTGAAGCCTTCCTGCGCCACCTGATCCTGGCCGCTATCGAGGCCTATCCCAATATCCCTATCGTGATGCACCAGGATCACGGATCTTCGCCGGCGGTCTGCCTGCGCTCGATCCAGTCCGGTTTTTCTTCGGTGATGATGGACGGCTCCCTGATGGAGGACGCCAAGACGCCAGCCAGCTATGAATACAACGTCGAGGTAACCCGCAAGGTAGTCGATATGGCCCATGCCGGCGGTGTATCGGTAGAGGGCGAGCTAGGCTGCCTTGGTTCCCTGGAGACCGGAGAGGCGGGTGAAGAGGATGGTGTGGGCGCCGAAGGTAAACTGGAGATGGACCAGATGCTGACCGATCCGGATGAAGCGGCGGACTTTGCCAAGCAGACCAAGGTGGATGCCCTGGCCATCGCCATCGGTACCTCCCACGGCGCCTACAAATTCACCAAGGAGCCCACCGGCGACATCCTGCGAATCGACCGGGTCAAGGAGATCCATGCCCGTATCCCCAATACCCACCTGGTGATGCACGGTTCCTCTTCGGTGCCTCAGGACTGGTTGAAAATCATCAATGATTACGGCGGTGACATGGGGCAGACCTTTGGCGTGCCGGTCGAGGAGATCGTGGAGGGAATCAAGCATGGTGTGCGCAAGGTCAATATCGATACCGATCTGCGTATGGCCTCTACCGGCTCGGTGCGTCGCCATCTGCAGGAAAACCGCTCCAACTTCGACCCACGCAAATTCCTGAAGGAATCGACCAAGGGTATGAAGGAGATCTGTAAGGCTCGGTACGAGGCCTTTGGCAGTGCCGGCCATGCCTCCAAGATCAGGGTTGAATCCCTGGAGACAATGTTTATGTTGTACGAGAAGGGGGGGCTGGATCCCAAGATCAGCTGATTCTGCGGCATATATGCTGTACTGAGGGGCGCTTCGGCGCCCCTTTATTTTTGAAGGCCTGTGCCGATACAGATTTTCAATTAGCTCAGATTTCTCAGTGGAAGCGGGAAATCAGGGTGCTAATGGCCGGATGGGACGGCGCGCAGTTGCATTAACCGGCGTACCGGTAGTAGAACAGGTTTTTTAAAGACACCATTTTTTCAGTCTCTGGATCCGGCTGGTGAAACATGTGGGTATGTGAACACTGAGGATGTCATGAGAGCATCCTTTGAACAGAAGGAGATCTGATGATGGCGGAGCGGTATAAGGTTTTTTTTACCGGGCAGATCAAACCCGAGGTAGACAAGCAGGCGCTTGTCACCGCGGTCAGTGATCGTTTTGGCGTACCGGAGGAAAAAGCGCGAAAACTGGTCGAGGCCGGAAAAGAGGTCCTTCTGAAGAAGGACCTGGAGCGCAAAAAGGCTGAACAATATCAGCAGTTGCTGGAAAAGATGGGGATGACGGTCAGGCTGGAGGCGATGGATCTGGAGTCCGGTTTTGGATCACTCTCCCTCGCCCCCATGGAGGGAGAAGATGAGTCACCAGCCGAAGCGGAAGCAACCGCAACGGCAAAGGTGACTTGTCCCAAGTGCGGCTCGGATCAGGTCGAAGGTGACAACTGCCTGGCCTGCGGTATTTTTCTGTCGAAATATCTGGCCCGCCAGGGGGCACAGCAGAGCGATGAGGTTGGAAGCCCTGGAAGCGCACCCCGGACTCCGGATGCGAAAATCAACCCCTATGCTGTGCCCCAGGCCGATCTGGTGGCGGCAGCCGATGATGAGGAAATGACGGGACCCGCGACGGTACCGGCAGGACACGGCTGGGGGTGGCTGGCCCGGGGATTCTGGCATTTTCGGCAAAACCCGTTTGCCTGGATCATCGCCCTGGTGGTCTGGTTTGTTATCGCCATCGTCGTCAGTCTGATCCCCCTCATCGGATCCCTGGCGATCACGCTGCTTTCACCTGTGGTGCTGGCAGGCTTTCTGATCGGGGTAGCCGCTCAGGATGAGGGGCAGGATTTCGAGGTCGGCCACCTGTTTGCCGGTTTTTCCCGCAATCCAGGCCAGCTGGTATTGACCGGTGTGCTCTACATGGTCGGTTTTATTCTGATCGGTGTGGTGGTGGCAATCCTGATGGGCGGCGCGATCGCCATGCTGGGTGGCGCCGCAACCATGCAGCAGCCGGATCCGGATATGATGGCCGCGGTCATGGGGAGCCCATCGGTGATCATGGCAATGCTGGTCGGCATGGCACTTTCTATTCCGCTGATCATGGCCTATTGGTTCGCCCCGGCGCTGGTTGCCCTGGAGGGTGTGTCGGCGATCAGTGCCATGAAACTGAGTTTCGTCGGCTGCCTGAAAAACGTGCTGCCGTTTCTGCTCTATGGGATTATCGGTCTAGTCCTCTTTATCCTCGGTGCCTTGCCTTTCGGGCTGGGTCTGCTGATCATAGTACCGGTTTTTATGGCGTCGATTTACGTATCATTCAGGGATATCTATTACGCCTGACTCACGGTCTTGACGGAAGGAGGAGGGTGCTCGATACCTCGCGCAGCTACGAAACACCGGAAGGGATAGTTCTGGGAATGCGCATTGCGGGCCCGGTAGTTCGCGCCTGGGCCTGGGCCATAGATTTTGCCATTCGGGCAGGCGCCTATCTGGTGATCGCGATCCTGTTCTCCTTTCTCGGCGGTCTGGGTATGGCCCTCATACTGATTGGCTTCTTTCTCATTGAATGGTTTTATCCGGTCCTGTTCGAACTGCTTTCCGGTGCGACGCCCGGCAAGAAGGCCATGGGTATTCAGGTGGTTCACGATAACGGAACCCCTGTCTCCTGGAGTTCCTCTCTGATCCGCAATCTGGTCCGGGCTGCCGACTTTTTTCCGTTTCTGTACGGACTCGGTCTGCTCTCTATGCTGGCAAATCGGGATTTCAAGCGGTTGGGGGATATGGCAGCTGGAACATTGGTGGTTTATTGCGAGCGACCAGCAGACCGTCAGGCGTTGCCGGTTGTCGATCCCATCGCCCCTCCGGGAGATCTCTCGGTGGATGAGCAGCGCAACCTGCTGGCGTTTGCCGAGCGCTCTTCTTTGCTTACCCCGGATCGATGTTCGGAACTGGCGGAGATACTTTCCGATATCACTGGCTGCGAGGGGGTGGAGGCGGCGACTCGGTTGCATGCCTACGCCAACTACCTGGCTCAAGGAAGATAGGGTGCAGGTTGGAGATCCTATCGGGATATTGTCGGTGGGGTCTCAGCTCAGGTTCTGTCTGTCCTTGAAGTCGGGGTAGGGCTTATGCGTCAACGTAGCTTTGAGCAGCGGTATGGTCCCCAGTGGGACGAACTGGGGGCCCTGCTCGATGATCTGGAGCGGCCCAGGCGGCAGCGGCGGTTGGATAGCGAATCCCGGGGCCGTCTGCCCATGCTCTACCGTCAGTTGTGTAACCAGTATGCACTGGCACGCAGCAGGCGATACAGCCCTGCGTTGGAGGCTCAATTGCATGATCTGGTCCTGCGCGGGCATCGCAATCTATACCGTCGGGGTGGGGCCGGTCTGTGGCGGTTGCTGGGTTTTGTTAGTGCGGGGTTCCCTCAGGCGTTGCGGCGTAACAGCCGTTACTTCTGGCTCGCCACTGCGCTGTTCCTGACTCCAGCCCTGCTGGTGGGAGGTTTTTGCTATGTCGAGCCAGAGCTGATCTACAGCGTTCTGGATGAAACACAGGTATCCGACCTGGAGAGCATGTACGATCCGCTCAATCACAAGCCGGGGCGATCGCCGGGGCGGAGCTCGGAAACCGATTTCGTGATGTTCGGATACTACATCTCCAACAACATCAGCATTGGTTTTCGCACCTTTGCAGGTGGCATTCTGCTGGGTCTGGGCAGTGTGCTATTGTTGGTTTTCAACGGCGTAGTGCTGGGTGGTGTGGCCGGCCATCTTACCCGGATCGGCTATCAGGACACCTTCTGGCCATTCGTCAGTGGTCATGGCGCGCTCGAGCTGACCGCGATCGTCATTTGTGGTGCGGCCGGGCTGATTCTGGCTCATGCCATCATTGCGCCTGGACAGCTAACCAGACTGGAATCGCTCAAAAGAGAGGCTGCCGAAGCCTTGAAGCTGGTATTGGGGGCTGCCTTTATGCTCTTGCTGGCAGCATTCGTCGAGGCTTTCTGGTCCTCCAGCGGGGTGACCAATGCGCTGAAATACGGTGTCGCTGCTCTGTTGTGGTTGTTGGTCATGATTTATCTCGGATTTGCTGGAGCTGTGTCCCGTGGACCTCGATAGGATGACCGTCAGCATGCGCCCCCGGGTGGCTTGGGAGGCTATTGATCTGGGTTTTGCCATGGCCAGGCAATGGTTTCTGCCACTATGGTTGTGGTGGTTGTGCTCGGCACTGCCCCTGTTCTGTCTGGCTGTCCTGCTGTTCCACGAAACACCCTGGCTGGTGATGCTCCTGATCTGGTGGCTGAAACCGCTGTACGAGCCAACCCTGCTGTTCTGGCTGAGCCGCGCCCTGTTCGATCAACCCCCGTCATTCCCGATGATCCTGCAAAGATGGCAGCGTATCGTTTGGCCACAGCTGCTGGCCAACCTCAGCTGGCGCCGTCTGAGCCTGAATCGATCTTTCTATATGCCGATCGGAATGCTTGAAGGGGTAAAGGGAAAACAGCGTCGGAGCCGCATATCCGTG
>Ga0316189_10000293_pt1 | contig 49034 bp, 39 predicted proteins | sample LowCovwburrow_MG_FD_204930 | JGI IMG/M metagenome (GOLD analysis project Ga0316189, IMG submission 204930) | Coastal sediment microbial communities from Maine, United States - Lowes Cove worm burrow | ecosystem: Environmental > Aquatic > Marine > Coastal > Sediment | place: USA: Maine... | reverse complement strand
ACGCTCGTCGGTGCGTTCAAGCTGCTCAGCGGTCTCCTCGAAGGCGACGCCAAGCTCGCGAAGTTCGAGTTCGTGGTGCGCTGGCCGGACCTCGATGACGCGGACAAACACGCCAAGTACAGCGAGTGCGCGTGCCACGAGCTCAACCTGTGGCTGCAGCGTAAAGACCCGGCCTTTTTCGACTCGGTCGTCGCGCCCTACCTCGAAAGCAAGCGGGACAAGACCTTCTTGGACCACTACCTCTTGGGGGCGGATCTATCGGAGTACCTGGACCCATGGGCATTTGGGCGACTCAACATCGTGGAGCGCATCCTGCTGGGGCAAGCGACGGGCCGCGACAGCCTGCTGCGGCACGTGCAAGACAAGCTCGATCTGCTGCCCCCTGACCGAGCGCGCGACGCCCGGTTGTTCTCTGCGGCGCTCCAAGGCACTGCGCTGGACGGCGACGACCGCCTGGGCCTGGCGACTGCCAAAGCCGCGGCGGTCTCCGCCAAGAAGGCCAAGGCAAAACGCGCGGCCCCCAAGCGGGCCCGCGCACGCTCGGCCGCACTCGAGAGCGTGGTGGCCGACGCGTTCGAGGACGAAGAGGATGACATGGACTTGGAGGAGGTGATGGCGGATCCGGCAGAGGCCGAATCCTTCGGGGCACGCGGCGGCGACGATGCGTTCGACCTCGCTGCGCGACGCGACAGCGCGCCGTTGTTCCGGCAAGCCGACACGACATCCGAGTGGGCGGAGAACAACTACTACCAGCTAGCGTTCGCAGCGCAGACCGCAGACCTTGTCACGGTCAACCGTTTTTGGAGAGACTTCGCCAACCACCGCGCGGCGGCAGCCCCGTTCGTCTCCGCCTACTTGGCCGACGCGTCCAACTCGTTCACGGAGATCATGCTCGCCTTGGCGGTCACCGACCTTCCCTTCTCGGCGAGCGCTCCGCAGACGACATTTACCGAGGCGCGGATGGAGATGGTCGCCGATGCCCCGCTGCTAGCGTTCCACCAAGAGATCAAGCCGACCGAGCCCGCCACGACAACGGTACCCGTGCTGGTCAGCCAGAACTACCTGCGGGACGACGACCGCCACACCTACGACGGGGCCGACCAGGTCGACAAGTACGTGCGCGGAGAGTTCTTGGCGCACACCGTCTATGTCTGCCAAGTCGTGCTCACCAACCCGACCTCCGCGGCCCAAAAGCTCGAGCTGTTGCTTCAGATCCCCAAGGGGGCGATCGCCGTCGGCAACGGCTTTGTCACCCGAGGACGCAGCCTCGCCCTCGGTTCGTACGAGACAGAGTCTGTCGAGTACGGCTTTTACTTCCCGCAACCTGGGCAATATCCCCACTTTCCTGCGCACGTCTCCAAGCACGAGGCCCTCGTGGCCGCAGCTGCGCCCACGACCTTGGACGTCGTCGAATCGCTGACCGACGTCGACACAACGTCGTGGGCCTACGTGTCAGAGCAGGGCACCCACGACGCGGTGCTTGCGTACCTGCGCGAACACAACGTCGACCGGATCGACCTGTCGCGCATCGCGTGGCGGATGCAAGAGCCGGAGCCCTTCCACGCGACGATCGCCGTCCTGCGCGAGCGGCACGTGTTCAGCCCCGTCCTTTGGGCATACGGCCTCAAGCACGACGACGCGGCCGCCATCGGCGAGTATCTGGCGCATCAAGACGACTTCGTCCGCAACGCCGGGCTCGCGCTCGATACACCAGACCTGGTGCTGTGCCCCGTGCAGCGCGGTTGGTACGAGCACTTGGAATATCTGCCGCTCACCAATGCTCGCGCCCATCGACTCGGCAAGACGGCCGTCATCCCCAACACCGCTCTGGCCGCGCAGTACCGGCAGTTCTTGGCCCAAGCGAGCTACCAACCGACCGTCGACGCCGAACAACTGCTGGCGGCGACCTACTACCTCCTGCTGCAGGATCGCGTGGAAGAGGGCCTCCAGATGCTCGAGCGCGTCGACCCGGCGAGCGTACGGACAAGCCTGCAGTACGCGTACCTCCGGGCCTACTGCGCCCTGCTGCTCGGCGACACCGAAACCGCCGAGACGCTCGCACGCGCGCACGCAAAACACCCGGTCGACAAGTGGCGCAAGCTGTTCGCGAACGTCACCGCGCAGATCGAGCAAGCGCGTGGAGCCGCCGCACAAGTGGTCGACGATGAGGATCGGCAGCAAAGCCAGACGTCTCACGCCGCGGCGGCGGTGAGCTTCGAGCTCGAGGTTGTCGACCGGCGCGTCCGCCTCTCGCACCGCGGGCTGAGCACCTGCCAGATCAACTACTTTCCCATGGACATCGAGCTGCTGTTCTCGCGGCAGCCCTTCGTTCAGCAGGATTCTGGCCGTTTCGCCGTCATCATGCCGACACGAAGCGACACCCTGACCCTGCCGAGCGGGACGCAGCATGCGTTCGAGCTCCCCGAAGCGTTCCGCAGCACAAACGTGATCGTCGAGGCCGTGGCCGACGGCAAACGCAAGGCGTACGCCAGCTACGCACACGACCTCAACATTCATCTCATCGAGGCCTACGGCCAGCTCCGCGTACGGCACTCCGAGACCGACGCGGCGCTCCCCGTGGTCTACGTCAAGGTTTTTGCCCGCCACCACGACGGCACCGTCAAGTTCTACAAGGACGGGTATACGGACCTGCGCGGCTACTTCGACTACGCCACATTGAGCACAGGAACCCTCGATCACGTGGCGCGGTTTGCCCTGCTGATCCTCTCCGAGACCGATGGCGCGGTCGTGCGTGAGGCGGACCCACCGCAGCGGTAGCCGACGACGGGCTCAGCTGACTTCGTCGCGGCCGATCGACTGGTAGACATCCTCGAGGTCACTGCGCACCTTGGAGAACGCGATCACCTCGACGTCGGCGAGCACGAGGTCTTTGATGATCTGCGCGGGCCTGTCCTCGTTGCCGTGAATCCGCACCCGAAGCAGGCCACGGTCGGCGGTCTTTGGGTCCGGTGGATCGTCGGTCTTGTGGATGGCCTCGATGCCCTCGATGAGCCCCTCGTGTTTGCGGAGGATCTCGAGCGCTTTTTGCAGCCCGCGCGTCACCTGGACCTCGTGGAGTCGCCGCCCGACCTCATAGTTGGCGATGACCTCGTCGACGGCGCCGTGGACCTCGAGCTTCCCCTTCTGAATCAGCGCGACCGAGTCCACAAAGCCATCGAGCTCGCGCAGGATGTGGGAGCTGACGACAATGCCGACGCCATCGTCGGCCACCGTACGGAGCACCTCGCGCAACCTTCGGCGCGCAAGCGGGTCGAGCCCGTCGGCGGGCTCATCGAGCAGGAGCAGCTCGGGCCTGTGGATGAGTGTGCGGGCGATCGCCAGCCGCTGCCGCATTCCCTTGGACAGCTCGCTGATCGCGACATCGGCCTTGCTGGCCAGGTCAAACATCTCGAGGACCTCGTGAACTCGCGTGGCCGCCGCCGCGTCGTCTTGGCCGTAGCACTCCGCAAAAAAGCGCAGGTATCTCGCGGCGGTCATCGTTGGGTACAACGACGTGCCGTCCCCGAGAAAACCGATGCGGCGACGCAGCGCGAACCTATCGTCCCAGGCATCGCTGCCGTCCCATTGCACCAGCCCGTGATCGGGGCGCTGGAGGGTCGCCATGACGCGCAGCGTCGTGCTCTTTCCGGCGCCGTTGGGGCCGATCAATGCCAGCACCTCGCCCTTGGAGACCGAGAGCGAAAGGGAGCTGACGGCATCGCGTACCCCGTCGTATGAGTGGCGAATCTCGCGGCAGACGACCTGATCCATGGAGCCCTTGGGACGTACGAAGACCCGGAAAGGTTCCGAGATCATTCATCGCATCCAGCTGACGACCAGTGTGTCCCAAATGCGGCAGGCGCGCCAGGATGGTTTCCCACATCGCGCAGCCAGGCGTACTACGCTTCCGAGCGACATGGACCTGCGCGAGCCGAGACTCGATCAGCCGACACCCGCCCGAAACGGCATCGCCGCGCTGTGCGTTGGGCTCCTTGCCGCGGCGTTCGCCTGCGGACCACGCGGCACCAATCCCGACTCGCGGGTCCCCGAAGCCGCCCCCTCTGCGGCGGCTGCGTCTCTGCCAGCGTTTGACGTGCCTTCTGAGGGCGAGGTGGCCGACGGCCTCGAGCGCTACAAGGTTGTGCTCGGGGATGCGCCGATCCGTGGCCCCGAGACCGCGCCCGTCACGATCGTGATGTACAGCGACTTTGAGTGCCCCTACTGCGTGCGTGGGCACCAGACGATGGGCGCCATCGCCCAGCGATATCCAGACAAGGTGCGGTTTGCCTACAAGCCGTACCCGCTGCCGATCCACAACAACGCGATCTTCGCCGCGCTGGCAGCTCGCACCGCGCAGGCCAACGGAAAATTCTGGGAGTTCCACGACAAGCTGTATCGGCAAGCGGGGCTCGAGCCCGAGACCTTGACCCGCTACGCGCGCGAGTCGGGGATCGACGTCGCCACCCTCCACCGCGACCTGACGAGCTTGGAGTACGGGCCCGAAGTCAGTCGCGACATGCGAGACGCCCGCCGGCTCGGGGTGACGAGCACCCCCACGTTTTTCATCAACGGCCGCAAGCTTTCGGGTGCACAGCCGATCGAGGCGTTCGCGGCCGTCATCGACGACGAGATCGCCACCGCGGCGCGGTGGTCGGCACAAGGGGTGCCCGCCAAAGAGATCTACGACCATGCGATAGCCGACGGGTACACACGCGTCGAGGTTCGCAACGCTCGGCGCACGCTCGACCCAGACGGCGTGTTTCCCGTGCCCATCGGGGACTCTCCCGTGAGCGGGCTGGCCACCGCCCCGGTCACGATCGTCTCCTTTGCGGACTTCGAGTGCCCGTTCTGCGCACGCGGCAACGCAACGGTCGAGCGCGTGCGCAAGTTCTACGGCGACAAGATTCGCGTGGTGCACAAGCATACGCCGCTGGCGTTCCACAGCTTCGCGTTTCTGGCCGCGCGCGCGGCCGTGGCCGCCGATCAGCAGGGCAAGTTCTGGGAGTTCCACGAGCAGGTCTACGCGCTAGAAGCCCGGCTCGACGAGCAGCGCCTGCTCCAAGCCGCGTTCAACGCAGGCATGGACATGAAGCGCTTCACCACGCAGATGCAGGACCTCGAGCTCGACAAGCAGATCGAGGCCGACCAACGACTCGCCTCGGCGCTCGGCATTTCGGGCACCCCCGCGTACTTCATCAACGGCCGCCCGTTGTCCGGGGCACAGCCCGAGCTTCAGTTCCGCCTGATCATCGAGGAAGAACTCGAGCGCGCCGCGGCTGAGCTTCGCAGCGGGGTCGCTCCCGAGGCGCTGTACGAGACGCTGACCCACCGCCCGCTCTAGCGGAGGGCGTGGGCGGCGGCGCCCCGAGCTTCGCTGTAGACCGGTTCGGCGGCCCATCCGTAGGACCCACAACCATGAAGTTGCCGTCCAGCCTCCTTCGCCAGCTTCGTGTCGGGATCGCTACCGGAGCCGTGCTGGCGAGCGGATGCGACGTGCTCCAGGGCGAAGTCGACGGCGAGCCGGAGACGCCGGCTGCAGCCCAGGCCGCCACCCCCGCGCCGACAACCGCGCCACGCGCAGCCGCCGCTCCGACCTGGCCCGAGCCCGCCGCGAGCACCGAATCGCAGCCCGAGCCAGGCCTGTCCCGCGCGGTTGCGCGCGCGGTGGACGAGACGCGTGCATCCGCGGCCGTCAACACGATCGATGAGGATCCAACCGCGTTTGTGCCGTTCAACACTGACCCAGGACCGCGGGTCAGGGAGCGCACGGAAAGCCCGTTGGCGTTCGGGCCACCGCCCAAGGCCAAGCCACGTACCAAGCGCCCGCACAAGGTCATCAAAAAGGGCGGCGCGCCCGCTTGGGACGGCTGCCCCGCGTGCGGACGCGGCTAGCCCTGCGTCGAGCGCGGTAAGGTTCGCCTCAGTGTCGTCGCCCGAGTTCGGGATCTCGCTCATGGTCACGGAGGGCTTCGCCCGTGCCGTGTTGCCGTTGTTCGAGGAGGGGCTCATCGACGCGCTCGAGTACAGCTTCGAGATCGGCTGGGTCGACGGCGGGTTGCCTGCGTGGGCGGTCGACCTGCTTGATCACTACAGCGAAGCGCAGCGGCTGTGGGGGCACGGCGTGACCTTCTCGCCCCTCACCGACGCCGCCGACACCCACCACGAAGCGTGGTTGGGACGCGTCGCAGCCGAGTGTCAGGCGCGCGCGTACCGTGGGGTCTCCGAGCATTATGGGTTCATGCGGGAGGATGGCGTGCACGGTGGGGCCCCACTCCCTCCGCCGCCCGGCCCTGCCACCGTCCGCCGCGGCGTTGATGCGCTGACCCGACTCGCGGCCAAGACCGGCGGCCCGGTCGGGCTCGAGAACCTCGCGTTGGCCTTGTCTCCCCAAGACATCTGGGCCCAGGGTCCCGCGCTGTCGGCCATGCTGGACGCCGTGGACGGTTACCTGGTCCTGGACCTCCACAACCTCGACTGCCAGGTTCACAACTTCGGTGTGCGTGCGACCGATGTCCTCGACACTTACCCGCTGGCCCGGGCTCGATGCATTCATGTTTCCGGGGGCTCGTGGTCGCACCCCAGCGTCGGCGGGCAACCTCGTCGATTCCGCCGCGACACCCATGATGGGGCCGTCCCCTCGTCGGTGTTGGCACTGCTGCCCATGGTGCTCGCGCGCTGCCCCAACCTCGAGACGGTCATCCTGGAGCGGCTCGGGCCCTCGGTGGGTGACGCCGACGGTGAGGCGCTGCGCGACGAGGCCCGCGCCATTGCGGCACTCATCGGAGCAGCACCATGACCGACGTCCAGGCTCGCTTTCAGGCTGCACTGCTCCGCCTGCTCCGCCAAGACCTGCCCGCACCGACGATCCGAGACAGGCTGCACGCAGACCCGACCCTCAGCGAGCTGGCCGACTACATCGCGTCGCTGGACCTTCACGCACTTGCGGTCGCCCAAGCCTTGGTGGCCAAGTGGCACCCCACGGACGCGTCTTAGGCGAGGCCGGACGCAGCATTCGAAAAGCGCGCACTTGTGCGCTACCGTGGCGCGCCCGCCATGCTCTCGACCGGCGCCCTTCTCCTCCCTCTCGTCTTGACCGCCCCTCCAGGCGCAACGGTATCTGCTGGCGCGGTGCAGGCGGCCCTCGATCTCGGGCCCGAAGAGGCACTGCCCGAGGGCAGCAGTGCTCAGGACGCGGCCAGCTCCGGGACAACCGACCTGGACACCCAGGGCAAGTTCGCGGATGCGGCCGAGCGCCAGGCCGCCAATGCGACCGAACTCGAGATCGCCGCGGGGGCACTCGCGTCCACAGGCAACGCTCGGTTCCTGCAAACGACGGGCACAGGGCACTTCCGCATCCGTCGTGGGCGCCACCAATTCGCGACGGCGGGTGCAGCCAACTTCGGCCGCGCTGCCGCGGATGTCGACAGCCCGGTCGAGACCACGATCTCCAACGTGCAGGGGATGGTCCGATACGACTTCTTCTTCGCTACGCGTTGGTCGGCGTTCTTGATGACCACGGGCCGCAACGATCGTTTCCAAGGCCTGGACCTGCGGGCCAACGTCGATCCGGGCGTCGCCTTCTACGCCCTGACCGATCCGAAGCACCGACTGTGGTTCGAGCTCGGCTACGACTTCCAGTACGACAACCGACGCACGGACTCGATCTTCAGCGACGTCCCCGTCAATCCGGACGAGCCGGATGGCGCGACGATGCGAGTGCAGGTCGTCGACGAGATTGCGACCAACCACGCGGCGCGGTTGTTCGCCGGCTACAGCAACCAGCTGTCCGATCTGGTCTCGTTTCACACGGGGGCCGAGTATCTGCAGAGCCTGCTCGACGGCAAGCGGATACGCGTCAACTGGGCCAGCGCGCTGACCGCCAACCTCGCGAACCGACTCGGCTTGGCCACCACGTTCACGATGCGATTCGAAAACCAGCCTCTGCCCGGCGTTCGAAAGCTCGATACGATCACGGCCATCCTCCTGACCGTAAAATTCATGTAGCTGCGGGTCTCGCCGCCGCTTGTGGGTGGGGCCCGGGTACGGTTCAATGGCGTTGTGGCGATGTCCAGCGGCAAACGCTACGGGCTCTTGGCGGTCGTCGCCTTGTCGACGCCCCTGGCGTTGGTGGTCGAAACGGGCTTGCGGAGCCTGATCATGCCGCCCGAATTCGAGGACGTTCGACGCTGGCTGCGGAGCGATGTGACCCCGTGGGCGTGGGCGATGGCCCCGGCTGCGGTCGTCGCCACCGGCCTTGGATTTGTCCTGCAGCGCCGCCTCCTCGGTCGTGCGCTGCGAATCCCAAAGCGCCCGGGCATGACCGAAGCGGCTGCACGTGAGCGTGCCGAGCTCGATGCGCTGATGCTGTCGACCTCTGCCCCGCAGGTTCCCGCCCTCGTGGCAACCCTGGCGTTCATGGTCGGCGCTGAGCTGCTACCCGTCTTGGTCACCGTGGGGGTGGCCACCGTCGGTGTGCTCTCGCTCGGCCTGACTGTGGGCCGAGGGCCTCACCAACAGTCGCCGGAGCCGGGCTCCTCGGTGTAGCTGGCGTACGTCCAGTACCGCCGCCCGCCCTCCGAGAGCAGGCCTAGATGGATCGTCACACCGCCGAGCCCCACGGATAGATTGAGTCGCGGGTCCAGGCCGCTCCCGGGCGCTATCAACTCTGGGGGCACGATGTCCTGCGCCCAGTACATGTCGCACAACAAGCCCTGCGCCAACCCACGCGACTGAGGCGACGCAAAGTCGAGGTCGACGGCATCGGCATCGGGGTGGTCGCCCTCGGCGGCGCCGCCGACGGCATCGTTGTAGCAAGGGGGGCGCCACCAGTTGCGCATGATGATGGGCTCGCCGACCAGATCCCGCAGCACGTCCGAGAACATGGCGAGCGCGCCGATCTTCTCCCATTGATCCCGAGGCGGTAGCAGGACGCTCAGTCCGCACATCGCGGCGGCGTCGGGGTTGTTCGGTTCGACAATCTCAAAGGCCGTGAAGTACTCAACCCCGACGTCGTCGAGGTACATCTGAAGGCCCTCGACGTCCTCGTCGTAGTCGAAGGCGTCAACCGGATCACCTCCGAGGTGGTCGATGAGAAACTCGTGGTCGATCTCGTCGACGAAGTCGCCCATGACGCCGAAGTCCTCGGGAATGCACACGGGCGCCGTGCCCGTGCCGTCAAACCGCTCCACCACGTTGCACACGTATGCGTCGCGACACCCGTCCCCCGCGAGCAGGTCGGTGTCGCACTGCGAGAGGCACTGGCCGGCCGAGTTCAGTCCGACGTGCGCGCCATCGATGCAGTACGTCGTGGGCGCCCCCTCGGTGTCGCGACACAGCGTGTCGCAGGGGAGCGAGCAGGTTCCGCATGGGAATCCGTCGGCCTCGTGCAGGCACTCACCGTCGGGGTAGCTGCAGTCATCATCCGAGTCGCAGGGCGAACCGATCCAAGGCGTGTTCCAGGCGGGCGAGCAATCGGGCGGCGGCTCTCCCGAGGACGACTCGCCATCCCCGTCATCGGTCGGTTCGGGGCCCGGAGAATCCACCGCGTCGTCGGCTTCGGAGCCCTCCTCGCCGCCAGTGGTCCCGAGGCTCTGAGCGCCCCCCGTGCCGTCGTCCAGCCCAACGGTTCCCAGCCCGCCCGTTCCGTCCAGGAGGCCTTCACCAGCGCCTCTCGAGGACGGATCGTTGCATGCCCCCGCCGAGACGAACGTGCCCGCCAGCGCCAGCGCCAACAGTCTACGTTGACTCCCCTTGTGCCCGAACAAGATCCCCACCCCGGCACACGATACCCGCTCAGCGTCGCCCGCGGGCAACAGAGTTGTCCAGCGCGCTCAACGGCGCGCGTAGGCGGCCATGACCCTCAGCGCGTAGTCCTGCGACGTCACCTCAAACACACCGTGAGCGTTGACCGCCCCGCGGCCCCATCCCTGCATGAACTCGTCCGCGAAGCGGACCCGTTGGCTCTGTTCAGCGCCGATGAGCTCCAGCGCGATCAGCCCCGCAACGATCCGAAGCGAGCGCGGCAACGGACTTGCCGCATCACGCAGGGATGCATCGGCCAGCCGCCACAGTCGCGCCCCCTGCCGACGGGAGAGCGCGTCGAGCAGAGCGAGCGCGTCGCGCACCCACGCGGGCGCCTTGCGCTCGATGGCCACCGCCTGCACCGCCCTCCACCATGGGGTGCCATGCACGGGCATATGGGGCGCGACCTGCTCGTAGACCGCGTACGTTGACGTCAACCACACGTCCCAATGGGGCTCGGTGCCGGCCAGCCGGTCCGTGTTGAGCTCCCATGCGCCGACCGACCCCGGTGAAAACGGGCCGAGCGCACGCGCGGCCCCCGTGCTGGCCACCCGAAGGAGATAGGCCGCCATCTCCGGTTCAGTCAGGATGTGCGCGTCGCGTTGATCGCCGATTCCTCCCACCGGGTAGGGGCGTGCCTCGAACCCGCCGAGCACCTCCAGTATCGGCGCCGGGGTCCAGCGCAGCTCGTGCATGAACTCTGCGCTCTTGCGCATGAACCGGGCCTTCTCGGCCCCCACATCCAGCAGCGGCATCACATCGCGATTGGGCTCGCGCTGCGACACAAAGGGGTGCAGCAGCTGCTTGGTGGCGACCACGAGCGCATCGAGTTGCCCGACGTCGTGAACCCCGAGCAGCGAGAAGCTCTCCGCCATCCCGGGCCAGCTCAACACTTCGGGCGACATCATGCCGACAGGGCCGTGCGGCGACGCCACGATCGCCCAGTCACGCACGCCGATCCGCACAACAACGTAGTCGTCGAACTCCCGATCCAGCGCCGCCAAGACGGTCATCATCAACGCGTCGGAGAGCTCGTAACCCTGGATCCACTGCACGAGGAGGCCTCCCTCGTTGAGATGCCGCTTGGTGCGACGATAAAACTCGACGGAGAACAGGCTCGCGACGCCCGAGACCCATGGGTTGGTCGGCTCGGACGCAATGATATCGAAGCCCTCGCGTTGGGTTGCGAAGTACGCCTTGGCGTCGTCGAAATGCACCTCGCTACGCGGATCGTCGTATACCCGCTGGTTGACCCCGTAGAACGCCCGCGCGCCCTCCACCATCTCGGGCTCGATCTCTACGGTCGCAAGCTGCTCAAGCGTATCCGACCCCAAAATCGTGTGCGCGGTAACGCCGGAGCCAAACCCGATGACTGCGACACGCTTGGCCTCGGGCCGGTACATCAAGGGCACCAGCCCCATCAGCAGCTGCGTCGGCTCGTCGCCCGCGATCTGTGGTCCGAGCGACGGGTCGCGCTCCTCGGGCCAGTGCTCCAGGTAGACCGAGGCGTCCGGTTTCCCATTGGTGTAGATGGCGTGGTAGCTGGGCAAGCCCTCGTTGCGCACCACGGTGACGGTCGCGGTCCGTCCGTCGACGTAGCTCAACACGTGATACCCGTCTTGCAACCGCTTGCGGCCGTTGCGGAACACCGACGACGCGAGCACCATCGGGTCGAGTCGAAACAGCAGGCCAAAGCTGACCGTGAGCACGGTGCCCACCGCCGCCGATCGCAGCAGCCGCCCCGTCCCCGCGGCGGCCGTGCCGTCGACAATGGCCGAACGCAGCAGGTACAGCCCAAGCCCCATGTCCACCACCGCCGCGATAACGATGACGCCCTTGAGCTGGACCACGGGCATGAGCACCAGACCGGCCAGGACAGCGCCGCTAAGCGCCCCGAGCGTGTTGAGCCCGTAGACCTGCCCGACCACTTTTTCCGACTGGCCCCGACGCAGCATGACGTGGGTGAGCAGCGGCAGTGTCATGCCCGCGCAGAACGTCGCCGGCAGCATGATCAACAGACACAACGCGTAGCGGAGCACGTTGAACTGAACCCACATCGTCTCGGTGTGGACCTGCACTTCGTGCAGCAGCGCATGGATGGCATCCACCGCCAGGACGTACGCGGGGAGCGTCGCCACAGCTGCCAAGCCCATGATCAGCTGGATGATCCCGAGAATCACCTCAGGTCGTTTCCAGCGATCCATGCGGCGCCGCACCCAGAGCCCACCCAGCGCCAAGCCCAAGATGAACGCCGACAGCATCACCTCGAACGAGTGTGTCGCGCTGCCGAGGATCATCGACAGCAGTCGGATCCAGGCGATCTCGTACATGAACGAGGACAAGCCGGTGCCCAGCGCAACCGCGAGAAAAATGCCGACGACGGGCATCTCGGCGCCCGATGCGTTCGATGGATTGCGCTCCCTTATCGGTGGCGCGGGCGTCCGGTACCCGATAGCGACCACCATGATCAAAAGGTTCGCCGCGGCCGCGACCATCAGCGTGCCGGGCAAGCCGACCCAAGCCACCAAGACAAACCCAGAAAGCAGCGCGCCGCTGGCCGCACCCAAGCTGTTGGTGAAGTACAGCAGGCTGAGCACCTCGCCCGACCGGGCGGGGTCACGACGAAGGATCCCCACGCTCATCAGGGGAAAGGTCGTACCGAGCAGGATGCACGGCGGGCCGATGAGCAGCCCGGCGACCATCCATTTTGCGATCGCGACGGCGGCACCACCGCCCAATGCAGGGAACAAGACCTCGTAGCACTGCGCGGTCGCGAACGCGTACAGGTGGGGAAACGCTAGAGCGTAGAGGCCGATGACGCCCTCGATGAGGGCGTACGCAAGAATGGGGGTGCGGATCCGGCTGACGTAGCGCCCCGCCAAAAACGCGCCACCCGACATCCCACCCATGAACAAGCCCAGCACGAGGATCTGAGCCGTGGCCGCGCTGCCCACAAACAGCCGGATGTACCGCGACCAGATCGACTCATAGATGAGCCCGCTGACGCCCGAGAGCAGGAACAGCGCAAGCAGCAGCGTCCAGCGCTGGCTCGGCTCCGCCGCGTTCGTCCCGTGGCTTGCCGCGTCGGGCACCGAACGGACCATAGCGCGCGATTTCCTCACAGCGCCAGCTGAGGCTATAGTCCTCCACAAGCATGGAGTACACGGTCAAGCATGGGCTACCGGACCGCGCCAAGGTGCGGCAGGTCGTCGAAAAGGCGTACGAGGCGTATCAGCAGCGGCTCGCGAGCAACGACCCGACTCTGACTTGGAACGGCGACAGCGCCGCCAAAATCGGGTTCACCGTCATGGGCAAGAGCCTGGTGACCAACGTCGACATCAACGACGAGAGCCTGAGCATCACGGGCAAGATCCCGTTCCTGTTCAAGCCGTTCGAGAAGAAGATCCTGGGGATCCTCGGCAGCGAAGTCGACAAGTGGCTCGTCAAGGCCCGCTCCGGCGAGCTGTAGGCCGGAACCTCGCCAAGGTGCTCTAGGCCAAGGTGCTCTAGGCGAGCTTAGCCCGGGCCTCGCCCAGCATTGCGACCAGTGACTGACGCGCCTCGACCTGCGTCGAGATGGGTTCGGCAAACGCGACCCGCACGGGTCGTGGTCCGTCGGCGGTCACGGCTGACATCTCAAAGCCGTACCGGTCGATGCCTGTCATCGTCGCGCTGGTGATGTCGCCCGCGCGGGAGAACGCCCGGCAGTACAGCGGCATCGCGTTGGCGTGGTCGTCGTTCATGTGCGCGATGATTCCGGCGGCGAACTCCGCCATCGGATCGGGCGTCGCTGCCAGCCAGGCATCCGCGTCGACCCAAGACATTCGGCCGTATCCGCCGATGTAGCGCACAGAGGCGACGTCGAGCCGCCAGAAGTTGAAATCTTTGAAGTCGACGTAGTAGCCGGCGTTGGGGTGCCGCTGGAGAAACATCTCCCGCGCCGAGGTTGGATCCTCGACGGGTGTGCACTCGCCGACCAACGTCACGCGCGCGTTGGCGAGCGGATCGTCGGCCCCGCCCTGCGCCACCAGCAGCGACGCCCGCGGATCACGGCGGAGGTTCTTGGTGTGCTCGGCCATCTCGCTGATCAAGAACACGGGATGGCCGTCGGCCAGAGCCACCGTCACGAACGAGCCGTAGGGGTAGCCTGCCGGGTCCACCGCCACCGTGCACAGCGTGCCCGTGCCGAGCGCGGCGGCCATCGTGCGTGCCCGCTCGGCATGGGTCGGCGTCGGGATGTCGAGGTCGTACAGCGGCTGCTGGACATCCCGGCTCGGGGTGTTGTGCGCGTCGTTCGTCATGACCGTCTTAGGCCGCAGCGTGCCACAGCCACCGTCCGTCCGCAGCCACCGCCCACACGCCTGCCGCTACGGCACCGCGCAGACTTCGTCGGTATCGAACTCGGCTTCGTAGTCCACGCCTTCAACATCGAACCCACGGGTCTGCCCGTACGCACGCATGAATGTGTCAAACGAAGCCTCGGGGAAGGGACTCCCGTCTTCGACCGCCGCGTAGCGGGTCGCGATTTCGGCTTGGATGTCCTCCCCAAGCTCGATGTCGTCCATGCGCAGCAGACCGTGGTCGTCGACCGTCGGCCCATCCGGCCCCAGGTGATCCCGAAACAGGCGCATCATCGAAGCGAGCGGGTCCTCGAACTTGTCGCCCATCACGTCCAGCACCGTGGCCAGATACAGCGACACACCCGGGATCCCGCCCGACGCCTCGGTCACCACTGCGGGCCCCTCGACGGCGAGCGCACGTCCACCGCGCTTGGCCAGCGCCGCGTCCACGACCTTGGTCTGGTACTCGAGGTCGGCCTTGGCCAGCCCGATGAGCCCGTTGCGGTACACGGGAGCATTGGTCGCATTACCGCGGTACGAGACCGTCAAGAACGTGCAGCCCTCTGCAAGCACATCCGCCTCGGCGAGCGCGTCGTGCCACTGCGTCACGATGCCACCCCCCATGACAAAGATGGTCGAGATCGCTTCCTCGGGCGAGCCCGGCTGAAGCTCGAGCGTGGAGACCATCGGGCCCGTCCCGGCCTTGGCATCGGGGCCGCGCAGCGTCTTGATCGTCGCCGCCTTTCCTACGGGTTTGAGCGCAGAGCTCACGGCTTTGCCCGTGCGTGGGTTGGTCACTTTGGGCGCTGCCAGTGCCCACACAACACCATCGATCTTCCCGTCGAAGTTCTCGCGGATCTCGCTCACGACTCCGGCGATCGTCTCCGGATCGAACGCGTCGCCGTTGAGCGAACGTGCGGTGAGTCCCCGCGTCCGAAGGCGGCGCTCAATGGCGACGTTGCGATGCCAGCCCGGCGAGCCAATCTTACGGATCTTGTTGTTGCTCTCGGCGTTGGGCTGCGCATCGAACGAGACACCAAGCGTGTGCGCGCCCCGGCCAACCCCGACGGCAATGCGCGCGGCACTGCCAAAGCCACCCGAGCTGCCCACAATGAGCCACGTGCCCCCCGCGCCAGGTTCGGCCGTAGCCCCCTCGCTTGCGCGGTCGACCATGAGCTCGGCGGCACGCTGGGTGCCCACAGGATGGAAGTTGCCCGGAAAAATGATGTTGCCCATCGAGGGCATGAACCGGAACTGAAAGCTCGGAAGCGCCAGCTTCATGGCCCGCATTTACCATGCTCCCGGGTCGCCGTACCGAGTTCACGGTGAGCGCGGCGCTAGGGCCTGACGTACGGCGGTTGAACGGCGGGCCTGCGCAGGCGACTACGCGGCCGGGACCGCGCCCTGCCCTTCGCGCAGGACCTCGATCTGGTCGTCGACGAGCTTGAGCACCGTCGACGGCTCCGGCCACAGCGGCCCACCGTCGATGACGACTTCCACGTCGGCGTAGCGTCGCTCATACGCCTCGGGCTCCTCGAGCTCGAACTCATCCTCGGCGGCCGTGACCGATCCGGTCAAAAGCGGCTCGCCCAGCAGGTCGACAAGCATCCGGCACACGGGATGGTCGGGAATGCGAATGCCGACCTCGTGCCAGCGGTTGCGCATCTGGCGGGGCACCTCCGACGTCGCGTCCAGCACCACCGTGTAGGGGCCCGGCAGGATCCGACGGACCACGCGGAACACTCGATTGCCCATGTGCCCGTAGCGACCGACGTCGGCGATCTCGTTGACGAGCATCGTCAGCGGCTTGGCGTGTTTTTCACCAAACCCCTTCAACTTTCGGATCTTGGCGATGCCCTTGAGGCTCGACAGCGCGCAGCCAAATGCGTAGCCCGTGTCGGTCGGATACACCACGACCGCATTGCGGCGCAGGGCGTCGACAGCCGGCTGCAAGTGGCGGGGCGCAGGGCGCTCTGGATCGATTCGGAGTAGCACGCGGCTCTACTGGCGGCGGGTTATCGCGCACGCGCGGCACAAGAGCAAGCGCGAGCGCGGAGCGGCAACGCACCCTCACGGGCGGGCACACAGCTCATGGGGCGCCGTCATCACGCGCGCGAGCGGCCAGCGCCCCAATCCCACGTCTCCGAGCGAGCTTTGCCCGAGCCCAGGGGACCGCCAACACAAGTCCTTCCAGCGCCAAGATGATCGCGAACGGGTCGTACGGGGTCCGCAGGCGGATCGTCCCAAAGAAGACCGCGGCGACGGTCATCGACGTCACAAGCTGCCAGGCGCACAGTGTCAGCGCAGCGCGCCGCCGTACCCAATAGATCCCAGCGAACATTCCGATGAGCGAAGGGATCCACACGACGATCGGGTAGCCGTATCGGAACACTTGGATCCCGGGATAAAAGTACGCGGTGCGACGCTCGGCTTCGGGCCACTGGTGCCCGACAAACCAGAGCAGAGAGACGTTGACCAGGCTGTAGCGAACCTGCTCAACGACCCCCGTGCGCGCGTAACACCGCGAGCGGATCTCACGATGGATCTCGGGATCGCCGATGTATCCGACAAACCGGATCGACTCCTCGCCCAACGCGGGCCGCAGCCCGACAATGCTGTCGGGGTTGTCGGCGTCAACGCGATGGGCGAGCACGCGGTAGCCCGGCAGGCTGACCCGTCGGCCCGTGCGGGTATTGCCCTTGCGCTCGGCTCGGTCGAGTTCCTTTTGCGTCTTGAACGCCTGCGTCACGATGTTGTGACAGCGACCGGCGGTGAGATTCATGTTCGCGTTCTCGGCGAGCCCTCCCCAGTACCCGGTGTGCGCGTGGAAGCGAAAGAACGAAAAAACCAACACGGCCAGTAGCGGCACGGAGACCCCCACCAGGTGACGCGGAAGCACGTGGCGCAGGCGCTTGCGGTTCAGTGCCCACGAAAGCAACACGAGCATGAAGAACAAGCCGCATTGCGGCCGCACGGCAAAGGCAACGGCCGATACACAGCCCGCCATCCACGCGCGCCGACCGTCTTGCATGACAACGACCAACAGGTACGCAGACCACAGCTGGAAGCACAGGAACGGGGTCTCCGACAAGAAGAACCCGCTGTTCGAGAGGTTGGGATACCAGACCAACACCGCCACGCCGACCACCCTTGGCATCCAGTTGCGGGTACTAACGCGACACGCGAGGAGGTAAGCCGCCGGCACCGCCGCCGCTCCCATGAGTCCCCACGCAACCCCCGCCACGCGGAGCGAACCGGTCAGCGCGAGCGGCACCGCCAACAGGTAGTGGGTGCCCCACGTCTGCCACGCCAGCGTGCGCACCCCACTTCGGAACCCGTGTGCCGCCAAGGACTCCGCCCGCTGGACGTACTTGGCCATGTCGGAGAACACGTAGTCCGCTGGCGGATGGACCCACAGCGCCCAAACCAGGCGCGACACGACGGCTACCGCGGTCAGGATCAGCAAGAACCGCAAGTCGGGTCGACAGCTGCGACGGATGATCCCCGTGACCTCCGCCCCGCCCCAGTCGCGCCCGTCCGCGCGCGACTCGTAGGCAGACCCAGACTCCACCGCCGCCAGCGTACCAGCCTCGCCGCCCGGTTCGCCAAACCGGCCGTGGTCCGCTAAGAAGGTCACGATGTCGGCCCAACTGTCCAGCCAACCCGCGGAAGTCTTTGCGCGCCGTCAGGCCAAGCTCGGGACCACCCTGGGCGCGACCGCAGCGTTGGTGTTCTCCGGCGGCGACCGCCCGCGCAACTACCCCGCCAACGTCTACGCGTATCGAGCCGACAGCCACTTCCTCTACTTGGTCGGCGCGGCGATTCCGGACGCGGCACTTTGGGTGTGCGGCGACCAGGTGGAGTTGTTCATGGTTCCCGAGGGCGAGGACGACGCGTTGTGGCACGGCGCCCTCCCCAGCTTCGAAGAGATCCGCCTCGCGACCGGCGTGACCGCGGTCCGCCCCTACGCGGAGCTGGCCCAAGTCGTTGCCCAGGCGGGCCCCGCAGCCGTCGCGACCTTGCCGTCGGCCGACGCGCACACACGCCACCGCCAGTGCGTCCTACTCGAGCGAACCTGGCCGGGCGACGGTGCACCTAGTGTCACCGCCCTCGACGAAATCGACCTCGTCCTCGCCGACGCGATGATCGCCCTGCGGACGATCCACGATGACGCCGCGGTCGCTATGATGGAGCGAGCGCTCACGGCGACGAACGAGGCACACCGGGCTGGCATGGCGGCGACCCGCCCTGGCATTTTTGAGCACAGCGTCCGCGGTGCCATGGAGGGCAAGGTCCTCGCGCACGGCATGGTGCCCGCGTACGGCAGCATCATCACCGTGCACGGCGAGGTGCTCCACAACACCACGTACCATCGACAGCTCGGCGAGCACGACCTGGTGCTGGCGGACCTTGGGGCCGAGTACGAGGGATGGGCCAGCGACGTCACCCGCACCTGGCCGGTCAACGGGACGTTCAGCCCGACCCAGCGCGCGCTGTACGAGATCGTGCTGCAGTCCCAGCTCGACGCCATCGACAAGGTTCGCCCCGGGGTGCGGTATCGCGATGTGCACCTGGCCGCGTCGCTGACCTTGGCCCGCGGCCTCGTGGACGAAGGCATCCTTGCCGGCGACCCGGAGGGCCTGGTCGAGCGGGGTGCCCACGCCCTGCTCTTCCCGCACGGGGTCGGGCACCTGATCGGGCTGGACGTGCACGACATGGAGGATCTCGGCGACCGAGCCGGATATGCGCCTGGACGCACGCGCAGCGAGCAGTTCGGCCTTGGCTACCTCCGCCTGGATCGAGATCTCGAACCCGGCATGGCCGTCACGATTGAGCCCGGCATCTATAAGGTACCGGCGATTCTCGCGAACGAGGCGCTCTGTGGGCCGTTTGTCGCCGACAAGACCCTCAACCGGGACCGACTGGCGACGTTTGATGACGTCCGCGGCATCCGAATCGAGGACGATGTGCTCTGCACACCCACCGATCCGCTGGTGCTGAGCGCGGCGATTCCCAAGACGGTCCAGGACGTCGAAGCCGCAGTTGCTGCGGGCCAATAGCCTGCCCGCGGTGCGCCCGTGGTATGGTCGCCCCGAGATTTCGCAGATGCGTCACTCTTTGATTACGCTCACGACGTTGCTTGCCGTCTGCTCGACCGGTTGCACCAGCGACCTTCAAGCACCCAGCAACTACCTTTTCAGCGACGACTCGGCTGACACCGACGGCTCGAACCTCGAGGTTGTCTGTGGCGACATCCCACGCGGAGCGGTTGGCGCGGATTTCGCCCACACGATCACGGCGGGTGACGGGAACCTGACGTACGCGTTTGCGGACGCTCCGGCCGCGCCTGCGGGTCTTTCGATCGACTCCAGCACGGGCGAGATCACGGGCGTGCCCGAAGAAGCCGGCATGGAGGTCACGTTCGGCATTGTCGTGACCGACGATATGGAGGGCAGTGGCGAGGCGACGTGCACGGTTGAGATCAGCCCTCAGCTGAGCGTCGACCTCAGCGATCTTGCCGTCGGCACAGGGTGCCTCACGGACGAAGACCTGCAGAGCCTTGTCGTGCCCGGCACAGGTGACGGCTCGCCCATCACCTGCGACGCGCCCGGCGGCAGCGGCAACGGCCGCATGCCCGAAGGCCACGCAGTGGGTCTGGACAGCTGCGAGATCGAGGGCAGCCTGACCGCCGATCGGTTCGGCACCTGGGTCGTGATGATGCGTGGGACGCAATCGGGCGCTGAGGTCTGGGTCCCGTTCTGCATTACGGAGGACGACGAGAGCGGCAGCTACGACGTCACGGTCGCGCACTCCGGTGAAGACGACAACACGTTCGCCCCGCTCATCGGCACATTCGGTACCGCGCCCTTCTCGGTGGCTTCGGTCGGAGACCCGCACTTCACCGTCGAGGACCCAGCGTCCTGCGGGACCAACTCCTGCAGCTACGGATTCAACTATTCGATCTCTGGCAGCAAGTTCAACCTGCTCGACACCGACAATCTCGTCACCGGCGACGGCCTGCTGGAGGACGACATGATGGTCAACATCGGCATGGAGCACGACATCGTGGCCCTCGAAGGCGACGAGATCGATGAGGACTTCCTCAACCGGCCATGGACACTCAGCGTCGGGCTGGACTACTGCATCTCCGAGGTCAACGCGGACTGCACGGGCGATGCCATCCAGGACAACGCTGGAGCGCGCTTCGAGTTCTCCGTCCTGATGTTCCCGGACTCGCTCTGATCCCCGACAGGCGCGGAGCGGAATGCCGAACGGAATGCCGAGCGGATTGCCGAGCGGAATGAGAGTAGGATCCGGCCGGTGACTGAGGCGCAAACCCAACGCGAGCAGCGTTTTGCACGCGCCCTCGACCGCGAACTCGCCCCGGTCTGGCACGACCGTTTCGCGCGGCTTATCTACCGACACCTGCCCACCGAGGACGGCGTCTTTGCGCTCGACGTGCACAGTGGCGGCGGTCGCTCGACCTATGAGCTGCTCGAGCGCCTGGGCCCATCGTCTCGGGTCTTGGGCCTCGAGGCCGACGACACCCTGCGCGGCATGGCCAAAGCGCGGATGGAAGTCGCCTGGAAGGACCGCGTCTACTTTCGGGCTGGCGACCTCACCGACATCGCCGATATCGCCGCCGACACCTACGACTTGCTCGTGGCTAACCTCGTGCTCAGCGATGTCAACGACCCGCGCCAAGTCCTGAGCGAGTTCAAGCGCGTCGTCAAACCGGGGGGCCGGATCATCGCGACCCTGCCAACCGCCGAGACATGGGCGGAGGTAGAGGACCTCTTCCAGGCGGTGCTCTCAGACAACGGCCGCTCGGATGCCGCCCGCCGGCTCCGCCGCTTACGTCGGCTGCGTAAATCGGGGCCCGACCTGGCGCAGCTTGCAGCCTCGATCGGCGTCCCCGCCGACCACATCATCGTCGAGCAGGAGCGCTTCAACCTGCTGTTCAAGAGCGGCCGGGAGTTCTTGTTCTCCCCAATGGTCGAGCACGGCCCGCTGCGCGCATGGAAGGCCATTGTCGCGAATCCAGAGCAACAGCAGGCGTTGTTTTGGCAGCTCAAAGAAGCGATCGACGCCTACTACTCCACCTCGGTCTTCGCCGTCACCGTCGTCGCGGGGGTCTTGGTGATGGCGGTGCCAGACGGCGCCGCGGCCAACCAGGGAGCCGAACTCACGCGGCGGTACTGGACCCAGCACCCTGAGCTCGATCGCCTCTTCACCCAGGCGGAGCGTGGCGGTATCGCAGACGAAGACGAAGACGAAGACGACTTCGACTTGGACATCGACGACGGCGACGACGACGACGACGACGATTACGACACGCACGAACAGCCCAGGCCGTCCCACGAGCCTGCGTCCGCCTCGTCGTCGTCGATGGCAATGAGTGCCGAGGATGCGGCCATTTTTGCGCAGCTGGACAACAGCCCCGCGCAGGGCGAGGACGCCGAGCTCGACGAGCTGCTCGACCAAGTCCTCGAGTTCGCAAACGCCCCGGATGCCCGGACGGTGCCTTCGTATGAGCTCGAGCCCGAGGAGCTGGTCGAGATTGTACCCGCGGACATCAAAGGCAAGCCGGGCGACACCCTGAGCCGCATCCAGGCCCTGCTCCCGCCGCCGCCGAGCGCAGCCCCGCCGAAGCGTCGCGGCCCGCCGCCGCCGCCGCCGCCTCGTAAGAAGAAAACGTAATGCGGCTCTGGCTCGCGCCGCTGTCATTGCTGTTGGCCTGTGACGGAGCGCCGCGACAAGCACCCAGCCCGTCCGCGGAGGGGTCGACCAAGCCGGCCGTCGCGGACTTGGCCGAGCCCGCGGCTCGAGGACCCGCGGCGGCAAAACACGCCGAGCCCCCGCCCGTCGCCGAGCCCCCACCCGCTTCGGAGCCCCCGCCCGTCCGTTCGGACGGCACGATCTACGCCAGCGCCGAGCTCATGGGCACGCGGGTCTCGCTCAACGTGTGGCTCCCGCCGACCGTGACCGCGGCCGCCGCGGGCGCTGCGATGCAGGCGGCCCTGGACGCCATGGCGGACGTGGAAGACAGCATGAGCGAGTGGCGCTCAGACAGCGAGCTGTCTCGCTTGTCGCAGGCGGCGGGGGGAAGCACGGTGGCCGTGAGCGACGGGTTGTTCGAGGTCTTGTCGCGCGCCAAGTCGATCGCGACCGAGACAAACGGTGCCTTCGATCCGACGTTTCACGGTGTCGGTCAGCTGTGGAGCTTTGCCCCTGGGGCCCAGCCTCCAAGTCGCGCTGCGGTCGCGGAGAAGCTGCCGCTGGTCGACTACCGTGCGCTCGAGATCGATGCTCGGGCCAAGACGGTTCGTCTTGCCAAGGCTGGGATGATGCTTGGCCTCGGTGCCATCGCGAAGGGGTACGCGGTCGACCGCGCCTCCGCCCTGCTCACGGAGCGAGGACTGGCGCATCACGTCGTCGAGGCGGGAGGCGATACATACGCGGCCGGGACCAAAGGGGGCACGCCATGGGTGGTCGGGATTCAGCGTCCAGGGGATCGCGGCGTTGTCGGTGTTCTCCCCACAACAGACCGGGCGGTCGTAACCTCGGGGAACTACCAGCGCTACTTCGAGCACGAGGGTAAGCGTTACGCACACATCCTCGATCCGAAAACGGGCTGGCCGATCGTCGCCGACAAGAGCCCGAAATCAGTGACCGTCCTCGCTGCGAACGCAACCGATGCCGACGCGTTTGCCACAGCGGTGGCGGTGCTCGGGGCGACCGCTGGGATGGCGTTCGTCGAGTCGCATGCCGACCTCGAAGCCGTCGTCATCGACGCGTCCGACAAGGTCTACATCTCGTCTGGGCTCGAAGAACTCGCGATTCCGGGCGGGCCGCTCGCCCATGCCCGCGACCCGGCCGTCGCGACGCCGAAGTAAACAGCGTAGTCCTCGTCATCAGACGGGCAGTCAGCGGCAACGCAGCGCATTCGCCATTTGCTTGGAGTGCTTTCGGATGGGTATCGTCGGGAGGTCGACTCATGCGTACACGTCAAGGCATTGCCCTCCCCACCACGCTCTTAGCTGGGCTCGCGATCCTGACCTACGCCGCGCCCTCGGTCGCCGCCGGCCCCACATTCACGAGCGTGGAGCCGACCTACGGTGATCCTGAGCCGCCGGGCACGTGGGAGATGACGCTGCCCGAGCTCAAGGCTGTGGGCCTGGGTCAGTACCGCGGCGACGCCATCCCGGTACCCGATGACCTACCGTCCGCGGACGACGAAGGCACGCCCGACGATCCTCAAGAAGGCGGCGGTCCCGCTGGCGTCATCTTCGTCAACTTTGATGGCGCGCAGTTGTCGAGCGGATCGGACAGCTCCCAGAACAACGTGACGCAGATCGGACAGCTCGCGGGCTCTTTCGCCGCGTACGGCGACGGAGACAAGCGCACCGCCGTGATGCAGGCGGTGGCGACCGACTGGGCCGACTTCAACGTGCTCGTCACGCAGACGCGGCCCAACAGCGGCGACTACACGATGAACATGACCGGCCCCACGAACCCGTTCGGAGGGGGAGTTCTGGGCATCGCGCCGCTCGACTGCAACGACCAGCAGACGCACAACAACATCACGTACGCGTTCCACTCCGAGAACGACAGCCACTCTGCGACCGTCACGGCCACAACGATCGGCCAGGAGGTCGCGCACTCGTACGGGCTCGAGCACGTCGACGAGGCCAGCGACGTGATGAACCCATTCAACGCGGGTGGTGACGCCAGCTTCATGGATACGTGCATCCAGATCGTGCAGGGCAACAGCTGCGGTGCTCAGCACGCTGCAGAGTGCGGCTCGTCGTCGATGCAGAACTCCTACCAGGAGCTCATGACATTGTTCGGCCCGTCGACGCCAGACACGTCGATGCCGAGCGTCCAGATTGTCTCGCCCAACGACGGACAAGAGTTCGCGATCGGCTCGGACTTTATGATCGACGTCGAGGCCAACGACGACGTCGGAATCCAACAACTCGTCCTCTTCAACAACGGCGCTCAGGTCGAGACCGACGGAAGCGAGCCATGGGGGTGGGAGGTTGGGAACGCGCCCGAAGGCGACTACGAGTTCTACGTCGAGGCCACCGACCTCGCGGGCAACGTCGCGCAGAGCAACATCGTCAGCGTTGTCGTCACGAGCAACCCCGCTGCGGGTGACGACGGCGACGGCGACGGCGACGGCGGCGAGGGTGACGGCAGCGGAGGCGGCGAGGGCGGCGGCAGTGGAGGCGGCGACGCGGATGGCGACGGGGGCGGAGATGGCGCCTTCGATGGCGGCGCATCCGACAGCGGCGCGCTACCCGGCCAGTACGGCCAGAACGGCGTTGACGGTGAAGGCTGCAGCTGCAGGGCTCCAAGCCAGGGCGGCAAGCTGCCCCCTTCAGCCTGGATGCTTGTCCTCGCACTCGGCGCGATACGACGCCGTGCCCGAGACTGAACGCGCATCCCGGACGTTCACAAAGCAGGTCGCTGCTTCGTCAGCCGCCTGAGGGGTTTGAACGTTGTGACGCAGACATCGGACGAGTTTTGGGTTCCCGGTTGTACCTACACGATGGGCCTCCGTAGAATGGAAGCGACTTGGCTTTGCTTGTCCTTGTGAAGGCTCCTTAATGTCTGGAAAACCTGTCGGCGCCCCGAAAGACCCGTCGCGGTCCAGGCACACCCGCATTGCGGACGGCCCGGTCCCGGCACCTCGAGTATCACCTTCCGATATCCCGACGCCCGTGCCGCCGGCCCCCCCAGCGCCGCCACGCGTTGGTGTGCCGACGCCGCCACGCGCCAAGAAGGCACGAAACACGGTCATCGGTACACCCGATGTGCTGGCTGAAGCCGCGCGGCCCCAGCCCCCGCGCGACCTCAAGGTGCCGACACCCAGCGGCCGCCACAAAACGGTCACCGATGCCAAGGGCAAGCTCCCCGCGGCACTCGCCGCGGCGCAACCCCCTTCGCAACAACAGACGGTCATCGGGCCTGCCCCGACCGCCCCTCCAGGCGCCAAGCCTCCCGCTCGGCGGGGACTTGCCTCGGGCCCATCTCCCGCAGCGGGCCTCGAAAATGCGCGGACCCTCGTCCCCGGCGACCCGTCCACTGCCGCGCCACCGCTCGGTACGCGCACGCCAGACGCGGCCGCGGAGCCCGAAGAGCAGCGAAGACTCGATGCGACCCGCGACACCATCGCGCTCGCCAAGGAGACGCCGGCCCCCGCACGACCGGGCACGCAGCCCGTCGTTGAGCCGATGGGCGTCGCCCCCACCGTGCGTCGGTCCAACACGCGGCCGCTGGGTGCGGACGCCGAAGCCGAGCGCAGGGGTACCCGACTTCACGGTGCGACCGGCGGTTTGGTCAACGCGGGGACCGAGTCGCCCAAGCTTCGTCTCGTGCCGGGCAAGGTCATCCCGGGCACACGCTACAAAATCCTCAAGTGGCTCGGAGAGGGCGGCATGGGGGTGGTGTACGAGGCTGCCCATGTCGACATTGAGCGGCGCTCAGCGCTGAAGATCCTGCGTTTCGACCTCTCCAAGCAACCCACGATGGTGCAGGTCTTCCGCGACGAAGCGCGCGCGGCAAGTCGCTTGGGTTCGCCGCACATCGTGGAGATCTACGACTTTGGCGATCTGCCCGACGGTCGACTCTTCTTCGCGATGGAGCTGATCGACGGGCATGACCTCGTCCCGACCGAGATGGAGCCCACGATGGACGCGGGCCGCCTGATCGGCATTCTGCGCCAGGTTTGCAAAGGGCTTGCGGCGGCACACGCCGCCAGCGTCGTGCATCGCGACGTCAAACCAGAGAACATCATCCTGGCCGACACCGAGGAGCGCAAGGACGTCGCCAAGCTCGTCGATTTCGGCATTTCGGCAATGGTTGCCGCCGGTCAAGAGTCCGGTGGCGGGGTAGCCGGTACCCCCCATTACATGGCACCGGAACAGATCCTCGGCGAGGCGTTCGATCATCGGCTCGATATCTACGCGCTCGGGGCGACCACGTACGAGCTGTTGGTTGGCCAGCCGCCGTTCGACTCCGACAATATCGAGGAGCTCCTGCAGATGCAGGTCGACAACGTGCCTCCGCCTCCCCGAGGCTTGCGGCCCGACCTGAACATCCCGGCCGAGCTGGAGAGCGTCGTCCTACGCTGCCTGGCCAAGCAACCGGATCAGCGCTACGAGAACATGGCTGAGCTGGAAGGGGCGTTGTGCGAAGCGCAAATCGCCGCCGGCCTCACGACGCCGTGGGATGACCTGGCCGTTCCAGAGCTCGCCGACCCAGAACGACGCGCCTCGATCATTGCTCGGATGCCCAACGCGACCGCGGGGCAGCCCAAGCGGAGCCTGCTGTGGCCCATCGTGGCGGGAGCCTCGACGCTGGCCGCCGCCGGCCTTGCCGCTTTCCTCGCGTTCGGGGGTCCGACCGAGGAGGAGCTGACCAAGGTCAACGAGCTGACCGCCCAGGCCAAGGAAGCTGCAGCCGATCAGAGCTGGGTCGTGCCCACGGCGACGCGGGCCGACGGGACAACCGCGTACTCCAAAGTGCTTGAGCTCGAGGCACTGGAGGGCCCCGCCGAAGATGCGGCGGACGAGCGAGGCGCTGAGTTGCGCACCCGGTTCGCGACCGCGCTGGTCGGCAGCGCGGACCCAATGTGGGACCAGGGCGCAAAGATGCTCGCGCGCCAGTACTACCTGTACGCGCTCACGTTCGACGAAACGAACGGCCACGCGCTCGACCGGCTCGACCTGCCGACGTTGGCGCTCGCGAAGTTCCTCGAGAGCGCACGAACCGGTGATTTTTCAGAGGGTGACGCGCTGTTGGCCTCGCTCGCGGCGGCCGAGGTCGAGCAGAATCCCGAAAAGAAAAAGGTGCTGCAGGATGCAGCCGCCGAGCAGGTGGAGACGGCTGACCTGACAACCGTTGCGGCCATCGCCGAGGCGGGTATCAGCGAAAAGGTCAGCGACTCAGCAACTCGCCGTGTTCGCCGCGGCGGGGGCGCGGTACCCAAGCCTACGGCCAAGGAAGCGCCAAGCCCCGATCCGGACACCAGCCCCGACGCAGACGCCGACGCAGACGCAGGCGCCGACGCCGACGCCGACGAAGTGGTGATCGACGATCCCGCCGCGGAGCCAGAGGCGGCACCCGAGGTCGGCCGCAAGCCCAAGCCTCGCACGCGTCCGCGACCGGTGGAGCAGGACAGCGGCTCGTTGCTCGGCAAGGCCAAGCGCGATCCAAAAAAGGCGGCCGACCTCGCCACGCAAGGCATGGCGGCGCTCAAGAGCGGCCAGCGTCAAAAAGCAACGTCGCTGTTCAACCAGGCAATCGCCTACGACCGCCGGAATGCCAAGGCGCTCATGGGTCTGGCCGACATCTACTTCGATACGGGCTCCAACCAAAAGGCGATCAACTACGCCGAGAAGGCGGTCGCCGCCGCGCCCAACAGTGGCGGGTACCGGGTGCGTTTGGGCGATGCGTACTTCAGGGTGCTCCGCTACAAGGACGCCAAAGAGCAGTACCAACGCGCCAAGAACCTGGGGGCAAGTCGCGCTGACCAGCGGCTGACCAAGGTCAACGCCAAACTGGGCGGCTGACGCTGCCGCCCGACCAACCGCACAACCGAACGCGCGCTAGAACCGGCCGCGAAGCGAGACGCTGCCCAGCCCCACCCCGACCCGGGGTCGCCGCGAACGCCGTGCTGTTTCCGCGCTGGGCTTGGTCTTTGTTCGGGCGCTGCTGCTGACAATGATAGCGACGCCGAGTGTGACCAACGCGCCGCCGGCGATCGCTGTGCCGAGGACGATGTAATCGGTGTCCCACAGCTGGGCGCAGTTGCCCCGGTCGTCGACGTCCTCGCGGCAATCGCCACCGACCTTGAGCTCCCGATCGTCGAGGACCGCGAACACGGACGCCGTCGCGAGACCCGCGACGCCGAGCCCCAATGCGGCGTAGCCATACGGACGAGAGGGCAACGGCGACGGAACCTTCTCGAGTTCGAAGGACAGCGACTCGGCGACCCCCTCAACAAACGTGACCTCGCGCTCGATGGTGATGAAGCCGTCTTTGCTTACGCGCAGCACGTGCTTGCCCGCGATCACCGGCCCATCAAACGGGGTCGTGCCGATGAGCTCGCCGTCCAAGCGGACTTCGGACCCGCCCGGATTGCTCGACACGCCCAGCGTCGCTGGGCCCTGGGCCATCGCATCGAGCTTGTTCTTCAAAGTCGCGGCGGCGGTGCCGACCATTTCGCCAACATCAGCGACACCACAGATCTCGCAGTTGTCGGTCGCGGTCGCGACCGTCTTTCCGCTCGCCCCGTCGACCAGTGTGACGGTGACCTTGTAATCGCGGTCGACGACTTCCACGACCGTACGCACGACATGCGTTGCGCCGACCGCCGATGCCACCTTCTTGGCGCACGCGGCAGTGGTGCAGTTCGCCGCCTCGGTGCTCGCGCTCGCTACGTCGGCGGGCGGGACCACTCCGAAGGCACCGCGCTCCAACCCCTCGACCAGACGTCCGGCCAGCGAGTCGCGATCGGTGTGGGCGAGGTCGCCCTCAACTGCGATCGGCAAAATGGCAGCCACGGGCTCGGAGCCGCTCGCGACCGGATCCATCGTCGGCGCCGCTGTCGGGTCGGCGGGAGCCGCATGCGCAGTCGCAGCAGGTATTCCGATGACGCCGATACTCAGCGCCAGGCAGCATCTGAGCATGTTTGAGGCGGATGAACGGCGGTCCATGCGATGATTCCAGCGTAACACGCTTGGTCCAACGCTCTCCAGATCTGCCGGGTGAAGGCTCAGGCGGCTTGCTCGCCATCCTGCTCTTGTTGCTGGGCGGTGCGGCCGCGTGCGGAGGTGACCCGCCCTCGGCAACCCCTACCCCGAAGCCGGACGCCGTTTCGGTGAGCAAGGACGGCACGGGCGCATGGCGCTACCTCGGAACGCTCGAAGAGGCGATCCCGGAAGGCGTCGTGGTGGAGCCGCTGCTCGAGGTCGCCAATCCGGACCAAGCCCGGCTGATCATCGTAGCAGCGGTGCATCGGCCCGCGGCCGATCCCGCGCTTCGGGTGGAGCAGTGGGAGTTCTCGCAGTTCAATGACAGCGGGGTACTCAAGTCGAGCGCAGATCCGGTGGTTGTGCTTGCCACAGCGGACAACCAGCCGCACGACGCCGCCGCGCTCACGGTGCTTCGCCAGCTGCTTGCGGCACCGCGCGCGCAGCCCAATCGACCGGTCGGACTCCCCGCGCCCGATCCGGCGGCGCTCATCACCCAGCTCAAGAGTCTGGCACTCATCGTACGCGATGACGGGGCCAAGCCGCGCGCAAGGGTCAAAGCGTTGGCGATGCTCTTTCGCGGACTCGACGACGGCGTCGTCATCGAGCGGCGCGGCCTATCCGCAGCGATCGACGCACTTGCCTCGGGAGGCTGGGACGTTCAAAACACTCGGGTCCTCTCCAAACGCCGTACTGCGATCGACATCGGCGGCGAGCCGCCGCGTGAACTCGAGATCATGAAGAAGAGCGGCGGCTGGGCCATCACCGCCGAGCGACCCAAGAAGTAAGCTCGCCGCTACCGCTGATACACATCGACCCAGTGCTCGTGTTCCTTGACCGACTTGGAGAACACGTGGCTCCCGTCGTTCTTGGACACGAAGTACAAGTACCGCGATTTCTCGGGGGCGAGCACGGCCTCCAGCGCGGCACGACCGGGGTTTGAGATGGGCCCGGGCGGCAGTCCGACGTTGGCGTACGTGCTGTACCGGTTGTCCTTGTCTCGCAGGTGGATCCGTCGAATCCGGCCCTCGAACTTCTCGCACGCGGCCGACTTCTTCACCGGAGCGACGCATCCGTAGACGATGGTCGGGTCGGTCTGCAGTAGTTTGGGCTCGAAGCTCTTGAAGCGCAGGCGATTGAGGAAGACCCCCGCGATGCGCGGCCTCTCGCGGACCGCGGCCGTTTCTTTCTCGACGATCGACGCAAGAATGACGATCTCGGCGTCGCCCCACTCCAAGCTCTTCTCGAGCGCGGACGCGCCATCCCGATGCCGCCGCCGAAGGTCGCGGTACACAGATCGATGCCGCGCGACCATGATTCGGATCGCGTCCTGCGGCGTTGCGGACGCGAGCAGCTTGTACGTGTCGGGAAAGAGATAGCCCTCGACGCTCTCGCCGCTGATCTTCAGCTCCTTGAGCAGCGCCTTGTCGCGCATCGCGGCCAGGTTGGTCTCGTAGTCCCCGACGCCAACCTCGGCCAGCTTCGTCGCGATCTCCAGGATGTTGTTGCCCTCGGGGATCGTGATCCGCGTCTCGGCACTCCGCTGTCGTCGCGCTAGCTCCACAACAATCTCGCGGGGCGTCATTGCAGCGTTGAATTCGTGAGGGCCCGCGGTCGTCTTGCGCGCCGCCCCCTCCTGCAGCACGAAGATCTTGAAGTACAGCGCCTCGTCTGCGGGAAGCACCGCGTGCTCCACGAGAAGATCCAACACTTGAGGAAACGAAGCGCCACGAGGCACCTCAAACCGGATGGGTTCCTCGCCGCCCTGACCCACACGGTCGGGATACGCCGTCAGGCGCTCGTATGCCGAGCGAGCCATCGAGACCGCCACGAGCAGCCCAACAACCACGACCACCAACGCGATGTATTGGCCGATGCCCGACCGCCGGAAGATCCACCACTTGCGTTTGCGGGCCGCGTTGCTGGCTTTGGCTTGTGAACTCAAACTGCGCCTCGCTTCGGCTGTGCGTCGAGCCATCCCTGCAGGATGAACTGGGCCGCCATGGCATCGATCTTCTGCTTTCGCCGGGCCCGCGACATGTCGCCTTCGATCAACGTACGCTCGGCAGCCGCCGTCGAAAAGCGCTCGTCCCACGTTTCGAGGGCAACCGTGCGTCCCTCGACCGCCGCGAGTGCTGGCTTCAAGACCTCTACGAACTTACGGACCAGGCGGGCGCGCCGTCCCTCTCTGCCGTTGAGTTCGAGCGGGAGCCCGACGACGATCGTGCCGACATCGCGCTCGAGCACGCGGGCCACCACCGCCGCCGCGTCGGCGACGTGGCCCTTCCGCGCCAGCACGTCCCACGCGCTCGCGATCACTCCAGTCGGATCACTGATCGCAAGCCCAACGGTCTTGGATCCCACGTCGAGGGCGAGGGCCCGCATCGATTTCGGTTGTAGCACCGCCCTGGCCCGGACGCGCCCATCGCGATTGGCGGGGGCTCGTTCGAGCGGATTCACACAGTCTGCGTGGTCCCGCGGACCAGCGTTTTGCCCTGGCCTCCAATACCCAGCGCGGACGGCACACCGACATTTCCTGTATATGGAGAGAGACCGGCGCACAGGCCCGGTCGACAAGAGAGCGGAGCACAGATGTCGAACAAGCTTTTCGTCGGTGGGTTGAGCTGGAATACCGATGACGCTGGTCTTCAGGACGCATTCGCGCCGTTTGGCGAGATCGTCGAAGCCAAGGTCATCTCAGACCGAGATACGGGGCGATCTCGTGGATTCGGCTTTGTCACGTACAGCGACGCCAACGCGGCACAAGCTGCGATCCAAGAGATGAACGGCGCGATGCTGGACGGGCGGTCGCTGCGGGTCAACGAGGCCCAAGACCGCCGCGATGGCGGTGGCCGACGCGGTGGCGGTGGCGGTGGTGGCCGCGGGGGACCCGGCGGTGGCCGAGGTGGGCCCGGCGGTGCCCGAGGTGGACCCGGCGGCGGGCGACGCGAGCGCTACTAGCCCGGCCGCAGCATCAGAGCATTCGCGCCTTGAACTCCGCCCGCGCGGCGGCGCCGAGCGTATCGGCGATGTGCTCGATGATCTCCCGCTCGCGCGGGTTGATCTTCCGAAAGACACCCAGAAAGCCTCCGGCCGACTTGGCCACGTCGAGGCACATCTGGACGACGGATTTTTGGTGCCCCGCATCGTCCTTGCACAGCTGCTTGAGCACCGACAGCGATTCGTCGAGATACGCCTGCGACGGCTTCTTCTCGAGCAAGGCGAGCATGACCTCGTACGGGCGGCCGGACGGCATGCCGCGAACGTCCAGAACCTTAAGGATGGCAGCGCGCTCCTTGGCGTGCACCGAGCCGTCGGCCCACGCGACATGGACCAGAGGCAGCAGGTCCACAAGCGACGCCGCTTCGCCCTCAAAGCCCAACCCGCGCACGCGATCGGCGATCGAGAATCGGACGATCGTGCTCTCACCCGTCTCGAACGCAATGCGATCGATCCGCATCTCGCACGCCGAGGCATCCAGATCCGCGCGCAGCTGATCGCGGGCGTCTCTACCCTCCTCGGGAAACGGCTGCGGAGACGTTTCGAGAGTCGGCATCGGGGCAAGCGTACACGCAAGTGCATCGAGGCGCCCAACCCCCCCGCAGAACATTCGGGTGCGAAGTTGCACGATCGCTGAGCGGGGCCGCGCATCGCATAATTGGGTCGCCGGAACGGCCCGCGGTGGTACTACCGCCCGCGTGACGACGGTGAGCTTTGCACAGCGGCTTGATGAAGCCCGGAGCCAGTTGCAGGAGGGCCACCCACAGCGCGCGTACGCGCTCCTGCACCCGGTCTTCGAGCAGGTCGATCTTCCGCAGGAGCCCGATTCGCTCGCTAGCGCGCTCGCGGTGTTCGCCGAAGTCTCGATGGCGATCGCTGGCCCGGACTTTTCCAAACTGGCGCAAGCTGCCGCCGACGCGGTGGACAATGTCGGGACACTGTTTGCGCTCGGCTACGAATGTATCGAGCAGCAGCTGTGGGGTCCCGCCGCGTGCGTCCTTGAGCGCGCGCGCACGCTGGCTCCAGGCGACGTGGCCGTGCTCGGTGAGCTCGTGTCGGCGCTGGAATCCGACGGTCGGCATGGGACGGCGCGCGATCGACTCCGACAGGCCCCAGCGCTGCTCGGCGAGCACTTCGAGCTGCGGTTCCAACTTGCGTACAACACACTGCTGGTGGGCGACATCGCGGGCGCCAAGTCCGAGGCGGGCGCGCTCGGCTCGCCGCAAGGCCCGGATCAGACCGCCTTGAAGGGCACGCTCGACGCGATGCTCGCGCGAGCGTCCGCGATTGGTCCCGTCGCTCCGTTGGACACGCAGGATCTGCGAGGCTGGCATTTCGTGAGCTCAGGCGGGCTCCTGCTCCATCTTTCCCCGCTCGGATTCCACGATGGCATGAACGGCCGCTACGCGATGACGCAGGACTCGGCGGTTCGATGTCGACAGGGCCTGCTCCGTGTACACGCGGTGCTCGACGAATGGGACGCGGTACCCGAGCGCGTGTTGCTGCTACCCGACCAGGACAGCCACGTGCTTGGCGTTGCCGCTGCGGCGATGTTCGGCGTGGACGCTCAGCCCTTCGAAGAAGGCGTTGCAGGTCTGATCGTCGCGTACGACCTGTCGACCCTGCACCCCAGCACGCCCGCCGCGGTGGCGCATCATCACCCGGACCAGGTGCTGTTTGCCCACGCCACCTGCTGGACCGAGCCACCGCCCTGCGTCGCAGACCTCACGACCTACCTCTATGCGGCGAACGTCCCTCCGGGTTCCGAGCCCAACGCGGGCGGGACGGCACCCCGGCTTGCGGACACTTCGGACCCGCAGACGGAGTTGTCCGTACAGACGATCCTCGACGCCATCGTCGACGACGACCCAGACGAGTTGCCCAGCGACGCGCTGGCTCGCGTCGTCGAGTTTGCAGAGGTGGCCCGCTCGTTGTCGGCGGCTTCTGCGTCGGAGGGCCTGCGCCCACGCATGTGGGACGGTGGCCCGGTCCGCAGCGAGCGCTTCGGATGAATCGGCGCCCGCTGCGGGAGCAACCCGCGGTATCGTTGGCGCCTATGGCTTATCGTCACCGCCGACTGGGATTGAGCGCCGCCGTGCTCGGCCTGTTCATCGCCTGCGCAGGCATCGAGGGCAGCGACATTGGGAGCGGGGGCGCAGCCGGAACTGCGACCTCGGGCTCAGGCGAGGGTGACGAAGACGGCAACTCCGCCGCGTCGGCTGGGGACGATGCACCTCCGGGCGGTACGGCCGATCCGACGGACAACGGCGCCGATGATGCCGGAGGGACGGATGCGGGCGATGAATCCGGTGAGCTGACGGGCGGTGGCCGCGATACGGGTGCGTCGGGCAGCGACAGCGGCGCGACGGAGCCGACCGGCACCGACTCGGGCACCGATACCGGCACCGGCTCGGACACGGGCACCGGCTCGGACACGGGTACTGGCTCAGGTTCGGAGTCAGGGACGGACGGCGATACGGGCACTGGCGGAACGACCGGCGGCCCGCCCCGCGAGTGAGCCCGCGCCCCGACTAAGCCGTCGCGGGCTTAGCCTTGCCGTGACACTTCTTGTACCGCTTGCCCGAACCACACGGGCAGGGGTCGTTGGGCCGAGCCTTGGGCACATCGCTCTCCTTGGCTGCCTTGGCCGCGGCCTCCTCGACTCTTTGGGCCGGGTCCACCGCGGGCGCGGCCGCCTGGAGCTGGTCCATGGCGCGGCGCGCTGCCTGCTGCAGCTTGTCGAGCTGGTCCTTGCTGGCCGCCTGCCGACCTCCACGACCGCGTTGTTTGTTGAGCCCGCGCGTCAGTGCGGTCTCGTACTCCGCCCCCTCGGCCGCCTGCCGTTTCTCCTCTTCGGTGAGCTCGAGCGTCAGCACCTTGTCGAGCACCGTCTGCTCGATCCCCTCCCAAGCCTCTTTGAAGAGGTTGTAGCCGCGTAGCTTGTACTCGTTCTTCGGGTCACGCGTGGCGTAGCCCACCAGGCCGATGCCCGTTCGGAGATGCTCGATGTTCTTGAGGTGGGCTATCCACTGCTCGTCGATCTCGCCGAGCCACAGCCGTCGGATATGGAAGGTGTAGACGGTGAGCCCGAACTCTTTTTCGCGCTGCTCGAGCATGTCCTCGACGGCAGCGAAGGTGTTCTCAACCAGCTCATCGAGGTTCTCGGGAATCTCTCGAAGTTTGTACTCGACGTGAAAGCGCTCGAGCATGAGCCGCTCGAGGTCCTCGACCTCCCATTCGTCTGGGTGGACGTCGGCCGGGCACGTCTCTTCGACGCTCTTGGAAACCCACTCGTAGGCCAGGTCGTGCAGCCGCTCGCGCTGCTGGATGAGCGCCCAAGCGATCTCGTGCTCGGCGCGGCTAACGATCGCGTCGAAGTCGGTAGCCACATCAAAGAAATCGACCATCGCACCGTAGTGACGGTACAGCTCGTGGGTCAGCCCCTCAGGCTTGATCCCATCGGCCGGCCAGCCTGGGTCCTTGGACGACGGCTCCGCACCTGCCTCGATGAGCGCCGCGGCGTTGCCTTTGACGATCTTCGTCAGATCCTCGGTGATGCGCTTACCCAGCGACGCAATGGTGTGGTCGCCAGACTCCTTGGGCGGGTCGGGAAGCTTGTGCTGCTGCTCGGCACGCGCCTTGTCGTCGAGGATCTCTGGGCGGTAGTGGCCCTCGAGGATCTGACGGCGCAAGACGTAAATCGCCTTGCGCTGCTCGTTCATGACGTTGTCGTACTCGAACAGGTTCTTGCGCGTGTCGAAGTGCATGGCTTCGACCTTCTGCTGCGCGTTCTCGATCGCTCGGTTGACGATCGGCGCCTCGATGGGCACGTCTTCCTCCATACCCAAGCGCTCCATCAGCCCCGTGATGCGGTCGGCATTGAAGATCCGCATCAGATCGTCCTCGAGCGAGAGGAAGAACTGCGAGCTTCCCGGGTCACCCTGACGGCCCGCACGACCACGAAGCTGGTTGTCGATGCGACGGCTCTCGTGGCGCTCCGTACCCAGGATGTGCAGGCCACCGATCTCGAGCACCTCGGCCTTCTCGGCGTCGCACTGCTCCTTGATGCCCTTGAACAGCTTTGCGTACTCCTCGGGCTGCGTCTCCTGATCGAACTGCGCCTGCGTCATCATCTCGGCGTTGCCGCCCAAGATGATGTCGGTGCCACGACCGGCCATGTTGGTGGAAACCGTGACCGCATGCTTGCGCCCGGCCTGGGCGACGATCGCGGCCTCGCGACCGTGCTGCTTGGCGTTGAGCACGTTGTGCGGAATGCCCTCGCGCTGCAGCAGCTGGTGAATCACGTGCGACTTTTCGACCGACGTCGTGCCGACCAGGACAGGCTGCCCCTTTTCGTGACGCTCGCGAATCTCCTCGACGATCGCCCGGAACTTGCCGCGCTCGTTCTTGTAGACCAAGTCGTGCGTGTCATCGCGGACAATGGTCCGGTTGGGCGGGATCACCATGACCGACAGGTCGTAGATCTTGTGGAACTCGGCGGACTCGGTGTCGGCCGTTCCCGTCATGCCCGCGAGCTTGCGGTACATGCGGAAGTAGTTCTGGTAGGTGATCGTGGCCAGCGTCCGGCTCTCGGACTGGATCTCGACCCCCTCTTTGGCCTCGATCGCCTGGTGAAGGCCGTCGCTCCAACGACGCCCTTCCATCTTACGGCCCGTGAACTCGTCGACGATGAGGACCTCACCGCCCTCGACGAGGTAGTTGACGTCCTTCTTGTACAGCGTGTGCGCACGCAGTGCCTGATTGACGTGGTGGAGGAGCTCGTTGTTTTCGGGCGAGTACAGGTTCGGGCACTCGAGCAGGCGCTCGATGCGATCCACGCCCGCATCGGTCAGCTGAACACTGTGCGCCTTCTCGTCGACCACGTAGTCGAGGTCTTTGCGCATCGATGGCGTCACGCGATCGACCTGGATGTACAGCGCTGCGGGCTGGTCGCTCTCGCCAGAGATGATGAGCGGCGTCCGAGCCTCGTCGATGAGGATCGAGTCGACCTCGTCGACGATCGCGAAGTTCAGGTCGCGCTGCACGTACTTCTCGATCGTCTCCTTCATATTGTCGCGGAGATAATCGAACCCGAACTCGTTGTTCGTGCCGTACGTGATGTCGCAGCGGTACGCGGCCTGGCGGTCACCGTGGAACAACCCGTGGACAATCGTCCCTGTGGTCATCCCCAAGAAGCCATAGATCTCGCCCATCCACTCGGCATCACGGCTCGCGAGGTAGTCGTTGACCGTGATGAGGTGGGCGCCCCTGCCCTCAAGCGCATTGAGATACAGCGCCGACGTTGCAGCCAGGGTCTTGCCCTCGCCTGTCCGCATCTCGCAGATGATCCCGCGATGCATGCCGATGGCGCCGATCATCTGCACGTCGTAGTGACGCAGACCGGTCGTACGTTTTGAGCCCTCACGACAGACCGCGAATGCCTCCACGAGGAGGTCGTCTAGCGTGGCACCGTTGTCGAGCTTCTGCTTAAACTCGGCCGTCTTTCCGCGCAGCTCATCGTCGGTGAGCTTGGCGATGGTGGACTCCAGCGCATTGATCGCATCAAGCTGCGGACGCAGCTTTTTCATCTGCCGGTCGTGCTTGGTGCCGAAGAGCTTTTTTACGATTCCGCCGAGCATCCAGTGCTTTCCGAGAGAATGCGGAAGGTTACGGGTGGCCCTCCGCGGTGTCCACGGGTCCCGCGCACGGAGCGGGAGACCCTTGCTATAGTTGACGCGCGCCCATGTCGGACCCAGCCGAAACGCAGCCCACACGCTCTAGCTCCACGAGCGTCGTCTATCGCCACGTCACACTCGTCGATGGTGCCGATTTCAACGTCCATGAGGATCGGAGCGTGTTCATCGCACTCGACGAGCCCCCCCCGGTCCGGACCGTCATCCAGCTGTGGCGCGGCGACGAGGCCCGGGCGGTGGTCGTCCAGCGAATCATTGAGATCCCGGACGCCGACAAGGGCGAGGCGCGGGGGTTCTTCGGCGTTCCGGCCGACGACGAAGCCATTGCTGGCGCCGCGCGGGTCGGGACGGAGCATCTCGGGGCTGGTACACACGCTGGCGAACACAATAGCGTTGGAGAGCCCGCACCTGACGCGGGCGCTGACGCCAACATCGGCATGGCAATGCCCGCCCCCGTGGTCGTGCACGACGAGGGCGACGACGATAGTTCGGCGGCCGAGGACACCGACGGAGCGGCGCCCGAAGCCGCGGGCGAGGCAGAACCCGACGCCGCGGAAGGCGCCAGCTCGGATGCCGCCAGCGAGACGGGCGGGTCCGAGGGTAAATCTGGCCAGCGCCGCGGACGCAGGAAGAAGAAGAAGCGGTGACCGCCGCTGTGGCGGGGGGCCCCACGCTCACCCGCCCCCCTGCGGTCGTCCCCAACGGCCGGGCGCACATCGTCGCGCCGTCCGGCCCGGTCCCCGCCGAGCGGTTCGACCGCGGCCTCCGAGTGCTGCGCCGAGCCCTGCGTCATGAGTACGTGCTGGCCGACAACCTGCACGAACAAGACGGGTACTTCGCGGGGACCGACCGACAGCGCATCGATGCGATGAACCGCGCGCTGCTGGACCCAGACGCCGACGCCATCTTCTGCGCCCGCGGCGGGTACGGCGTCACGCGGATCCTCGGCTCGCTCGATCCCAGCGGATTGCAGCGGTGCCCCAAGCCCATCATCGGGTTTTCCGACATCACGGCGCTGCTGTGCTGGGCGCTGGTCCGAGCGGGCACCCCTTGCGTGCACGGGCCCGTCGTGACGCAGATGGCGAGCCTGGAAGACTCGGACGTCCAGCGGCTGGTCGATATCCTGGCGGGCGAGGTCCCCGTCCCGCTTACCGCCGCCGAGGGCACCGTGCTCCGCGGCGGCACGGTCGAAGGTCGCCTCGTCGCGGGCAACCTCGAGGTGCTTCGGTGCCTGGTGGGCACCCGCTATATCCCCAACCTCGACGGTTGCATCCTCGCGCTGGAGGACGTCGGCGAGCGCCCGTATCGCCTCGACCGCAGTCTCACGCAGCTGCTATCCAGCGGCGCCCTTCGAGGTGTCCGCGGAATTGCCGTGGGTCACCTGACGCGCTGCGAGGAGCCGAAGAACGGCAACCTCGGACCGGAGGCAGTCGAAGTCGTCACCGAGCGCTTGGGCACGTTGGGTGTGCCGATTGTCACCGGTTTTCCGTTTGGCCACGGGACAACGCGCAACGCAGCACTCCCGATGGGGGTTGCCGCGCGGCTGCACGCCGACGACTGCACCCTCGAGATCCTCGATCCGCTGACGCAACCGGCTTGAGTCCAGTCCACAAACACGTGGTACACCGGCAGCGCAGTGCCCGACCTGTCCGCACGCGTATTCGTTGTGACTGCGGTGGTGGGACTCATCGCGATCGCATGGGCGGTCATGCGGTGGCGGGCGCCCAGCCCCGCCCAGCGCGCGGCCGATAGCGAGACCCAAGAACCCCTGGTGGCGTGGGTTCAGGCGGCCCTTGCTGTCATTTCGGGATCGGTCGATTACGGCCAGCTCCCGCGCGCTGAGGCCAGGCAGATGCTCATCCACTGGTGGGAGGTCTACGGGCCGACCGAGCTCGCGGACACCATGCGCAGCCTGAGCGACCCAGAGCGCCCGGACAACGCGTGGGACCTGCTGCGTTTTGTCGTTGTCACCCGACTGGGTGCCGCCGCGCAGTACGTGGCACAAGACGACGCCTGGACGCAGATCCTGCCCATCGCTCGCCGCCTTCAGGCCACCTACCCCGCGTGGCCCGACATGGCCCACGCCTACGTCATCGCACGCCGCCAATGGAAGGGCATCGCGACCGACGGCAGCGAAGATGACGACGGCATGCGCCGAATCCTCGACAACATCGCCGATGCCCGTGAGGTCCGTTGGACACAACTGGCTTGGAACACCCCCCTAGATCCCATCGACGCCGAGCCGCTGGATGACTGAGACGCCAACCCACGACCTGACCTTCACGACGATCGCACCCAAAGGCGACGCTATCGGTGACCACGAGGGAACACCGGTCTACGTTGCGGGTGTCATCCCGGGTGAGCGCGCTCGCGTTGAGTTGCGCAAGACTCGGGGGCATTGGATCCCCGGCCGTCTCGTCGAGGTCCTCGAGCCCTCGCCCGATCGCGTGGAGCCACGGTGCCCGTTGTTTGGCACGTGCGGTGGCTGTCAGCTCCAGCACGTGGCGTATGACCGGCAGCTCGCGCTCAAGCGGGAGATGGTGCTGACGCAGCTGCAGCGCTTTGGCGATTTTGCGGATGCCCCCGTTGGCGCGGTCCTCCCCGCCGCGAACCCATGGGGATATCGCAACCACGGCCGCTTCACGGTGCAGGACGGCAAGCTCGGGTTCGTCCGTCGTTTCCGACGGAAGTTCCTCCCGGTCGACCAGTGCCCGATCATGGATCCGCGCATCAACGAGGTGCTGTCGGAGTTTTCCGGCAAGCTCGAGGGGGCGACCCAGTGCAACGTTCGTGTGGGCGTGGAGCCGCAGCCGATCATGATTCAGCCCAAGCTCGAGGTCGACCGGCCCACAGGGCAAAAGCAGCTCACGATGCCGCTGCTCGAGCATCGGTTTCAGGTCTCGGCGCCGTCGTTCTTCCAAGTCAATCGGGCGCAAGCCGAACAGCTCGCAGCGTTGATCGTCGACCGTGTCGACGCCGGCCCCGACGAAGTTGTCGTCGACGCGTACGCGGGGGTCGGTACGTTTGCTGTCTTGCTCGCAGCCACGGTCGGACGCGTCATCGCGATCGAGGAGTCTGGGCCAGCGGTGAGAGACGCCCAGATCAACGCCGCCGCGTTTGACAACGTGGAGCTGCGGCTCGGAAAAGCCGAGGTCGTGCTCGCGCAGATCGAGCAAGCCATCGCCGCCGTCGTGCTCGATCCGCCGCGCTCCGGCTGCCATCGCGGCACACTGGACGCGGTCATCGCCCGCGCCCCTCGCCGGGTGGTCTACGTGTCCTGCGACGCGGCTTCGCTGGCCCGCGACCTGCGGATCTTGGTGGATGCCGGGTTTGTGCTCGACGACATCCAGCCCGTCGACATGTTCCCCCACACGCATCATGTCGAAAGCGTCACGACCCTGACCCACCCCACCCCGGGCAAGGCGCAGTCGTGACGACGTCGGACAGCTAGAGACAATCGTCGAGATCACGGCCCGTTCGCACAAGTCGTGGTCGAGGTCGCAAGGCAGACGACGGTCGTCCAAGAAAGCCTGGCGGTTTGACGGGATCCAAGCCTTGCGGGCGGCGGTGGGCGTGCGACCATAGGGACATGGCGCGATTGGCGACGGCAATGCTTCTCCTCGGTCTGGGCGGATTGCTCGCAAGCCCAGTAATCCTGCCGACGTCGGCACACGCCAGGAACGCCGCCGAGGACGACGAGGAGTTCTTGGCCGATACCGCCTGGGTCAAGTTCAAGCTGGTCCACGACGGCAAGACGCACGCGCACCCGGGATACCTTGCGTCGGCTCAGGAAGAGATGATCCAGTCGATGGGCCCGCATGAGGTCTCGATCGTCGTCGACCGAAGCGACGCGGGTCAGTGGTCGGCCAAGGTGAAGTACTCGGTCAATGGAAAGCTCATCGCCAGCGGCGAGCAGAACATTCGCACCAAGAAGTGGGTCACGTTCAAGTCGGCCGATGGCAAGTCGAAGGTGCAAGTCCACCTCGACCCCAATGCAACGGACTCGGGCGACGACATCACTCTCGGCAAGGGGCGCCAACCCCTCGACGGTCTGAAATAGCCGCGAGTGCCCGCGTTCGCGGCCGGACCACCTGGGCCGCGCCTACCCGACGGGGGTGGTGAGCGGCGGCAGCCCGCTGCACGTCCACTCGAAGCCATCGAGCAGGATCGCACTGTCCGTGTAGGCATCCATGATGTCCATGACCGCGATGACGAGCGTGATCTTCTCGCCCGGGGTCACGGGTGCCGTTGTGCGCAGCCATGATGTCCCCGCGTGGCCTTCCGCCGCAAAACCAGCGAGCTCTGGCGCGTCGCAATCGGAACAGTCGTGGGCAGGGGCGTCACGGTAGTCGAGGCTGACGCTGTTGACCGACACCGGGTCACCCTCCTTGTCGAAGGAGACATTGCCTGTCCACTCCTCCGACTCGAGCCAGGCGACGTACATGTCATTCCATGCCCACGGAGTTGGAACCGCGGCGGACCGCGGAAACTCTGCGGTAAAGAACGCAAACTGGAACGCAAGCGCGTTGGCCTCGTCGGGGACTACCGCTGAGACCTCGATCGCGGCGTAGTCCCACGCGCCCGCATCCGGCCTAAACTCATCTTGCAGAGTGTTGGAGCAGTCGCCGGAGCCCACCAGACTTGGGTCGTCCGTGCAGCTGCGATGGTCGTCGACGCGGCGGTGGTCCAGCGGCGCCGGGAGTTCGCTGAGCGGCACCTGGTCGGGGCCCCCGAGATTTCTGCTCGGGCAGGACACATCGGCGTCGGCGCAGTGCGGAGACGCGTCGAGCAGGTCTGCGGGCTTGAGCCGGATATCGGCGGCGCGCCCCGTGGAAAGAATGAGCATGCGCTCGCCCTCTCGGGGCTCATACGCTCCCGAGCTGCCGAGCGTGCCCGTCTGGACAGCCATCGAGAGCGGGTCACCGACGTGCGTGACCTCGGCTTCGAATCCGCCACAGTTGATGCCGACCGCGTGCCACGGATCGGCGTCGTCGGCGTCGCAGGCGACGCCGCGCGGAGCTTCGCATGTTGCACCCCAACCGGGGATGCCGACATCGAACGTGACACCGCCATCGCTATCGCCGTCGGCCGCGGCGTCGTCGGCCGGGCCGCCGTCGTCCTCGGTGCCCCCCTGATCGGTTCCTTCGCCGCGAACGTCGGCACCTGCGCCAGTGTCGGTTGGGCCGTCGTCCGTGCCCGCGTCATCGGCAGCGCCCCCGGCTTCCATCGATCGGTTCGAGCCGATCAGTCCGCTCACCTCGCACGCACTCAACGCTCCAAGAGCGGTGACCACGGCCAGCAAACGTATTGACAACCCTCCCATCCCGAGCTGGCAGGATAGCCCACGCGGTACCACAGGCACAGACTTTATCGCACGTTGCGAATCTGAGCCGCCCCAGATGCGACGCGGACTACAGCCCCTGCAAAGCCGAACGCACCGCAGCTGCGTGAGGACCGCGACCGTACCGCTTCAGGAAGCTCTCCGCGCGTTGGTTGGCCTGGTCGGCTCGGCCCAAGCGCGCCAACGCCTGAATGGCGATCGCCTCGCGCTCTTGCACGAGCATGCCTTTGCGATATGTGCGCTGGGCCTCGTCGGCGAGCGCAAGTGCCTCGGTGGGCGACGTCGCCAGGGCCCGCTTTGCGCGCGCGATGATGTCGGCCTCCGCCATTGCCTCTTGCACGGAAAGTGCTGGCCGCTTCGCCTTGGCCCGTCGGGCCTTGGGCGCCGCGTCGGGAGCGACCTCCTCGTCGGGGACCAGAGGCAGCTCTGCCACCGTCGGTGGTGCGGCCGGAACCGTGATGGGCGGCGACACGGCGGGTGCGGCGACCGATGGCGGCAGCGGGACCGGGGCGGCGACAGGTGCCTTTGCGGTACCGAGCGCGTCGGCCTCGGCGACCGGCGGCGCGGGGTGAAGCGGAGCTCCGGCTGCAATGGCTGGGGAGGCGCTTACGCGCGGCGCGGGCGGGGACAAGCCGAGCCACAGGGCTGCACCACCCACGACGACGGCGCCGGCCACTGCGACCTTGAAGGTGGCCGACAAACCGGCGGCGGCCACGGGCGCGACCGCGCCTGTCTGAGCTGCAATCGCCGTCTTGAGCGATGCGAGGCCGCTGGCAAAGTCAATCCCGTGAACCTGGGCTTCAGCTGCCGCACCGAGGTCGGCTTGCAGCTGCGCGCCGCTGGTGGGATCCGTCAACAGGCGGACTGGGTCCGATGTCATGTCGCTCATACGCGTACTCCTGCCACCACTTTGCTGGTGTCCTTGGCTTTCGCCTTGCCGCTTCGGCCCGGAGCCGGCGCGTCGCCCGCTAACCTGGCATGGACCTTCGTGAAGTCTTTTCGCGCCGAGTGCAGACGCGAGTACACCGTGCCGACCGGAATCCCCAGACCCGTCGCTATCGACTCGCACGACTCGCCTTCAAGCTCAAACAACACGAACACTGCTCTTTTTTCTGGGGTGAGGAGGCCGAGAGCATCCTGGACGCGGGTCAGCGCCTCACGGCGTTCGGCTTGGTCGCCTGGCGTGCCGCGACGCGAGGGCGCGATCGCAACGGCCTCGGTGTCGGCATCTTCTAGTTTTCGGCGGATCTTTTTTCGGCGGTCCGAGAGGACCCGGAATGAGATTTCTGCGAGCCAGGTGGTGGGTTTTGCGCGGCCGACAATGAAGCCTCCGCGGCGATGAGCGACAAGAAATACCTCTTGGAGGAGGTCGGGTACGTCCTGCCCGTTGGCCCCGAGTCGCAGTAAAAATCGCGCCACGAACTCGGCATGGGCCCGATAAAGCCTGTCGGCATCCAGATGCTCTGGATCGGCTATCGGTGGAGTTCCCATTTGGTTCATGGTCCGGACGGCGTCCGTCCTTCAGCGTAGTTTGAACACGAGCCCAGTCCCGATGAGGAGGCCAACGTGGGCGAACTTGCGGTCGGTGGTGCCCGAGTCCGATTCTACCGAGAAAACAGGCCTGACGGCCGCCGCAACTCCCTCTAGACCAAAATCCAGGCCAAGTCTGGATGTCAGGTCAACGCGGACACTAGCACCCAATAGGACGGCCACCCAGGGCAACCGGGTCTCCGCTGGTAGGACGAACTCACGCCCGCGCGCGCGGACCTGCCCCGCCAGTCCGCCAACGCAAGCGCGCGGGCGAACCGAGCCCAGTCGCGGACCCGCGCAGACGCCGATCCGCCCGGTGACCGCAGTGCTCGTGAACTCCCCATTTTCGATGGACTCCACCCCGGAGCTGGTGACGAACAAGCGAGCATCGACATCGACCAGCTCGAGCCAGCCCAGCTCCAGCCCAACCTCACCGCCGCCGCCGACGCCGGTTGGCATTCCAATCGTGAACACCCCGTGCCCAAGCATGCGGAGTGTCGTCCGCGGACGCGTCTTGGGTTCGGGCTCAGGCTCGGGTTCGGGCTCAGGCTCGGGTTCGGGTTCAGGCTCGGGTTCGGGTTCAGGCTCGGGTTCAGGCTCAGGCTCGGGCTCGGGCTCGGGCTCGGGTGCTGGCCTGTCGGGAACCAGTGCCTCGAGAACCGTCGCATCGAGCGCCATCGCGATCGACAGCCCGAACGCCACGTGACGGTACTCGCAGTCCTCTGTCGTCCACGGGAAGCGATGCTCGCTGGTGAACGCACCATCTGAGCTGACCACGTAGCGCACCCCGCCAACCTCCGGATCATCGAGCACCTGCACCGACAAGCGCGGGTCGACGGTACTCCGCTTCAAGAAAAACTCGACCTGTCCGACGAGCCTCTCCTGGGTCAGGCAGCTGCCCTCCGCGTCGAGGGTCAGCACGTCTGCGATCGCTGTGCCCTCGGCCGGCCCAGGCTGCACTTGGTCGGTCTCGACGAGCTTGGACCCCACCGTCGGCGGAGGGCCGGGCTCGGGGGCGACGGCAGCAAGCCCCCCTGCGATCGCAAACAGCGTGAGCATCAACCCGCCAACATGCAACGTACCACGCACGCCGTGAGGTTTTCCCGCCCGGCAAGTGAGATTGTCGTTCCCTCGGACGGCGGTCCAAAGCGACTATGCGCGGGTTGCTCCACCACTCTCATCCGCTCCGTCGGCACCCGGTCCAAAACGGCATGCCGCTCGTCCCCCGCGTGCTCCGATAGGCAGAACATGCACAGCCAGTTGCAGCTGTTCGTGTCGTGCGCTCCCGGCCTCCAAACGCTGCTGGCCGCCGAGATCGCCGCACTTGGATACACCGAACTCTCCGTTGAGCCCGGCGGCGTCAGCTGCACCGGCGACATCACCGCCCTGATGCGGCTCAACCTCCACTGTGCTCTGGGCTCGCACGTGCTGCTGCGGGTGGGCGCGTTCGAAGCTCGTCACTTCTCGGCGCTGGTCAAACGGGCCGCGTGTCTTGGGTGGGAGACGCTCCTGCCGCCCAACATCGGCTGGACAGTGCGCGCGACCTGTCGGCGATCAAAGCTGTACCACTCCAACGCGGTTGCGCAGCGGGTCGACACCGCGATCGCCGAGTCGCTGGGGCACGCAAGCCCCGAGGGGGACGACCCCATCGCTATCGCGGTGCGGATGGATCGCGACCACTGTGTCATCTCGCTGGATACGTCGGGTCAACCACTGCACCGTCGCGGGTGGCGAAAACAAACCGCGAAGGCACCTATGCGAGAGGACCTCGCCCACGCACTGGTCGTGGCATCGGGATGGGACACGCGCACACCGCTGATCGACCCGTTCGCGGGCTCCGGCACGCTTGTGATCGAGGCGGCCTGCCTCGCCCGACGGCTCGCGCCAGGCAGGCTCCGCGCCTTCGCTTTTGAACGCACACACTTGATGGATGCGACGCTGTGGAACGAGCTCCGCGAAGCGGCGGCCTCCCAAGCGAAGCCGAATGCCCCAAAGCTCGTGGGGCGTGACCGCGAAGGGGGCGCCCTGCGGGCAGCGCAGGGCAACGCGACCCGAGCGGGCGTGGAAAACGATATCGAATGGGTCCACGCCGACCTCGCGCGCGAGCCTCTACCTCCACTCGCTGACGCCACGCTCGTTACCAATCCGCCCTACGGGCACCGCGTCGCCGGGGCCGCTGCAGCACACGCGGCCCTCACCGCTCGCCTGCCCGAGTCAGCCGTGACCCGGGTCGCGTTGGTCGCCCCAACGGAGGCCACCACGAAGCTCCCCGGCGTGGCCCTGCGGAAGTCCCTCATGACCGACCATGGCGGCACGAAGGTGAACTTCTTGGTGGGTGAGCGCCGCGGCGCCCGCAAAAACGGGCCGGAGTAAGCGCACCCGGGCCTCCGCCGCCTAAAGCTGGCCTCGTGTTGGCAAACCGCCACCGTGCGCTATGCTGCCATCACGATGGCGCGCGAAGTCACTCAGACGACGACCACCAACACGACCTAACGGTCGGGGGTCGTCGTGCGCGCGCATAACCCCCGGCAATCCCCGGGGGTTTTTCTTTTGGTTCAACCCCACTCCCACTCCTTGTACATACGCCCCCGCAGGACCTCACGATGAGCATTTCGGTTTCACTCCCAGACGGATCACAAAAGTCGCTCGACCAAGGCGCAACCGTGGCCGATCTCGCGCAGTCGATCAGTTCCGGCCTCGCCAAGATGGCGGTCGTCGCCAAGGTCAACGACGAAATGGTCGACACGTCGCATGCGCTCGCCGACGGCGACCTCGTCAAGATCTTGACCAAGCGCGACGCCGAAGCGCTGCACACGCTGCGCCACTCGGCCGCGCACTTGATGGCAGCGGCCCTGCTCGAAGAAGTGCCCGGCCTCCAGCTCACGATCGGCCCCGCAACCGAGGAGGGGTTCTTTTACGACGTGCACCTCCCCGAAGGGAAGTCACTGTCCGAGGCCGACTTCCCCCGGATCGAAAAGAAAATGCGGGAGCTGGCCAAGGCCAGTCATCCGTTTGAGCGGGTGGTCGCCGACAGCAAGGACTCCGATGTTTATCGCGAGTACGACGCCATCGACGGGGGTGCCAACCCATTCAAGCGCGAGATCGTCGAGGGGCTCGAGGAGCGCGGTGCGTTCTCCGACAGCACTGAGGCCGTCCCAGTCAGTTTCTATAAGACCGGCAAGTTCATCGACTTGTGCGTCGGGCCCCACGTTCCGAACTCCGGCTGGCTCAAGCACGTCAAGCTGATGCGGATCTCGGGCTCGTACTGGCGGGCCGACGCGGCCCGCGAGCAGCTGGTGCGCATCTACGGCACAGTGTTCTTCTCGAAAAAGGACCTCGACGAGCACCTGCACATGCTCGAAGAGGCCAAGAAGCGCGATCATCGGATCCTGGGCGAGAAGCTGGACCTGTTCCACTTCGAGGACGACCTGCCAGGGTTCCCGTTCCTGCATCCCAAGGGCACGGCGATCTACAACGGCCTCATGGACTTCATGCGCGCGCAGCTAAACCGGCGGCGCTACCTCGAAGTCCGCACGCCGCTCATCCTGCCGGAGACCACCTGGCACACCTCGGGCCACTACGAGCACTACATGGAGAACATGTTCTTCACCAAGCGCAAGGCTCGCGACCCGAAGGACTCCAGCGTCATCATTGAGGACCAGGCCGAGGATCGACCGCTGGCGGTCAAGCCCATGAACTGCCCGGGCCACCTGAAGATCTACCAGCACGGGCTGCGCAGCCACCGAGAGTTTCCGCTGCGCATGGCCGAGATGGGCCTTGTGCATCGGCGCGAGCCGTCCGGTGTGCGTCACGGGATGTTCCGGGTGCAGGCGTTTGTGCAGGACGACGCGCATCATTTTTGTACGCCCGAGCAGATCGAGAGCGAGATTCAGATGCTCATCGAGTTCTTCTTCGAGGTGTACAGCGCGTTCGGGCTCACCGATGTCCGTCTGGAGCTTTCGACGCGCCCGGACGATTCGATCGGGAGCGACGAAATGTGGGAGAAGGCGGAGTCTTCGTTGCAAAGCGCGCTGACCGAGTCCGGCCGCGAGTTCAAGCTCAACCCGGGCGACGGTGCCTTCTACGGGCCGAAGATCGACTTCCACATTCGCGACTCCATTGGCCGGACGTGGCAGTGTGGGACGATTCAGCTGGATTTCTCGATGCCCGAGCGGTTTGGACTCGAGTACGTCGGTGCCGACGGCAACCGACACACGCCGGTCATGATCCATCGCGCTTGCTACGGGTCGCTGGAGCGGTTCTTCGGGATCATCACCGAGCACGTCGCAGGGGCCTTCCCGCTGTGGCTTGCCCCCGAGCAGGTGCGAATCCTGCCCGTGTCGGAGAAGTTCAACGACTACGCGGCGCAGGTCGCCGACACAATGCGCATGCAAGGGCTGCGCGTCGAGGTCGATCACTCGGACGAGCGGCTCGGCTACAAGATCCGTGGCGCGACGATGAGCAAGGTGCCGTACGTCGTCGTGGTCGGTCAGCAGGAGGCCGACGCGGCCTCCATCAATGTTCGCTGCCGCGATGCCGAGGACCTGGGCGAGACCTCCATCGACGC
>Ga0316189_10000292_pt1 | contig 49316 bp, 68 predicted proteins | sample LowCovwburrow_MG_FD_204930 | JGI IMG/M metagenome (GOLD analysis project Ga0316189, IMG submission 204930) | Coastal sediment microbial communities from Maine, United States - Lowes Cove worm burrow | ecosystem: Environmental > Aquatic > Marine > Coastal > Sediment | place: USA: Maine... | reverse complement strand
CGACAAGCTGCAATGGTCTTAACGAACGGAATTGCTTTAGGAGTAACATCAAGGTCAAGGGCAATTGGGCTTGATAAAGCAAGAGTTCCATTGAAACCTTTTATAGTTCCATTCTCGATCCTAAAGTGGTTTAGTTCTGGAGTGAAACCTTTCTTGGCGATTGCGCCTTGGACAAATTTCAGAGCTGCTAACATTTTCTATCCTTTAGTTTTTTGTGAAATATTATTGCCAATACTGATCCTATTGCAGCACCAGTACCAAGAGGTAGGAACAGCTCCCATCCTCTTGACACTATTAATGTTACATTAAGTATTTCAAAAGCAGTGATCAGATATGAGGTCCCGACCATCCACCAATATTCTTCATGCAAAACATTACGCTGTTGGAATACCCTTAGGAATACGTAGACCAATGGGACGAAGAAAGCGGTTACATAAATCATCCAAATAATCCTAATTGTTCTCGAATAAATGCTCTATCGAACCACTCACCTGAATAAGTTTGATTCATTTCAGTGTATGCATTTAGATTATATACCCATCGCGAGATGTATTCTACTGCAAGGCGCTCAATGGTATAACCTCTGACTTCGACTATTTTACTGATGGCATCTTGGTGTTCCTGACACATATTATCGAAATGCTGATTAGCCAACTTTCTGGATGGACTTCGGTCTGAAACTGATAAAGCTCTTTCGTTGACTAGAATATTACCTGTTGCGGCCATCTGCACCCATGATGAAGAATCCACTGAGTACCAAGGATAACGTTTCATCAGAACTGGTGTGGTTACACCGAATGCATGAACCTTTAATAATGGCCGACCTGCCCCATCTGTTAAATGTTTTTCCCATACCCTATCTAGCCACATTAGAAGCTGGGGTGTTGAGATTGGAACCATACCACCCAGCGTGATATGATCGTAGTTCTTAACATACCAATCTAGATATCTGAGATCCTCGCCATAGTGGAAACAAGGCAATGGTCTAACTCCAAGCTTTTCCATTTCCATTTGATTGTTATACGTTCCTTGAGCATCTCCGATTGCATCGAGGACAGAGGCACAGACATTGCCATCAATACATTTAATGATATCGGCGTTCTCTTTGATATATCTGCAGTAGGCTTTGATGTCAACTTTGATCCCTTTTGTAAAAGCTGAGAAAGCTCCTGAATCGAGAAAGACTGTTTCATTATCCCTCCTAATTTTATCTACAAATGATTGACGGTGGATGTAATGGTATGATTCAAGGATATATTCGACACCTCTCCGATGGGCTTTTTCAGCATCAGTCAGACGGTTAAAAATCTTACCATTGATATTAAAGTTAGAGGTATACAACCCTGCCATATAAACGTGCACTATTAATCCTCAAGGATCTCAATCCTGTTAATAAAATGGTGACTAGCCTTTGCCCACTTTCTTAATTGTTTAAGTGCGCTTGGCTCTAAGTTCCATTGGTGGTATCTATCACAACGACTTCCTGCTAGACCTTTATTGATAACATAAACTGTCATTAATTCTTGAGTCAAAGATGTTACGTAGTGGTAGCTGCCGACATTAATTAAAACCATGATTACTCTCCTTTAGTTGATAGATTAATTATAGGTGAGTAATCATGTAGAGTCAACTATTAGATTAACAACTAGCCAAAGCCATGAATTCAGCTCTAGCATTACGATCATCTTTTAACACCCCACGAAGTGCTGACGTGATTGTGTGGTGACCTTGTTGACAAATCCCTCTTGATTCCATGCACATGTGACGGGCTTTGATTATCACGCCGACACCTAATGGGTCAAGATGTTTTACTATTGCATTTGCTATCTGGCTGGTCAAACGTTCTTGAACCTGAAGGCGTCTGGAATAAGCATCTGCTAAACGACTTAACTTACTTAGCCCTACGATTTTGCCATTAGGAATGTAAGCAATAGTAGCAGTTCCAAAGATATCAGCCATGTGGTGTTCACATTTACTATAAATTGGAATATCTTTAACAATAACCATTTCGTCATAATCTTCTGCTCCATCTTCAAATACTTTCATCATTGCAGCAATATCAACGTTATACCCGCTGAACCAATGAGCCATCGCTTTGGCTACTCTTGCTGGGGTTTCAGTAAGGCCTTCGCGCATTGAAGCACCTTCTTCAATCTCCATTAGGATAGATTCAATTTCTCTTTCGATCGGTAATTTCTGCATCAGATGCTGTCCTTATAAAAAGTTGCGCTACACTTACGGGTTTCTTCGATTTCGCATTTGATCAGAGTACATCCTAAACCTTCGAGTTGTTTAGGGGCTACTACTTCAACCAGATGCTTGGCTAGGTTTTCAGCTGTTGGGTTAAAGTCAACTTCAACAAAACTACCTTCCAACATATTCTCATCTGCTTCACGAGAGATTGGTGTATCATAAGCTTTACAGTCTATGACTAGGTTACTGATTAAAGTATCAGCTGTCCAATAGATGAACTTATGATCCCAGTTCTCTTCTAACCATTCGCATAGCTTCGATTTGATTACACTGAAGTCCAATACCCGACCAAGATCATCCTGAACATGGTCAGCCATGATTTCGAAATGAACTCGATAATTGTGGCCATGAAGATGCCTACATTTACCTTCATGACCAACGACTCGGTGACCTGCACAGAAATCGTGGTAGCGCTTTGCTGTTATACTCATTAACTTATCTCCTTAGCAGCCATGAATTTCTCATAACCTTCTGCCCTTAGTTTACAGGCTGGGCATTCCCCACAACCGCAACCCCACTGATGAACTCTTGTTCTATCCCCATTATAACATGTATGACTCATACCAATAACAACTTCTAAGATCCCAACTCCTTCTGCTAAGGCAAAAGTCTCAGCTTTATCTAAAGCCATGAGTGGTGTTATAATTGAGATGCTAGTTTCATAACCAGTATTCAAAGCAATTTCTAACTGATTAATGAACCTTAGTCTACAGTCTGGGTAACCCGAATAATCGGTTTCACAAACGCCAGTGTAAATTAAATCAGCACCAACTTCTTGAGCATGGGCATGGGCAAGGGTTAGAAACAAAGCATTTCTGTTAGGAACAAAACTGGCGGGTAAGTCTTTTTTATAGGCATGTGCCTGACTAACATCTCCATCATTTGTTAAGGCTGAAGTTACCATATCACCAAAGAAGGAAAGGTCTACCACCTTTAAATCAATACCAAAGTGCTTCGTTATTCTTGCCGCTTGCTCTAATTCAATTACATGTTTCTGACCGTAGATGAAAGAGATGGCATGAACATTCTCCACCCCGAATTGCTTAATGGCTATACCTAAACAAGTTGTACTATCTTGGCCACCGCTAAAAACTACTACAGCTTTTGTATTACTCATTCTATTCTACCCCGATTAATTTATGGACTTGGATACATAACGTATATCCAAACTCTTGGCATGATGCAACTACAGCATCTAAGTTCTTTTTATTACCTGCTTCATCTTGGCAATCCATAGCCTGCAAATAGACTGTGTAAGGCATATTTTCAGGTGGGCGGGCAACGCTTTTCCGAACATTATTACCAAGTACTTCTATTGGTAATCCATCGGCTAGACTAATACTATTATGCTCAGCCACGTATTTATAATGCTTGATAAATGGTATTAGTTTTTTATGGATCTTTGCAATCTTTGGACTACAAACAACAGTGGTGAGATGGTATGGGAAATTCTCTTGGTACAAAGTACCATTGGTTTCAATTTGAATTGTGTATCCAGCATGATGTAATTTAAGAACTAATTTACCAAAGTCTTGTCTAAATGGTTCACCACCTGTTATGACCACAAGCTTAGTAGGTTTAGTCTTTGTATAAGACATTTTAACAACCTGACCAACTACATCATCTGGGGTCCATGTCCGAACATCATCGCCTGTATAAATGGTATCGCACCAAGGGCAATCTAAATTACATCCTGCTAAGCGTATGAATATTGCTGGGACTCCAGCGAATGGGCCTTCGCCTTGAATTGTACTAAATATGGAATGGACTTGAACTTGGTCATCAATATTGATGAGGGGTTTTTCTTTTTTCTGGGTGTTAAGCATTGGGTATCTCCTGAAATTACCTTAATGATTATAACAAATTTTGGTGTGAATTAAAATAAAAAAGGGACAAATATAGTCCCTTTTCTTGATCAATGATCAGAGATTATTCTTCGAAGGCATCGTCGTCGTCAGAAGCCCCTGCTACTGGAGCTTCTTTGGCTGGAGCCGCTTTTGGTTTAGCTTCTTTCTTTTCAGCTTTTGGCTTGGCTTCTTTCTTAGGCTTAACTACACCATTGAATTTACACCAGCGCCCGTACTGAGTTGCTGCTGTGGAAGGATTGATGCCATCTGCTGCGCAAGCTGCTAATACTTCAGCGCGGGTTGCAGGACGCTTTTCTGTACCTGAGATGCTATCTGCATGTGTCCATACGTTACCAGTTGCTGTACCTGCTGAAGGACGAACTACACCATTCATGGTGACACGTTCTGCTTTAGGTGCTTTTGCTGGAGCTGCTGTCTTATCGGTCATAATATTCTCTCTTCTGTTATGGTTAAAATTAAGTGTTATTACTAAACTTTGTTAGGATAGTTATTATCTAATCATCGCTTGATTAGGTCAATAACTATGTTGATCATATTTAAGTTTTATTGATCCTACTGGGTGGATTTCCATTTCCCGAACTGAGTACCCGCTGTTGACGGATTCATACCCTCAGCCGTACATAGGTCTAGGATCAGCTGCTTATCTGGGATCTGATCATTTAGCTTCATCTGTTCATCACATATATCCCATACACGCCCAGTTGCTGTACCTTCTTTTGGTCGAGTATAGCCGCCCTCTTTCTTGCTTCTACTACCACCTTTTTCCGGAGCAGGGAGTTTACTAGTAGTAAAAGGTCGTCCAAGTGCGGCTATAAGTTGGCCTGAAGTTCTCTCATCAACTTCAAATCGTTCTGCAAACATCATGCATCTGTTTAATACTGTTGGGCGGTGAACCCTTTTGATTTCATCACCTGTCATACTGGTATACATTTTAAGTAGTTCTTCTGTACTGAATGAAGCAAACCATTTTTCCTCAGGACCTACGATCACATAGCTGTCTGGTACCTTATTAATATCTGCAAGAATTGCCAAACACTTTGCTGAATCTTTTTGTTTTGATGATCCAACAATTGCCATTGATTCTGTATCGATTAAAACTGAATGTCCCATGATCTGCTCCTAGTGAGGGGCTTGCGCCCCTATTAATAATTAGTCTTCGTTGCTTTCTGATTTGCTTGCTTTATGCCAAGCTTGGTATTGAGTGCGTGCTGTATTGTAAGCCACGCCCTGAGCAACTGCGGCGTTGATAACATCTTTACGAGCTGGCTTAGGTTCTGATGCTGCTTCAGCTCTGGCGTTCATTTCGATTGCCAATTCCCAAACTAGGTTACAAGGCTTTCCAATCGTTGATTGATTAATAGTGATATCAACCATGTTCTTTTCGATTACTTCTGCATCTTCAATTACTGGTGCTGGGATAAAAGTGAACTCACCGTTTACCAACTTTTCAACATACCCTGCTTCGAATGCTTCTAAACCAAGTGACTTAACTATTGCGCGCTTTACTGAAGATTTTGCTTTAAATGTTTTCATGATACCTGCTCCGGTGTTTTGTTTAAGTTAAAAGGTTATCTCCTAACTGTTAATTAATTATAGGGCATGCAGGATAAGTAAGCAACAGATATAATCGAAAAAGATTAATATTTATAGTTTAATATTTCAGGGTATTTTTGGTCAGTTCTAACGGTAATAGTATGGGCAGTGTTTAATCCCATTACAGAATCGAGTGCTTCATCGATGTCTTCAGGACGTTCACAATTCCTTCCTTCTGGGTGGGCTTCATACCACCAATCAAGAGCCTTCTTCCTAGCGAACCCACCATGGAACAAACATACCCAAGCGGTAAACATTCTGATCCCACAATAGTAAGTGGCCTTGACTGCGTCAGGTTTATCCTTTTTAACATGTTTGGCATAGACCACTTTATCTACTTTGAAGTCATGGATCTCAGGTTCCTTTACTTTAGAAGTAGCCATAAGTTCTGAGGTACCAGCTGTTGTTCTAAACTTAACGCTGATTGGAAATATATGACCACAATGAGGGCACTCTCTAAGTGAGGCATGGATATAGGTATGACAGTTATCACAAATACGAACTGGTGCATCGCCACCACCTTTGCCTTTCTTCTTTGGTATTACAGGATCATTAATTGGCCCGAGCCTAGCAGTATTTCCAGCGAAGTCTAGGACAAGACAATTCTGTTTATCACTTGCTGCGATGGCGTCGAGTCGACCTTGTATTGTGGTTAAATTAAAACCATCTGCGTATAAAGGTCGAGTTCCCCTACCCAGCATCTGAACCCATAGGCCAGGCGAACTAGTTGGGCGGAGCATAACGATCAGATCTATTTCAGGAAAATCAAACCCAGTAGTCAAAACACCAACATTAACTAGAGCCCGATAGTACCCGATTTTGAATAGGTGGATTTGCTGATCCCTTTCTTTATTAGGCATCCTGCTATGGACAATCCCACACTCGATTTGCATACTACAAAGGGCTTCTTGGATATGCTCGGCATGATCAATACCTGTTGCGAATATTAACCAATGGTCGCGATCTGATGCTACCTGCATGGTTTCTTGAAGAGCGCCATAAGTAATCTCTTCCCTATCGGAAGCAGCCTGCACATCCTTTTCTATATATTCGCCACCGCGCTTACCAACCCCGTCCAAATTTATTGTAGTACTTGTAGGCTTGGGTACTAGTAAGGCCAAATACCCCTCAGCCACGAGCTTATTGAAGGCACTCATTTCGGTAAGGTCAAAACAAATATCCGTAAATAAAGAAGGCTGTTCTGTTAGCATCCCCTGACCAAGTCTAAACGGAGTAGCAGTTAAGCCAATAACCTTTAGATGAGGGTTTAACTTTTTTAGTTCGATAATGAACTTACCATATTGGGTGGTTTGCTTTGGGCTAATTAAATGGCATTCATCTACTACTATTATATCTATATGACCAAACTTAGAAACATGCTTAGCAATGGATCCGATCCCTGCATAAGTGATAGCGCAATTGAAGTCTTTACGTTTCAACCCAGCTGAGAAGATACCTGCAGGAGCTGTTGGCCAGATGTCAATCAGCTTTTCAAAGTTCTGTTCGATTAATTCTTTTACATGGGTTAGTTTTAAAATGCGTTGGTTAGGATAGTAGTGGTGTACCGATTTTATAAAGGAAGCAATAACTAAACTTTTACCAGTACCAGTTGGCATGGCCACAATTGGATTACCTTTATTCCCTTGTTTGAAATAATCCCAAATTGAGAAGACGGCATCATTCTGGTAATAGCGAGGTATCATCATTATTATTTAGACCTAGTGTTACTTAGCTGAGTCAAGCATAAACTTGAAGAATTGTTTCTTATTTTTAGCATTGGCATGGTACTGGACCTTGCCCTGCTTCTTACCAATCTTATCTTTGAAATTACCTACTCTGAGATTCCACTTGTAGGCATATCGCGAAGAAGTGTGATTGCTGATTCGTAATGTGGTTAGACCAGTTACCCTGAACTTAATATAGATAGAACAGGTTTTGATGCTAGCGGCAAAGATGTACGGTTCATACTCTTTTAGAGCTGTGCAAGCTTCGACTGCTAGTTGCGTAACCGCCGTAGCATCATTCTGCTTCTGGGTAAGGTGACTAATGTTAGCCATCGACCTGTTCTGTTTCTAAAACTGGCTTGGTAAACTGATCTTGAACTATGAGATGGGTTCCTTTGTGAATACCCTTCACCACTTTAAGATTCGATGAAGTATAAATACCTTCCTCGTCTTCGGTTACAACTATAGTTCCTAATACTTTATAAGTTCCTGCCGGTAGATGTGCATTCTTCATTTTGTCACCCAATATAAATGTGTGTTATTCACCATGTTAGCATACTTACCAACTATGCCATTAATCTTAATCCACATGGTGCTCGAAGTTTCTAGATATAACCATGATCCTTTAAATGGACCATCCATGCAACGCCTGTTCATAATTCTAACTCCTTACTAGTAATATGATTTGGACCTTGTTTAATTATTCTACCATCTTTGAGTTTCAGTTCAAGGTAATTCTCCTCAAGATTACTGCTAATTAGATCCACTGATTGCATTAAATGTGGATTGAAAATATGCTTATCGCATCCCTTCTCTTGAGCTGCTTTCATCAATGGGTAACCAAACTTTTTACAAGCCCAAGTACCATCAGGCATAGCCTTTGAATAGACACAAGTGCGACAATTAATTAATGGGACTTCTTTGCCATGACATATGCCAGCCCGATCACAGAATTTACATTCATACCATGATGCTTTATTGCTGATTCTGGGTGGGGCTTCATTACCAAAGATTAGGTTACCAGCCCTGCCAATATATCTAGTCGATATGCTTTTATCGAATGTGATAATCTCAATATGGATATGGTCATCGTTTTTATTGACCGCGAAGTATACCCCGAACTTTAGCTTCATTTTGTCCATGCAAACCTGCATCTGAACATAGTGCTCATACTTACTATTCTGAACACCTTCTTTAACCACCTTCTTGAAGCTCTTATCATTATGAGTTTTGAATTCCCCATAGGCGGCTTCACCTTCTAATTCTGGAACCTTAACAACTGAATCAAGGGCCGAGCCAAAATGCCCACCATGATCTGATAATCTGAATTGCCCACCTTCATCTGTTTCGTACCAACATGGGATCTTTGCAGACTCCAACATTGCAATGAAATGAGCCTCCTCTAGATGCCCCCTATTAAATAGACGAAGTACCCTTTCTGGAAAATGGGCTTTTTGTACCCATCTGAAACCTAGCCACAAATCGAATGAACAACTTCTTCCAATCAATGAAGCACCAAGGTGAGAACGAAAACCATCTGATGAAGCCCGATACGCATCTTCTATCTTTGGTAATATCTTTTCTAAGGAAGCCCGATAAGCGGTGCCCTGATCATCCTCGATACTTTGCTCGATTCGTTCTTTTGTTATTGTGGCTAACCTCATATCATTTTTCCTTTATAAACCAACGAGTTATAGATTGTTATAAATACCATTGAATTCATGAGTTAAAAAACCCTTTAAAATCAATCACTTAGATCGTGTCCTCTGTGAATCTTTTCACCTAGTAGTACCCAAATTTAAAAACATTTCACAGACAATGCGATTATAAAAAAAGGTGGGGGATGTTACTCCACCCACCTAAACGGGTTACCTACTTTCTTATTATAATCATTATACTGGGTTATTCTTGCATCCAAGGTGGGAGGTCCGAGTCCGCAACGTCCGCAGGCATTTCCCCTATAGTGCCACCATCCGCAGCAGAGGTATTGGATTGGGCCTTCGCTGGTGCAGCCTTTTTTGCGGGTGGAGCCTTCTTGGCTGGTGCAAGTTCAACCCACTTGGCAATACCCTCATCAACCATTTCTTGATCATTACGTCCAGTAGCCTGCCACTCTTCATAAGTATAATCAGTATCGATCATCTCAAGTGTCTTGGCTGCTTTTGCCGCAGGGGCTGGTTTTGCCTTAGGAGCAGGTTTCGTTGCCTCAGCTGTATCACTGCCATTAGCCCAAGATGGTTCACCGCTGGCCGGTCCGCCCGCTGCAGGAGCTGCTCCTTCTAGTGCTCGGAAACCTTTAACTTCGTTGGAAGCCTCATAACCATCTGCAGCAGCTTTGATAACTACTTTAAGATCAAATGGGATACCATGAAGCTGCTCTGATGTTTCGCATTGGAGAACATTAACTGCATGACAAATTGCACTCAACTGTTCATTGGCAATTCTGACTGCTACTTCATTTTTATTATCTAGATTCAGGCGAATATAGAATTGGCGGTTCATAGCATCACCATTTATTACTTTTGCCACCATTTCTAAATAATGGCCATCACAGGCTTTAGTCTGCTTCATTTCCGATTCAGTGATCTGAACTGGATACCAACCTGCAGGAACTGGTGTAAAGTCGCCGCTTGATGGTTCTACTGCTGCTGCGTTGAAATTTAATGCTGCCATGTTATTTTACCCCTTCAAGGATTTTATTAAAAATATTGGTTAAGTTAGGTTGTTCAATTTGCTCTAATGATCCAGAGCGGTCTTTTGCTGTGTATTGTATATCAGGTTGAGTTTGGAGGTAACGGTATTCGTGACCATCTGTTGTCTTCCCAATACGTAAACAAAATACTTCATCAAATAAGTATGGTAGTTGTTGCCCAAGTTTAGATCCTGGCATTGAAGGACGATACCCAGATGTTCCATTCAGTTCATCTTTAAAGTATTCCTGCTTAGCCGACATATAGACGTTGAAGCCTTGTAAGTCGCGAAATGACTTTATTGTGGTAATCATCTTTTCAATTAATTCGCCGTAGGCTTGGCGAGGATCTTTGACCTGCTTTTTGGCATTTGACAATACCACTTCGCCGATCTCCGTTATTGAATCAATACAAATAGTTTCAAACTTTTTGGCATGCTTACTGGTATTAAACCAATTATATGCCTCTACGAGATCATCAACTGTCTTGATTTCAATTACGGGTATTTCTTCTTTTGCCAGTGAGAGTAAGCCTGACTCTGCTGATATAATTACAGGGCTAGGTGCTGTTGCGCAAAGTTTGGTTTTACCCATACCTGCGTCGCCATATACCAATGTTTTTATACCATTAAGATGAGCTGCCTCTTTTGTGGTAGTAAATTTAACTGCCATGATTATGCCTCTTTCTTAGGGGCTACAAGTTCTAGCGATGGTGAGGCGGGCTTGGTAATCAAAGCACCCTCGATAATATCTTTAAGTTTCTGAGGTAATAATTTATACCCAGCAGCGATTAATTTAGGTTCATACTTGACAACCATATCAAGCGTCCCTTCTGGGAACTTATCAGTGATTGCGGCCAAACTTGCTTGGTCAACCTTGACTGATTCTTTTTGAGTACCTTTAAGTTTGTACCCGTGGTTGAGTTCAAATATGTTAGCACCAAGTTTTGGTTCTGGGAAGGCTTCGACCATAATTTCTTTGCGAAGTCTCATTTCTTCTTTTTTGAGTTCTGCTATAGATTTTGCGGTATGATCCCACAAATTAATCTTTTCAAATAATGATAATTCCATCTTTATTCCTCTATTTAATTTAATTAATTATAATGCAGACTTGGCAAAAGAACTACTGCCAACCTGACCCTTTTACATAAATAGGTGATGATACTCCGTACTTAGAGAGTGCCGTCTTTTTATCAATTTCTACTATTATATCACTTTCACACATATCCTGTAGTGCTGCTTTGATATTATCTTGTGGTGTCTTAAAACCATTTTTGAACGAAGCCAAAGACTTCAAACGTCTCCGCAGAAAAGTATAAGGGACGACAGGTTCACCTAGTAATCTTTTTGGAACACTGTAACTATTCACTAATGTTTCATGACTGGTGGTAAAGTAAGCTTGGAATACCTTACGTACCTCAGCTTCATGTCTTGATGCACCGTGGCCTATTTCGCCTTTAGTAAATTTACTTTCTACTAAATTAATTCCAGTGGTGACCATAGTGATTGCCCATTCAGCAGCACCTCGGTCAATGACAGGTTTGTGGTGATTATTACCCACAGCAACCAAAGCAGCTAGGCGAAGGGCTTTCAAGTGTGCCCTATTCCATAACTGCTTATGAACTTCATTACTATCTTTAGCATTGATCATTGTATCAGAGTGGGTGTCAAATAGGTCTAATAATTTGGCGGCATCTGCATCCTGCTCAACGGAACAGCAGGTTTTATTATTTGCGGTATGACATGCGGTCATTACTAGGGCACTTAGTTTTTTGACTAATCCTTGAGGTGGTAATCGAAAAGCGTTGTCATTCTTCGTCACCCGAGTCCCGCTATATTCAATAATTTGAAATCTGGGAATAAGTCCTTCAGATATTAACTCTTCTGATAATGCTTGGTAAAAAGCTTCAGGGGTTGATTCACCCAGTAGGCTAAGATTAGGCGATTGAACCATTTCAGAATTATCTTCTTTCTTTGCATAAACTGATGGGTTTACAGAAGCCTTCGGACCAGACTTAGTATACAGATTAAGTAGCGCTTGGCGATACATTACCATGTGAGCAGGTGTATTAGATCCACTCATTGTCTGCATAAGAAGACCAAACTCTGCAAGGATTGTTAAGAAGCAGGGCTGCTCTGCCATGTGTTTCATCAAAGCCTGACCAGATGAGAAACTTGCTGGACCTGAGAAACCATAAACAGTTGGTACCTCTTTTGCAATGGCATAATATAATGCGTCAATACCGCTTGACATACCTTCTTTACCAGTTCCTGTTCCACCTAATAATACTAGGTATTGATTTAAGCCAGTACCTGATATCGAATATGAACGGGAGCTGATCCCTGCTATCATACCAATCGCTGCCGCCAATGCCATTTCCCTAACTGGTCTAATCGCAGCGGAATAAATATACTCGGCTACTTCCCCAACTAATCCAGCAGGAAAAATACAAGCCTTTTGAGGGGCCAGTTTAGGTTCTGGTTTGGTATCACCTTTCAGCATCTGATCCTTTAATGCTGTGAAGTCTATCTCAGGTTTCGGAATTACTTTATCCCTTGCCCGACTAAAAGTGTAGTTGAGGTATGGTCTTGGTTTACTTTCACGAAACATTCCGCTGAGTTCGAATAACCTTTTACCTAATTCATCTGACTCTGTATTTTCACAGATGATCATTGCCATATTAAAATCAGCGTCTGATTGACTTTGATAGTTTAACCTACCTTCCCAATCACCTTTGCATAGTAATTCATATTCATTAACCACATATGGGTCATTCATTATTTCATTATGCAAATCTTCGACGTCAAATATATCAATATTGGATGAATCAATAAACGTAACTTGAGTTTTATGAATCCTATCCATTTCAGAAATCAGTTTATTCAAAAGCGGTTGGTGTTCATTTATTGGCTTCAGCTCATGGAGAGGGTTACCAGTTGTAATCATATACCGTTCAGATGAATAAATTTCGACGTTATCTTTTTTGAATCCTTTTGGTGTCTTGCCTTTTGTTATTATGTGGACACCTTTACCAGACTGACTTATCTCTGCATAGCTGTCAAATGCCTGAATAATTTTACTATGGCGAACTTCCTGATCGCTGTCCTTAGGAGTATCAAGATCTATGATACAATATGGGTCATCTTCAGTTAGGACAAAACCAACATGGGGGAACATACCTTGGCTCTTTTCACTAAAGGCCATTGACTGTTCATAGCTGTCCCATGTTCGAGAATCAGTGGGGCTTGCCAATTTACCATTACGCGGATTAATTGGACGCTTATTAACATCAGCGCATACCCATTGCCTGAGTCCTATTAGTTCTACAGGAATCATATGGCTACTCTTCTATAATTTTTGTACCAGTTAAGAATTCGTATAAACATTGAACTCGGTTGACAGATGGGTTCTTAAATTCACCTGCTGAGAATTTGGATAGCCAGTGGTAAGGAATACCAGTTGCCAATGTTACACCAACAAAATCTAATTCATGATCACCTAATAGTTTCCTTGATGCTTGCATTAAAGATTGCTCTTTATCAAAGTCGTGAATATTATGTTCTTCTTGGTCAGCCATAGTGTTTTACCTATAAGTTATATTTTAACGAAGTTTAATAATAAGCCTATTTACCCATGATTAAAAGTGATTATTTTAATTATTATGTTGCTGGGTGATCTATTGTGACCTATAATTAAATAAAGATTAAATAAGGAATACGTTATGACCACATATAATTTAATGCAGGCTCTAAATTACTTCAATACAGAATTTGGTTTAGATAGGAAATATACTACTAAGGATATAGTTTCCCATACTCAGAAAAATGGGGAACTAGTTTGGGTCAATAGAATAACAGGGGAAGTTCTCCCTCGTTAAATATTACTCTAATAGATGTATCTAAATGGTGCACTATGACTCAAGTTTAGTTATAATATTTATATTGAATCGGAACACAAAAGAGTAAAGCAAATGTTTAAATCAAATGACGAAGCGGCAGTAAAATATTTCAACGCAATCGCAGGCGCAAAGCAAATTGGCATCTTCGATGTTATTTACAAACACATTGAGGATGTACCAACTTGGATCAATCTTGAAACTTGCGAAACCGTTACTGAAGCTACTTTGGAAGGATCAGATCATGCTTAAAATTGATATCTTAATATTTGAACTTGAAGCAAAAAGGCGCGAGGATAGGCGAGAGCTTTTAACCGTCATCTTCTCTTATAGATTTTATCACCAATTACTTAATGAAGGAATATGGGATAACTGTCTTGGTGGACAAGTTGGTAAATTCTTCCACGGTTATCGATGCACCCTCGCCAATATGTCGGATGCTGCAGATTTTAGAATAGTAAAGAGATAGAGGATCAGATCATGTCAGAAGAAGAATTTAAAAAAGTAAACTACCTTTGTATTGGTTCAGTTCATCTGCAGGGTAACATTAAAGGAATCGAGTTCAGAGAGCTGGATGAAAATAATCAGGAGACAGGTAAAAGTCGTTGTTTCAAAAAGACCCAGTATAAGAATTGTTATGCAGGTGTAATGTATTGTATCAAATCAACTGCTGACCGTATGATGAATGCGACTGATTGGATTGGTACTTTGACTGATGAGAAACGCCGATTGGAGATAGTAACTGCATCGAAAGCAGTTGATACAGAATTCGCCTCAGTCACACAACGGAAGAAATCGGAAAAGGATAACACGGATATACTAGGTTGCCTTGACCCTATAAGGAAGGCGTATAATAAAACTAATGCGCAGGGCAGGGCCGCAATAATGGCGCAGGCAATTCTATACATTCAAACTGGGAGTAAGATGAAATGAGTGAATATTGCAGAATACATAATCAGGACAACTGTCAACAATGCATGTTTGATAATCTAGCCAAACAACTGATGACAGACAATCAACGCAATACCGATAAAATGGTAAGAGCACTTAAACCACCTATCAATCGTAAACGCCGTATTGATATGCCTTTAATGATAGCACAGGTGATTTCAATTATTGTGTTTGTCGGGTTTATTGTTTTCCAAACAACTCGAGGAGGCTAGCATGAACAATTCTGATAAAGAATTTAAGCCTGTAGTTATAATCAGCCAAGATATGCTCAACGTGGACTTTGCTAAATTTGTAACAACACTAGCGCCTATGTTTGGTATATCCTTAGGACAAGCAGGTGCTCAGTTTGATGCCCTTGCGAGAGCTTTTAATAATGTGGAATTAAGACCGCTCATTCCAGATTTAGGTGAGATTAATCTTGCAGGGACAATAACTGGTAGGATATCTGGTGCTAGAGCCAACTGTATTATTATAGATGATCCATTTCGTGATGTTGATTTTAAATCACTAAGAGAATCGATAGAAGATTTTAGCGAAGCGGTTCAAGAACCAGACGAAACTGGATTAGATAAACCAATGGCGAATCGACCTGATGGTTGGTATCGTGAAGCATTTAAGACTAGGGGAAGAAGATGAGGTATTCAGAAGTTCCAAATTGTCATAAAGACCATGTTAAGCAAATTGCTCACAGCCTTGATCCTAAGTGCTGGGAATCTTACTCAGGTAAACCGAAACGGGAAAAGATGTTTATTGACCAGTTAAGAAGTCGCGCTTTAGATCAGGCAGCGGAACAATGGGCAGATAACACTATGCTGATTCCGACCGAAGATATTTCTGCCCTGCATCAGGAAATCAGCGATCTCAAAATACAATTAGAAGGAGAACAGAAACATAACAACTATCTAGAAAGCATGAGACCGCATTGGGCAGAAGGTCATACTAGTGATAGCATAGCCGCCCAAGCCTCGACAGCAGCTCTAAGTTCAATATGGGATTTTCTCGAAGTTGATAGTCAAACTATGGCGATGCAGAAATTGAATGCTGATCGAGATTACACTGCTAGGGCAACTAGAGTGCTGGCCAGGTTTTCAAATATCATTAATAACCTCCATGACTTCGATAAAGACTTAGAGTTCAAAGGTGATCAAGGTTCAGAGCGTCGAGAATTCGAACATGGTCAATATTGCGGACGAACCATCTTAGCAAACGAGCTGAGGACCATTTTATTAGACAAACAAACTGGAGTAATAAATTAAGATGATTTGTGGATATAATCTACTTCATGTCTTATAATTAAGGTAGATTATAACAAAGGGATAGAACGATGCAAAGCAAAAAACAATTTGAACTAATGGCCAATCATAAGGCACCGAAGATGGATTTTCTTTTAGTAGCAGCGAGTCTATCCATTATTGTAATCAACGTGATTGTCATTGCAGCCGTATATAATATGTAACACCTCCAAGACAAAATTCCCTTATCTTTCAATAAGTTAAGGGAATCTCTTTTCCTTCGATTTTATTTTTCCTTTATCTTTCAATAAGTTATGGTGTATCCAAATGTACTTTTGGAGTACCTCTACTGTAAAAATACAGCAATCTAGTAGAAAATCTAGGGAAATTGCGGAATATAGGTGTCCACATTGAGGGGGTAAAAAGTAAAATTACCTTATATTTCAATAAGTTATGGGGCAGATTTTCCGCAAATTTATTGAATACCCTCAAAATTACAAATAATCTATATATATTTCAATAAGTTAAGGTGCATCAAGGGAAAAAGGTAGGGGTCCCTATATAAATAAATAAATATAAAAAGTAGATTAGATTGATATAAATATTATTATTATTTATATATATATACCCCCTACCTTTATACCTATATATATATAACTTATTAATTTATAAGGAGTTTTTTCAATCTAAATAGGTATGAAGAGGGTAGTAGACTGCTTGGAGGCCACATAAACAAAGGGAACCCCCTAAATTATGAAGGAATCTAATGGTTAAGTGATGCAATGATCAATTCATTTGTTATAGACTATAGGTGGAATTGGTATAATAGGGTATGTTTAATTAATAGGAATTGTGATGGCTAGTGTAGGCAGAGGATCTAAGAATAAAGGAGCTAACGCTGAAAGAGAAGTGGCGGCATTACTCCAACCAATTATCGATAGAGTATATAACGATGCAGGATTAGTCCCACCAAAGATGGAAAGGAATCTGGAACAGACCCGAGGTGGAGGATATGATTTGATTGGTATTGATTGGTTAGCTTTAGAAGTTAAGCGACAAGAGCAATTGTCTATAAATAGTTGGTGGGGTCAAACACTGAGACAAGCGAGAAGTAACCAGATGCCTGTTTTGATTTATAGGCAGAATCGAAAGAAGTGGCGGGTTATGATGTTTGGTGGTTTGAAGGTTCAGAATGGGAAGTGGTTGAAAGTTACTGTGGATATAACAATAGAAGAGTTTCAGAAGTTCTTTTATCATAAAATGCATCAGAACCTTCAGGATCAATAATCTACCGTAAACCCGTTGAAAAATTGGACTGGCTAACTTACAATTTAAACAAATCAGAAATCAAGAACAACAAAGGATCAGACGCAAATGAGTAAACCTTGGCAAGACGAGAGTACTGAAGTGTCACCAGATGGTGCAACACTTAAACCTTGGGACCATGGTTTTGATGCTGATGAACTTCCAAAGACGCCAGCTGTTCGTAGACCAAAAGGAACTGGTCGTCAGATCAATGCTGATAAAAGATTAGAGAATTTTAAGGGCAGACAGTTTAGTGAATTGTCCCCTGAAGATAAAGCTGCCGCTACTGAGAAGGCAGTTGCTAGTAGAGCTGCTACCCAAGAAAGAGTTGCTAAGCGAATAGTCAAAGGCCAGCCTGTAAATGCTAAACATTTCTTAACTGCCCATGAAGTAATGGAAGCCCATGACTTTGATCCAATGGAACTGCTCATGAAGGTGGCTCAGGGTGAAGCTTTGTATGATGACCATCCATTCATGCCTATCCTAGAAAAATATCTTACCATGATTGAAGAGCGAATTGAATTTGATGATGGGTTCGGTGTTAAGGGTTTGATGGGTCAGCTTAGAGTCGAGGCTTGTGGTTATCTTGTAGACAGCTACACTCCGAAAGAGCATAGGATCAATGTTGCTAAGGAGCTGCTCCAATATGCTAGACCTAAATTGAAACAGACTGAACATATCACGAGAGCCCCTGATGACGAAGAAGGTCTAGGTAGAGCTACTCCCCTCACAGAAGAAGACATCCAAGAATTTGATAAGTGGTTCAACACCGAATATTAAATCCAAAAATAAATGTTGCCTTTTAAATAAACACTATTCATAATAATTTCACAGATAGGGAAGTTTGTGTTTATGTGTTAATTGTAATCGGTCCTTTCCGACCACAAACCGTCCACTTGGTAAAAAGACCCCTGCTGTCGCCATCGGTGGAGCTGGATAGCGTAACCAGCACTTATCATCATATCCCTCCTTGAATATATCCATCATTGCATTATAATTAATTCTTACTAACAGTAGAGATTAATTCCATGATTAAAGAACAGCAGATAGTCGAACAACAGCTTACCCGTATTATAGATATCTTCCATTCAACTGAAGGTAACATCAGACCCCATTTTATGTTGACCGGTCCAAGTGGGTGCGGTAAGTCTCATGTGGTCAAGAACCTAGCCCTCAGAGCTCAATTAAATTATATCGAAGTTAATGCAGCCCAGCTTACCAAAGAAGGAACAGCTGGTAATAGTTTAAGTAAAGCATTAGCTCCTCTAGCAGAAGCAGGTGGTCGAATGACGTTATGCTTCGTGGATGAATTTGATAAACTATTCGTATCAGGTAACAACAATAGCCAGCTGGCCCATGAAACTACTAATGGTGTTCAGAATGAATTCCTGCGGGTGCTCGAATCTGATACTGCTTCTGTCTTTGGTGACTATGGTAAGTATAATGAGGTGGGAGTATCCAATGTTCTATTTGTATTTGCTGGTGCATTCAACAATGAAAAGAATATGGACCTAGATAAGTTACGTACCATTGGGATCAAGACAGAGTTCCTTGGTCGGGTTAGTTTGATTTACAATCTTGAGAAGCTTAGTCTTGATTCGATGTATCAGGCTCTGATCCATTCCCCATTGTTAAAGAGTTATGCACAATTGTTTCCTGACGTTAATGTCAAGGAGGCCATCAAGGTGATCATGGTAGCAGTAACTGATATGCACGAAAACAATTCCCTCGGTATCAGATTGATCAATACCCTACTCAACCAATACTACATCAATGATGGTAAGCTTGATCATAACGAAGTACGCAAGACTACATTCCAAAAGAGTCTATCATTTAAACCTGATACAGTTGGACATATAGAATAGTATGCATTATAATTAATGTATCAATTGGAACACAAAGAAAGAGAGAAAGATGAACACACTAACTACACTTAAAGCAGATATCGATACAGCTCATACCTTCCACGGGTCAATGCTTGTCCTTACTCAGATTCATTTATTCGTTACTGATAATGACGTCACTGTTTCAGATAAACTTGAAATACTTGAATATGCTGATTTACTTGGGAACTTCGATCCAGAGGAAACTTACAGTGTCGAAGAGATTGTAAGTACCTATATACAGGAGCAGTTACCCAAAAGTTAATATGCTTCATACCACGTTAGTCTAACGATTAACGTGGTATTTTACCCCCAATGCATTATAATTAAATCTAATAAAGCAGAGGAAGAAAACAATGACTTTAGTAACCACAGCGGCTGAGAATTGGATCAACGATAAAGTAGAAATTAAAATCCTTGACGAGAATAACTTTGAAGTTCAGGGTTATACTTTCAGAAAGGGTACACCTACTATCATCGACGATTTTGAATTCACCCCAGTATTCAGTCTAGAGCATGACAAGGTAGCCCCCACTTATGAAGTGGTTCGGGAACTAGTTGTTAACAAGTGGAGTACTGAAGGATATCAGATCCGTGAAGGCGATATAGAACGGGTCGGTGAAACAGTTGAAGCTGCAGTAGCTAAGATTGTGGCAATGTGTTATTAACATCCTACTAGCAGGGGATAACCTATGACTAAGCGAATACCTATTATGACCAAGGACGAAATATATTCAATTGATCTGAAACAAGAACAACAAGATCTAATCTTCCTAGCCATCGACCTCTATGTGTTAGATAATAATCATAGTTGTGCAGACAGGGCAGAAGTGATCTGTTGGTTCCATGCTAATGTTCTGAAGTGCGATAGTTGCAGATCAGATTATGTCAGTGATGAGGATTTCGTCTCTGCTTATATCGATGTCATGTAGGAGGATCTGATGCAATATGATTATTTGTTCTCTCAGCACCATCGTTCTTGGATTATCATACTGCAAGAAGAAGGTGAGCCTACTTGTACTTTTGTAAAAGTTTGGCGTGGGAAACGTAGGGCGGCTGAAGTTGAAGCTGATCGTTTAAATAATGAGGAGAAGACAAATGAAAACACTCAGGAAAACACTCAGGAAAGCAGTTGAAGACCACAATGGTATCTGGCCATTTCAGAATAGTGATATACTATGGTGGAGCCAAGCTCGTCGTGAATACTTTGGTAATAAAGTCGAACTTGGTGACTATGAAGTGTGTAAGCGTCATGAATTCGAGCAGTCGGTCCGTGAAGGAACTGATCCTAAGGACTGGTATGATTATGTGAAGCAGGAGAAGATCATTGATCCACCTATCGGTACTAATTGCGAAATGAAAACTTATGGAGATTGGTTTCCTACCGTTATCATTGGTGAGCACCTTGGTTCCCTAATCGCCTATGCTTCTGATCCTACTGTAATGTATGATTACATTAGTGTAGAGCCTGAGTATGATTTCCGCCCGACTGACTGGGCTAAGGATTCTGAACGAGGTGAGTTCATTGGTCTGTGTAAAGATAAAGTCGGGCTCCATAAATCAGTTGAAGGTATCTATGCAGAGATATATGATTTGATAAGGGCGGGAGAACTTGAATGAAATTAACAGAGCTACTTGATATGCCTATGCACACTAGTGTAAAGGTTAATTCAACTGGTTCAGCTCTTCGAGTAGTTGGCGGCTGGTTATATACCATCTCGACTTATGGTCATAAGGCCCATAGCTCTACAACTACTTTCGTTCCTGAACCTAAGACTTTACCAGAACCGTTTAACATTAGGAGTAATTGAAATGATTGAATTTAATTTGTGGCTAGTGATATATGGGTGGGGAGTTGTATATAGTTTTGGTTATAGTCTCTCTGCTTGGATGTATAGTAGTGCCAAGGTTTCATTCTGGGCAGTAATAGGAGTAAGCTTTACAAGTTGGTTTATGCCTGTATGGCTTATCATCTTATGGGCAGCTCGTTTGTTTCGTAGGTGGCGGTCGCATCGGGCTTGGGTAAAACAATACAATACGAAGTATAGGAAGACAAGATGATAGTTGAAATCAATTTAATAGCATTAGCCTATGGTGCTGGCTTCGTTGCTGGCTTCTGGTATGGCTTGGGCATAATCCTTAGTGAGAATGAGAACGAGGATTTCTTCCCAACTATTCTTGCCTCCACCTTTGTTGGCCTCTTTAGTTGGTGCTATCCTTTATACATGTTCTGGCAATTCATGAAACGAAAGATACTCGGGTGGCAGATTAGGAAGATTTGGAATAAACGTAAAAAGAAAAAGTAGCCTGCTCCTGTGAGTGGGTTTTTTGTTCCTGATCGTGGTGCCCTTTGTTTAAAAGTGTACTAAGATATAAACAATATTATAAAGGAGAATAAAAAATGGCTAAGAAGAAAGGAACAGATGAGAAGGCAGTACCAGATGCTAAGGCTCGGGTACAAGCTAAACTAAAAGCAGAAGGTTATACTTGTGCTGAAGGTGAGAAGGCTTTTGATCTTATCGAACGGTATATGGGGGATGCTACTACTACACAGAGCCAATTGAAAAATCAACTTGACCAAGCAGACGAGACAGCCGAAGGTCTCAAGGTAATGTTAGATGATGCAATGGATCATAAAGATGATGCACAGGCTAAACTCTTGATGATGGTTAATGCTCGTGAAGGTGAACCCGAGCAACACATATCCCACCTGATTGAACTATTGAAAGAAAGTTCTTCTGGGTTTGCAGACGGGTTACATTATAGATCATTCTGTTTACGTGTTACCCAAGCCATCGAAAAGATTGAAGGTCCAGCCATTAGGCTCTGATCATGGGTGGGCGATGCCTTTCGTCCATGCCCATCACTAAATTATCCCCGTTAAAGCCTAGCATAAGTACTGAGGTTCCAATTACATTTTAGTGAGGGCTTGTCTTCTAACCGACATTAATATATATTTACAAGAAAATTACAGGGTTATTATATGTTACCAGCTAACCACACTAGAATGCTAAAGCATCTATGTGAATCGTCCCATCTACATTTTACTAAATACTTCTTCAAAGAGCGGGAGACTTCAAAGTTCCTGATTGGTCACCATCACGCTTTAGTATGTAAAACACTGGACCGAGTATTGAGCGGAGAGATTAAAAGACTTATTATTAATATCCCGCCTGGATATACCAAAACGGAATTAGCTGTAATGCATTTTGTTGCTAGGGGCTTGGCTCTTAACCCTCGCGCTAAATTTATTCATACCTCTTATTCAGCATCCCTAGTTAATCTGAACTCAGCTAAGACTAAAGAGATCATTCAGTCAGAAGCATTCCAAGAACTTTGGCCAATGCAGATGCGAGCTGATATCCAAGGTAAGAAAGAATGGTACAATACTCAAGGTGGCGGATTGTATGTTGCTCCTTCAGGTGGTGCTATAACTGGTTTCCGTGCTGGCCGAATGGAAGAAGGATTCACAGGCGCCTTCATAGTGGATGATCCATTAAGTGCCGATGATGCTTTCTCTGATCCGAAGAAGACTCAGATGAATAGAAGATTTCCTGGCGTGTACAGATCCCGTCTAGCCCATCAAGATGTTCCGATGATTGTTATCATGCAGAGGGTTGCACCAGATGATCCGACTGCATTCTTATTAAATGGTGGGACTGGTGAAGTATGGCATCATCTGAACCTACCAATTACTATTGATCATGATGCACCCAGAACTAATTACACTCACGGCATCCCAATCGAATATGAATTAGAAGAAGGCCCACTGTGGACAGCTAAACATACAGCAGAGCAGATCGAAGAACTTAAATCAGAACGGTTTACTTATGCTGCTCAGTATATGCAAGAGCCTATGGCGCTCGGTGGGAATTTGATAGACCTAACAAAAGCTAGTAGGTATTCCGGTGATATCATCAGAGGGGCTAATGATAAGTTAACTTTGTCTTTAGACACCGCTAATAAAGACGGTGAGTTGAACGATAATAGTATATGCGAAGCATGGCTAACAAAAACTAATGGGAAAAAATATTTACTTGACGTGTGGTGTGACAAAGTAAAATACCCTATACTAAAGAAGACAGCAATTGACCTTATCTCTAAATGGCTACCAAATGAGGTGCTGATTGAAGATAAGGCTTCGGGGCAACAGTTGATCCAGGAGTTGCAGTTACTAGGGATTCAGAATATCATAGCAATAGATCCCGGACGGGAATCTAAGGTTATGAGAATGGCGAATGAAGTATCGCCAATCGATAATGGAACAGTAGTACTGCCAGAGACCGCTCCTTGGTTATTTGACTTTGAACAAGAGTGCAAAAACTTTCCTGCAGGGACGAAGGACAGAGTTGACGCAATGTCCCAATATCTCAAAAGGGAAAGAACTCGGTTCGAAGTCTTCGTCGGATAGAAGGAGACGCCATCATGGCCACATCATTAACACCAGTACTAATCACTGGCAATACAAGCGTAGATTTATATGCAGCAACTGGTATCGCAGTTGGTACTCAGGTAATAATTCAAAACACTGGTAATCAATCAATTGCGATTAGTGAATCAGCTGTAGAACCAATTTCAACAACAGGTTACAATGTTCTTTACCCACGCGACTTTTTGCAAAGCGAAGTTACTCCTGTAGGTATCTGGGCAACAAGTCACACAGTAGGGAACGGGCAACTTCAAGTAGAGGAGCTTTAGTCATGGGTGCCTTTACACCAGTAGATGGTATCCTTGGACCACCAGACAGTAATGTGGTTACCTACCAAAACATACCTACATCAAGTCGTGAAGAATATACTCAGCAATCCAGTGGTGATTGGATTAGTGGAGAAGAGATAGTTCTTAATGGTTCTTTCGATAACGGTGAAGATGATTGGATTTTAGATGACTCTGGCGGTACTCAAACAGTTGAGGTAGTCGGTGGTCGAGCACACATTATATCAGATGGCTCATCAGCTAACTTCAGGCAAAATGTACTGACAGAAGGAAGAACCTACCAAGGTGAAATGGATATTGAAGTTATCTCAGGTGAAGGTAAATTGCAACTAGGTTCTGAAGGTGTGAACAGTTCAATCACAGAGCGCATTTCACATATTTTTCAAGATGTCAGTAACAATGCCTTATTCGTATCAAGGAATGGAGCATGTGAATTCTTTGCAGATAATGTATCCGCAAAACGAGTTCTAGAATATGCTGGAGGTGATATAACTCCAGGCATAGAGGAATATAAGATTGACCTAGATGGAACTTCTTCGTATTACGAACTTGAACAGCCAGTAACACTTATAGAGGATTTTGAAATTACATTTGATTTCCAATTAGCCTCCCTAACAGCGGATCGTTGTTTCTTGTCAGATTTCCTAGTTGCTGACATTAGTTTTATAAGAATTGATCCAGTTAATGGCAGTATTGATATGAAGATTGGTGGAACATTCGTAAGTGATGACGGGGCATTCATAGCAGACAAAGAACTACATACGTTAAAAGCTGTAAGACAAAACGATGATATAACTATATTTTTAGATGATGTTCTAATTTCTACCTACCTAAACAGACCGCAGCCATTTACTGTTGCTGCAATAGGCAGCAGGAATGGCGTCAATCCAAACTACTTTGATGGTATCATCAGTAACGTTGAAATGATCGACTTATCTGTTAGTAATAATAACACTAGTTTTGCATTGAATGAACCCACAGCTAATGTTGAAGCATCAATCCAGAGTAGGTCAGCAACACCAATAATTATTCCTGGCAAATCTAGTATAGATCTGTATGCAGCAACAGGAATCCCTGTCGGTACACCGCTGACAGTTCAGAATACTGGAAATCAGCAGGTCAGAGTTACTGAATCTGATGTAGACCCACTTGCCAGTACTGGATATAATGTTTTAAACCCTCAGGACTTTTTACAAAGCCCAGATACACCAATCGGTGCATGGGCAATTAATACAAATATTGGCGCAGGCCAATTACAAGTAGAGGAGGCATAATCATGTCAGGATTTAAACCAGTAGGCGGAGGTGATGGTTTATCACCTGCGCAAGAAGACGCAGTGGATTCGATTATAAATTTAGCTGATGATTCCGTTCCTAAAGTCGAGAGCGGGATATTGGTAGAGTCTGGAGCTAAAGTTTCGGACCCTGAGCAGAACTGGCTATTTGACAATGCAAAAGTCGAAGTAGCGCCCGGAGCTGTTGAAGTCGGTGAGGTTCTACAACTCAGTGAAGGTGTAGGAGATTTAGTTGTTGTTGACCAACTGCAAAATCAAATGTCTATCAACGTGGCATCAGATTTTATAGATGGTGTAGGCAGTTCTGCCCCAACATTTCTTGACTTCGGTCCACCTCAATCATTAGTATTACAACCTGTTGATACTACCATCTTAACTAGTAACCCATTAAATTTCTCCATTACATCTGGAGTCGTTGCACCTAACTCTAGATTGACAGACAGATTTATTGTACGAACAAATGGACCTATGACTAACTTCAGAGCAAGAGTCATGGACAATGTAACTGGATTGACACTGCGTTACATACCTAGTAAGGCTATATGGGATGCTGGTGTTGGTGGATTCAACATTGGTACGGGTGATATAACTTTCTTCTTTGCTGCTATTGGAACAAACACTACAACTGATTTCTATCTTGGCTATGTTCCGTTTTTAAGTCAACCAGCACAGCAATTAGATATCACAATAGAAGCAGACACTGTGGATATGAAAGGAGATGTAGGTGACTTACCTTATGCTGCAATCGAAGCACATGATGGACCAATGGTCGAACTTGCTACTACTGTTAATTTGGCATTGAAGCAAGATGTGTCAGAGAAAGGCGTTGCAAATGGCTATGCTGGTTTAGATGGTGCTGGACTTGTCCCTGCTGCTCAACTACCTGCTGCCTTAACAGACGCACAGATAAAAACACAGTATGAGAACAATGCAGATACCAATGCCTTTACTGATGCAGAGCAAACTAAACTCGGTAGTTTAACAGGTGGTAGATATCTTGGTGTCTTTGCTGATCTCACTGCCTTGCAGACTGCTCACCCAACAGGAGTAATGGGTGATAATGCAACAGTAACATCTCCTGATGGTAATCTGTTCTATTGGAATGGTGCTGCTTGGGCAGATTCAGGTACAGGGTTCATAGGTGATATGCTTAAAGCTGTCTATGATCCAACTGCTATAAATGCAAGTGCTTTTGTTATGGATAACATGACAGAAACAGCAACCGCTAAAATATTTACAGACGTTGAACGTTCTAAACTTTCAGGTATAGAAGCTTTAGCAGAAGTTAATAATATATCTGATGTTAATGCAACTGATTTAACAGATGCAGGCGATACGGCTCTACATTTCCATTCTAGTGATAGAGCAAGGGCTAATCACACAGGTACACAAACTGCCAGTACGATCTCTGACTTCGATACTGAGGTCAGTAACAATACTTCTGTGACTGCTAATACTGCAAAGGCAACCAATGCTACACATACAGGTGAAGTAACAGGCTCAGGTGTTTTAACTGTTGGACCAACTGCTATTAGCAATAAAACATCAGTACCCGCAACTGCCGCGATGGAGATATTGGTCAATGATGCAGGCACCTTAAAGAAAGTTGAAGCAGAAGATTTTCTTCCCAAGGTATTACCTTCACTTACAGTGACGGCGAATGCAAACATTGACTCTTTGGATATCACTTCACTGGCACCAGATGGGATTTTGTTTATAGACATAGTTCAAAACCGTGATGTCAAAAGTTTTCTAGGTGGCGTGGATGGTCAAAGAATCACAATATCGAACCTTTCAGTTAATAATGTAAAATTGAAGTTTGAAAACGGGATTGATGAAATGTTCAGGACTGAGGGAGGTGTAGACCAAACTGTTGGCGATTATGGCGGGTTTACAGTTATATACCATGCTGCATCAGGTTTCTGGTATGCTACTGGAATTAATATATAGTAAAAATAAAAGGATCAGTGCAATTTAAAAGTCTAAGTTGCATTTTTCCTTTATTGATATTAAACTAGCAAAATAGAGAATGTGAGGACGGTAAATGAAACCCGAAACTAATACCAAGATAAAGACACCACTTATAAGTACTCGTGGTATCGAAAGTATTTCGACCGGTTCAACTCAAGCCGTGGCCCTATCCGATTTCAGCATTGTTGAGACAGCAGCCGATGGTTATAAGACTAACGGTTGGGTTAGACGATGTGTGGACATAATCGCAGCACAAGCAGCTGCTCCTCCTTGGGTAGTCGAAGACGTAGATGGTGAAATCATAGAAAACCATCCACTAGCAGTTGCTTTCAATGCCCCGCACCCACAAATGACACGTACCCAATTGATTAAAACAATAGTCAAATGGATGGAGCTTGTTGGTATTGCACCAGTAAGAGTCTTCCGTGAAGGCAGTCAGATCAGATTTGGTTTAGTTAACCCAAACAGAATTCAAGCCGTCATCCCGCAAACTGGTGATCTACTTTATTCCGCTTTTGCAGTTGATTTTACAGGTTCAGGATCATTTGTATCATCTAGTGACTACTCATTAGAGACCATGATGATACCCCGTTATTCTGATCCTGCTAGTCCAGCAAAAGGTGTTGGTACTTTAGAATCTGCAGCAATTACAGTTGACCAAGATAATAACCAAGGTATCTGGAATGTAGGCCTGATGCAGAACAGAGGTCGGGTAGATGATGTATTTACCACAGATCAGAACCTTGACAAAACACAAGGGGATACCTTGACGCAGAGGATCTGGGAAAAGATTCGCGGTAGAGCAGGTGCCAAAATTGGTAAACCTTTAGTCCTAAGTAACAATCTGAAGTATGAGCGTATGGGCTTGACTCCAGTTGAAGTTGACTTTATTTTGTCCCAACAATTCAATCGGGAGAAGACCTGCGGTATCTTTGGTGTCCCAGTTCAATTAGCTGGTAGCGAAGAAGCATCTACATTTAATAATTTTTCATCTTCAATGAGAGTATTGTGGGAAGGAAAGATATTCGATGTATTAAATACCTTGCGAGATGAATTTAATTTATTCTTCTTGGCTAACGGGTTATTAACTGAAGGCCAACGTTTCACTTATGACACCAGTAAGATATCTGCTTTGCGGGATGACGAAGGTGCCAAGGCTGAAACTGCTAAAACTTATTATGATATCGGAGTTCCAGTAGCTCAGATCAATGATCGTCTGGCCCTTGGGTTTGAAGAGTACAATGGTTGGGACCAACCTTTTAATGGTTTGCAAACACCAACTGCCCAGACTTCCGAAAGATACTTTAGCCTCAAAGAAATTGAGCACCGTCAAATAGAAGTTGAATCTTTGACCCTAGAAAGATTAACTGAATCAATTGTCAAACCAGTATATGCCGAAATGTTAAGAGAACAGGAAGCAGCTATATTTGCAGACCTAGATGGTAACCGATTTGACGCAGCATCATTTGAAAGATCACTAAAGGCCGTTACCGATGTTTCATTTATGGAACGAGCCGGAGCTGCTAACTTTAATGTGGCAAGACAATTTAGTGAAACAGTTATCGTACGCACGGATAATAAAATCGAAGTTCGTCAAGAAGAAGGTTTTGATAGAACCTTAGAAGGATTCCTGAGACGCGAAGCTGGTTTACTAGAAGAAGTATCCCTGATCAATACATTAACCACTGCTGCAATCATAGAGCAGGTTCAGGACTTCGTTGAAAATAACAAATCATTAGATCAACTGAAACAAGCTATCCAAGACGTAGGTATATTTGATCCTGTCAGGGCTAGTCGCATTGCACGTACCATTGGTACCAATGCAGCATCAATTGGTCAATTTGTAGCAGCACAAGAAACTGGAGCAACACTGAAGACTTGGAATGTTGCGGGTTTTGCTACCCGTGATATCCATGATAGCAGAAGCGGGGAGACTGTACCTATGTCGGCTCGGTTCTCAGTTAAATCAGGGAGTATCGGACCACGCTGGCCAGGTGATGCAGATGTAGCTGCAGATGATCGTATTAACTGTAGGTGCTTCCTAACTTATCAGGTACAATAACTTCTATATTAATTAAGGGCTTAATCATGTCAAAAGAAAACAAGGTAATAACAAGAGCTAACGATGACTGCCTGCGTGCTGGGAATCGGGACGATGCTCAAGAGCAAGGAATCATTGAAGGTTACTTCGCTCGCTGGGGTCAAGTTGATTCCCACAATACTCGCTTCCAGAAAGGGTGCTTTGCTAAATCGATCAGTGAGCGTATGAACAAAATTGTTGTTCGTAACTCCCATGGTAACCCAGTTGGCAAGCCTTTAGAGATTCGTGAAGATGACAAAGGTGCTTTCTTCTCAGGCCAACTTAGTTTAGAAGTTCAAGAAGCACGTGAAGCATTCGCTCTAGTCCGTGATGAAGTAGTTACTGGTTTATCTTTTGGTTTCCAAAACGTGAACGACAAGATTGAAAAGGATGGGATCAGAACCTTTACAGAAGTGAAGCTTCTAGAGATCAGTCCTACATGGTTACCTTCAGGTGATGATTCACGTATCACAAGTGTTCGTGATGGCGAAACAGCAGATGAAATAATCGAAGAACGTTCAGAAGATTTCTCTGAAACTGTTCTTGCTGGAACTGGCCCTCTATTGTGGGGATCTATACAAGAAACAGTTTCTGACATTTGGTGGTCTTGGATATTCGGCGAACTAGATGCAGCTGAAACATTGGCCGCTATGGATAAAGCCCTTAATGACTTCCACGCATCCTACTTAGAATTTACTTCTAACTGGATTCAATTACAAACTAGTGATGATGACAGTATGCGTGCATCACCAGTTAACGCATTACAGCAAGCAGTCGCGTCTACTTTGAAAGAAGAAGAACGCACTGTTGAAGATTTCGCGGCCGAGTATAAACTCACCGACGAAAATGTAAAACAGCTATGCCGCGGTCAGCACATAGTCGATCTACCTGCAGTATCTAATTTGCCAACAGAGCTACGTACTCTTAATAATACTATGAGAGCCACTACGTTTGAAAATAGCTTTACAGAGTTACGCCAATTTATGTCGGAGCCTGAGCTAAAACGTTCAAATGCTTTACTTGCAATCCTAGGTAATAAGCAGGATAATTGTAGTGAAAGGTCAGGTGAAGGTAAATTGAACACCGATCTAATTCTAACTACCCTCAAAAATATAAATGGAGACGACTCTAATGTCTGAAGCAACTAAACAAATCCTAGAAGAAATTGGCAAACTTTCTGAACGTATGACCTCTTTCGAAACCGGCGCCACTACGAGTGGTGAAGAACGCCAAAGCATACTCGAAAAGATGGAAGACTTGAATAAGCAACTTCTTGAATCTCGTGCTGCTGGCCAACCTAACTTGACCACAGGTGCCAATGGTACTGACTTTGATAAACGTGAAGTGGCTAAGGCTCTTGATCTCTACCTTCGTGGTACTGACACTACCGCAATGGATCTAGAGACTCGTACTTCTCTTTCCAATATCCAAGATAATGAAGGTGGTTTCTTACTACAAGAAACTATGGAAACAGAAGTATTAATGAATGCTTTCAATCCTGGCGAAGTCGAATCAGTGGTTCCAGTATTACCTACTGGTGGTAACAGAGCAGTTATCCCTTCAATGTCTAAACCGAAAGTTGCATGGGGTCCAAAGAATGTTACTTTGACTGACCAAGAACTTGCAGCTGGTAATGTGGGTATCGATATCCATAACCTTCGTGCATTGGTTGTTATCCCACGCGATACGCTTGATGACTCAGCTGCTGACATCGTCGGTGAATTGAATGCTGCATTCGGCCGCGCACTTGAAGAAGCTCGCGATGATGCTTATTCAGTTGGTACCGGTGTTAATATGCCACAAGGCTTCATGACTAACACAGATGTCCTTGCTAACTCGACTACAACAGCTGCTTCTGGCTTGTTGGACATTGACACAATGATCCAAGCAATCTATAAGTTGAAGAAAACTTATCGTAGAAATGCTGCGGTCGCTTGTAATAGTACGACTGAAGGTGTCATGGCAACGTTCAAAGATGGTGACAATCAACCTTTATGGCGTTTCAATGGTGCAGACAGTGCGCCTAATACATTCATGGGGTTACCAATCATTAACCCTGAATCAATGGATGATATAGCAGCAAGCAGTGTTCCTGTATGTATTGCAGATTTTGCAGCTGGATATCGTATTCGCCAACGTGGTAGTATTGCAATCACACGATTAGATGAAGCATTTGCAACGTCTGACCAAGTAGCATTTATTGTTAAGCAGCGTATCGGTGCACAGACTGCATTGCCTGAAGCTTTCCAAGTTGTTACTATCAAGGCGTAATGACTAATGAGTAGGTAGGCAACTACCTACCTCTTGGTTTAACTAAAGGAGAATTGCAATGGCAGTTCGTGATTTACTTTCAAGCACTGGAATGTCTAGTATCATTCTTGTACAAGGTGAAGATATATTAGTGGGGACTCCACTAATAACTTCAGCAGTGGATTTATCCGCATCTGGAACTATAGCTTTAATGATTACAACTGCGGTTCAAGATGTTGTACCTGTTACAATGACTTTCATAAACCAGTATTCTGAGACAACTGTTGATGGAGACTTCTACGATGAAGTAGCTGATCAGAACTTAGGTAACACCGTAACTGATCTAGATGGTAATATACTAGCTAATAATCAGGTAATAATTACTGATGATGAACCGTTCTACAAGCATTTAATCATTGTGAATAACCCAGCAAATTCATCTCTATCAATAACTGAAGCACCTGATAAACTGATGACTCGTTACTACCGCTTGAAGGTTGAGGCTACCGGTACAGGTATGTTTTCTCAGCAAGTCATTGCGATGCAGAGACCTTTACGCTTTGTTGGATCTTAATAATTAATATAAGGAGGATAGCACATGGCTATTCGTGACATACTTTCAAACAACGCCTCAACAGGTATCGTTGATTTTAGTGGTACTGGTAACCCAGCTGGCAGCCCTGGCCTCGACGCTTGGGCGGCAACAATACAACAAGATCAATCTGTCGGCTCAACCACCTACATGGAAGTTGTAATTACTAACTCTGGTGGTGCTGCTATCTTACAGAATATTGATTTCAGATATACTGATGATAGCCCTGCGACTACAACTTTTAATGGTAGTCAAGTTAACATCGAAACTAAATCGACTATAGATCCTGGCAATCTTGGTAATCAGATTATTGATTTGAGAACTAGACTACCAATGGTATTCCCATATAATGTAGACGCAGAAGGTGGGGCTGAATTCGCCGCAGTTTGTGTGAACCCATTAGATACCTTTAAGTACGTATTCATTCATATGAATGACGACCAAGGGTCTAATGAAGGATTTATTGGTTCTTGTCTTCGTGGTCCGCTTCGTTTCGTTGCTGCACCTGACGCTGTTTAATAGGAGAAAAATAATGGCCGTTCGTGATATATTTTCAAATTACAAACCAACAACAATTGATACAGATGTATCTATTGCCATATCGACAGATACAGCAACAGGTGCTGTTCCGTTAGATGGAGGTGAAACTACTCTCGTTACTTATTACTTGAGAGATGGTTCATTAATGACCGCTGCTAAAATCCAATTCTCAGTCGATGCTGCTTTTACTTTACCTGTCGATGACGTTGCAGATTCTGGTAATGGGTTGCTAGATGCAGATACAGGTGCAGCTATGGTATTCCCAACTGCCGTAGACGCTAGTGTGTTTCATGCTAAGATAGTTAATATACCTGCTGTTATTGACTCTGGTGAACCCATCAGTGGTCAAGCAACAGCCTACCAATACATGCGGATAGTAATTACTAACCCAAGTGGTGTCGTAGCGGGAATTATCAATTCAATAGCTAAGACTGGACCACAACGTTTTGTAGGTGCTTAACAATAATCAATGACACAAGGACGTCTCATCATTTTTGGAGAACAAGATGGCTTTACGCTTTGTTGGATCTTAATAATTAATATAAGGAGGATAGCAAATGGCTATTCGTGATATACTTTCAAATTATGCCTCTACTGGGATTCTTAATTTCGTAGGTGAAGGGGCCAATGATATTGGGCAGAACGGTGTGACTGAGAATTCCACAACGCGCCAGCAAGATCAATCTGTTGGTACAACTACTTACATGGAATTCCTAGTGCATAAGTCTGATGTTGGTAACGGTGCTGTTATTGCTAGTGTCGAATTCAAATACACTGATGACGGTACAACAGACTTCAATACCGATCTTACAGCTCAGAATAATCTTACGACAACTGACCCTGGTGATCTTGGTAATTCCATTATTGATTTGCAGACAGGGTTACCACCAGTATTTCCTTATGATGTGGACGCCAATGGGACTTTAATATTAGTCGCAGCTGTTGTCAATCCGGTTGATACCTCACGCTATGTCATGTTGTACGTAAATGATAGTGCAGATGCTGGTGAAATAGGTGCTGGTATTTGTCTTAGAGGTCCACTTCGTTTTACAGGAGAAGCATAATGGCTGTTCGTGATATTTTTTCAAATTATAACCCAACACTGATTGATAATCGCCTTGTTGTCCCCAATGGGGGGGTAACTACCAAAACAGGTGCTTTTGATCTCAGCGCAGGTGAAACTACTCTGGTTACTTACCACCTTATAGGTATAGACCTGACTGTTCCTACTATCGAGTTTTCAGAAGATGCTGCATTCACAAATCCAGTAGTTAACACTGATCCTGATAACAAAATAGTTGATGCAGATACCGGAGCTGTTATTGATGGTACCGAGACGGCACCTCTTTCAGCTGTTCTCTGCTGGAACTGTAGCATAGTGAATCCACCCGCTGTTATTGAGTCAGGTGATTTATTGGAAGCATCACCTAGTGCTACGCTTAAACGTTATAGGTATGCCCGTTTATCTCTTGTGCATAACGGGGCTGGAACGGAACCAGCCTTATTCTCAATTCAGAAAACTGGTCCTCAACGCTACGTAGCAGCTGAGTAATAATCAATGAGGCAGTAATGCCCCATTCCTTTTTTGGAGATATTAAATGGCCCTCACCACATTCGATGAACTCAAATCCTACATGGAATTAAAGAAGGCTTCATTCACTGACTATCCAACGTTAGGTATTTTGAATGATTCCATGCAATCTGTATTTGAAGGCTACTGCACAAGATTGTTTGATAGCACAACCCATATTGAAACTTTTATAATATCTGACACTGAAGGCCAGAGCAGCTTTTGGATTAAAGGTACGCCAATGACAGCAGTTTCGTCTGTTACATTAGATGGTGATGCATTGGTTATCACTGATGATTATATTTTCGATAATGAAAGTTTGGAATTAGTAGCGACTGCTGAGAAAGGATCAGTGCTGGTTATAACTTATGCTGGTGGCCTTGTTGACCAAACATCAGATGCCACTATCGAATCAACAACTCCTGGCAATTTAAAACTTGCTGCTATTAGACAGATAGCCTTTGAATTTGAGAATCGGGCTAATACAGCAGCTTCAAAAATAGACCTAGATGGTAACTCAAAAACATTCCCTGAATTTAATCTATTGCCTTACACCATTAGAATACTGGATAATTATAAAAACTACGGTCCAGGATTTTAAGATGGCTGAACAAGGTATTGAAGTCAAGGGAATCGAAGAAGTCAGGAGACTTTTAAAAGAGCTCCCTGAAGCTTTGTTTGTGGAAACTAAAAAGTCCCTAGCTGAAACAGTCCTTGCAGTCCAGACAAATACAGTTCGAGCTTTCAATGGGAATCCATCAACAAGTCTTCAAACCAGATCTGGTAACCTACAAAGATCTATTAAGACTCAGAACCTTGGGAAAGATCTTAATTCCCTCAAGGCATCAGTATTTACTAGATCTATATATGCACCAATCCATGAAGAAGGTGGAACTATAAAAGCTAAAAGAGCTTTCCGTGGATTGGATGGCGGTCCTTACTTGGCAATCCCAAGTGATGCTAATAAGACCAGAGCAGGCGTAACTAAGCTTTCACCTCGTGATGCTTTTAACCTCGGTGCGACAATCAGAAAGATCAGATCCCCGCGGAGAGCTGAGTATATGATCATCGACGACAACATTGGGCCTTTATTTTGGCTAGTGCCTGATGTTATAATAAAGGCAAGACTAGGACTTCAAGACGAGACCGATAAGCAGATACCTATTCTTATCAAAGAACTTAACAAGACTTTATTAGAGGATTTATAGTGGCTTCAGTTTGGACTACCATAAGAGATGAAATCAACCTTCGGTTAGGCAACATAAGTCTGGCCAATGGGTACTCAACAGATATCAGCACCATCGAAAAAGGACGAGTTAGTCCCTTTGAAGATGATGACCTTCCTGCTATTAACTTTTGGAAGACTGATGACACGGCGGATGGAAAACTCTACACCCGCCAACAACGAACATTAAGAATGGGCTTCGAATATTATACCCTTTCTAATGATGACGATATAGATACGATTAGTGATGACTTTATGACTGATCTGTTTATAGCTATGTATAGAGATCCAAGCAATCCTTTAGTAACTGATCCTCCAATGCCAATGTTTGTGGATAAACAATTCATAACGGTATTTGATGTGTTGCGCCCTATTATAAGCCAAGGTTCTACACCAAGGGTAGGAGTTTTTGCTGTAATGTCTTTTACTTACACGATCAATAATCTTGATCCTAATACTTTAATCTAACTGGAGGCTATCATGGCTACCGCAGAAAATGCAAAAGTAAACATCGAAGCAGGACAAAATCCTATTGCGATAAATTCATTAACTCCCGATGGTGCTTTCACCGTCTTTACCGCTTCTGGCTCGCCTCAATTTTCGGCGGCTGATGGAGCAGAAACTGTTGTTGTAGTTGATGGTTTAACCACAGGTGGAGTAATTACACCTACGCCCGCAACTAATGACAGCGTTGATTTCTCAGACTTAACATACTCTTTAGCTGGTGCATCTGGTGTCGCCTTAGCAGGTGCTGCTATTGATTTAGCTACAGAGCGCGCAGCTGTAACCACTGCTCTGATCTTATCTATCACGATTGATAGTGGTGGTGCAATCGACGTCCTATCTGGGATTGATGGTGCATTAAACCCAACAGGTGCTCGTGGCACTGCAGGTGCTCCACCATTAATCTTAGTAGGTTCAATCGAAATTGGTCAAGTCCATCTAACTGATAGCACAGCTGCTGAAATTCTTGATACTGAGATCTTCCAAGTAACTGGATTACACGTTGAGCGTTCTACGTTCCCTGTGTTCACTATCAGTAACCGTGATGGTAATGTTACCTTCATCACTGGGCTACAGCCAATCCATACCGGTGTTGTTGCACGTGATGTTCAGGCATCTTACTTCACTCCAATTTATGCTGAAGTGTCAGATGCTTCTGACTTCGTACCACCTGAAAATTCTGATAGTTCAACATCTACTCAGGTTTATGGCCGTACAGTATCTGCTACGTCATCAACTCTGAATCAAGGTACGTTTAGTGCATTGCTAGTGGATGGTATTACTGATTTGGTAATCCAACAGAAGGGTCAGAACCTATGGTTCCAATTCTTCCCGAATCGCTTTGCTACTACTAACTCCATCTTGACACAAGGTAAGTTAGGTGTTACACGTTCATTCCCAGCTGATGATTTAATCTCAGCGGCATGTACAATCACCGCAGCAGAAGAAGCCGAGGAGGTAACTGCATAATGTTCAATTCTAGCGAATTTGCAAGTGCCAAATTTGAGAGAAGAACTGAGGTCGTCGCTGTTGACGGCCTCAAGGACTTCTTTGCAGATGGTGCTAAACCAGAGTTTGAAGTTCAGGGGCTAACTCATGCTGAAATTGCTAAATGCAGCGAAGGTGCTCAAGGTGACAGTAACCTTAGACCACTACTAGAAGCAGCGGCAGGTCATAAGCCATCAATCAAAGAAGCAGTGACACAAATCTTAGGGGGTGTAGTTGATGTTCCACTAGATACGAAAAAACGAATACTGCAACTAACTACAGGTTCAGTCGAGCCAAAAATCGATGAAGGGATGGCTGTTAAATTAGCCGAGACCTTTCCAGTAGAATTTACCATACTAACTAACAAGATCCTAGAACTTACTGGGCTCGGGCAGGTTGCTGTAAAAAAGCAATGACTTTGTGGTTAGATGAAGATGTTAAGCTTTACCTAGTACTCGGGGATAAGTTTAAGAAACCGTTATTTGAGATTGCACCACATATCTTTCCTGAAGGTTTTATAACTGAAGTAGAAAAGTTATTGTGGATGCATTACTTTAATCACAAAGCAAAATCATTGGATAAAAAGAAACATGGCTGATATAAGTAAGACAATCGAAATCATATTTGCTGGTGTAGATAACCTTGGTCCAGTTACGCAAAATATTGGGGGAGGCCTAAGCTCGGTCGCTTCAGGGGTTCAAAGCGCCACCCAGCCCCTAGCGGATTTGTCCGATTCCGTCTTACTTACCTCCGCGGCAATTACTGCGCTTGGTATAGCGGCCCTCACCTTCGCCACGAAGGAAGCCGTTGCCCTAGAGAATTCATTTGTTGAATTACAGAAGGTTCTAGGTGATACAGATGGACAGGCTACAGACTTCGCAGATACTTTTGGTAACATATCTAACCAGTTTGGTGTAGGCCAAGCAGATGTTATCTCATTGGCAGCAGACTTTAAACAGGCTGGATTCACCATTGAAGAATCTTTGGGCCTTGTTGAACAGGCATTAACTGCCGCGGCCATTTCAGAACTAGGTGTGGATCAAGCGGGCGATACTGTAATCCGTACTTTGAATGGTTTCCAAGCACCGGCCGCAGAAGCTGGTCGATTAATTGATATCTTAAATAATGCGTCAAATACCTCAGCCGTATCATTCGGTGAACTAGGTATAGCATTAGCCAGAATATCTCCTATCTCACAACAGCTCGGATTTAGTTTTGAAGAGACAGCAGGTCTTCTAACTCCTGTTATCGAAGTATTCGGTTCAGGATCAGAAGCCGCTAATGGTTTGAGAACTTCATTACTCAAATTAGGTTCAGATTCTAAACCGGTCATTGATGCTCTTGAGTCTATTGGCATCGATACCACTGAAGTAGTATCCGCCAAGGATAGACTTCAGGCATTAAGTGAGGTATTCCCCACATTAACAGATGTTCAAAAGACATTTGTCACCCAAGAGATTGCGGGTATTGAACAGGCAGCTAAGTTCTCTATCGTGCTTAGTAATCAAAAAGCGGTATTGGAAGCGACTGCTTCGGCTTATCAAGCAACAGGATCTGCTGCAGCTGAATTAGAAATAGCATTAGCGAAAACAGAAGTTGCATTCCAACGCTTTTCAAATTCAATTGTTAATATAGCCGCCGCGGTAGGTACCGAATTCTTACCACAACTAGGAGCAGTAACAAATTCAGCTACAACTTTGAACGAAGCAATATTGGCTTCATTGTCTGGGAGTAATTTCGAACAAGTATTTAATTCATTGCGCGGAGTATTCACTGCCCTTGATACAGAAATACAAGGTATTGCGAAAGCGTTCCCAGATGCAATTGAACAAGTGGACTTCGGTCCTATTTTAGCTGGATTGGATTCAGTGCAAGGAGCACTAGGTAGTGTCTTCGGTGATATAGATTTAACTACACCAGAAGGACTCGCAAGTGCTATACAATTTATTGTTGACACACTAGGATCTCTGGCTCAAGTAACTGCTGGCATCATTAGCGAGTTCGAAGGTGTCTTCTCAGTAGTAGGTCAAAGTGTTGGAGCATTCAATGACTTGACTGAAGCCGAACAGCAGGCCGCAGGTGAAGCATTAGGTTTTGGTAAACTACTAAACAGTTTAGGTGGAATATTAGATACTGTGGGTACAGCTTTATCAGGTATCGGTGTAGCCCTTGGAGTCTTAGCTGGGACAACAGGCTTATCAGCAGTTGGTGGTTTGTTCTCGAAACTGACTAAAGGTCTAGGTGTATTTAGTGCAATCGGCGGAACAACCGCAGCAGCATCAGGTGTCTTAGGTACAGCAATGGGTGGACTTGCAGCAGCAGTTGGTGCCCTAGCGATTCCGGTCACATTACTGATTGGTCTGTTTGCAGAATTAAATAATCAAAGTATCTCAAGATTCATTGATGATGTTACGGACCTATCAAATAAGCAAAAGTTTGCGGCTGAGGCCACAGACATATATGGTAAAGAGATTGGAGATCTTGCTAAGCAATTCCAAGATGGTGCCATAACTTATAAAGAATATAAAAAATTAACAGATGAGATATCTGATGCACAGATCTTAGCAACTGCTGCTACAATGGAAAACACGGCAGAGAACAAGGCAAATGTTTTATCGTTGCTAAAGACATCTGATGCAATTGATACCTATAAGAAGAGCACAGAAGAAGCTTCCGATTCATCCGTTGAGTTCTCTGAATCTCTGGATCAAGTAACCGTCACTTCTAAAGATGGTTTATCAGATACATTCATAGCAGACTTAACCAAGGCTGCTGAAGAATTTGACAAAGCAGGTGGCTCGGCGAAAAAGGCTTCTACCGATTTGGTAGAAAGTACTGCAGTGGTCGATCAGTTTGGTAATGCGCTTACTGTGGCGGGTGAAAAAGCAAATGTAGCAGCATCAGGTCTCGACGCAATTGATGGTAAGACTGCTACAGTTAAGGTAACTGCAGAAACACAATCTGCCCAACAGGCATTGGAACAATTCCAAAGTGTACTAGGATCAATTGATAATACTATTGCTAACACTGGAACCTCATTGACCGGACTGGGTTCATTGTTAACTGGTAACTTTGGGATATCCCAACTTGGTACAAAAGCATTAATCCAAGATGCTTTCGAGGCAGAGACTGCTGCTAGGCAAAAAGCACTTGACCTTCAAAATGAATTAATAGAAACTGAAATTGCATTACAGCAAGCTAGACTGGCTGCGGTATCAGATGGGGATGCGACTATCACAATTGACACTGCTGGCCTAGATCCGATTCTTGATCTATTACTAACCACAATAATCCAGCAAGCACAAGTTAAAGCTAGTGCTGAAGGTGCAGCATTTTTAGCGGGAGCAATAACTTAATGGTAATTATATCATCAATATCAGTAGATGTGCGCGGTGCTATCGAATTTCAGGAACAACAATCTGATAGTGACTTTGGATCAAAATCAAGACGCCAAAATCGTATAGCAACACTTGATGGTGGATCAGTCCTCCAAGATAGGGGCTATTCAGATACTGATTTAACCTTCACCATTGTACCAAAACAATTCACAGAGGAACTATTTGCTAGACTAAGTGAAGCTGTTGAGACAACTCCTAAGCAAAGAATTGCTTGCAGAGAAGGGTCATTTGTTGGTACTATAAGTAACTTAACTGATACCGATAGTGGTTTCTCTTTCTTGGTAACTGATGATGACTAAAATCTATGTATTCGATTTTACAGGCCTAGACACTATTGACCCTTTTCCTGAAGTCACCAAACGTATACCTGTTTCTAACTTGTCGATAACGAGGCGCAAGGATAACCCATCATCCTGCAGTGTAACTATTCCATCTCCAGATGAATTTACAACTTTTCTAACTAGTAATCCAACAGGTACTATGACAATCAGTGAGATATTAAATGGAGTTGAATCTGTAGTTGGTACTTACACCCTGTCACAATATCTACCAACTAGAAGTCCATCAGCTTTCACAGTTGTTCTTAATGGGCAGGTTCCTGAAGGGACGGATCAAGCTTCAACCATATCACCAGTCACTATAAGCAACCCAATTACTTCAGCTCAAAATGCAGATGGAACAATACGCTTTAGCGCAGAAGAAAATGCACTTATTGTAGTTGATGATATTATTAATGTGGGTACTGGTACATTTGACATTGGTACAGGTGAGCAAATTTTAACAGAGATCACAGTTCGGTCAATATCATTATTTGTTAATGTGTCAAATAGTCGAATGGACGTTGGAGCTCAATAATGGGAAAAGCTGTTGTCACTAGCATCCTTGATATTCCTGACCGAATAGTAAGAGTTAAGATTGAAAAGGAGATAAGTTTTCTTATAGCTAAAGAAGCCGAATTACTCGCCACACAAACTACTTTAAATACTTCTATAGTTACTCTTACGGCTAATGTCGTGTCCCTTCAAGCGGCGGCAGATTCAGCAAATGCTGCTTTAACTGCGGCCATAGCTGCTGAAGAACCTACTAGTACTATTGTGGCACTCCAACAGGATCTGATCACTGCAACTTCAAATCTAGTAAATGGTAAGACTACCCTTAATGTTTCTACAATGCAGCTAGCATCAGCAGAAAAAGAATTAGCATTAATTTCACCTCAAGTACTAGATCCATTTTCTGAACCTATTGATATCCCAACGGCAGACAGTGGTGTATCAATAGGACTTGGAGAAACAATTGGTGTGATAGAAATTGCAAGGGTTACTGATGATAAAGCGACGAGTTACATTGCCCAACCCAGTGAACGATCTGGCAGTAGTTATTTATATACAGAAGCCAGAGATGGTATAGCATTACCTGAATTAGCAATACCACCTTATACATGGTTCTACAATACTAGTGTGGTTCCATCAGCGCAAATATATGCACCTAGATATTGGTTAGCAACTCTTATGGGGAAGACAGGAACTGCCCCTAACGAGACAGGCACAATAACTTACAATACATCTTCAGATTTTGGTACCGTTCCTTTTGACATTGCCTCTGTGTCTGGTGTCCCATTCGACTACGAAACTACTGATAGTGAAAGTTTCTTAGTAGGAGATCAAGTCGTTGTTGAACATGACGCTACTGGAACTCCTACCATAATTGGATTCGGTACAGCAAAAGAACCTGTTGTGGCTACTCAACTTACAACAGGATTATACAGACGACCAACTACTGGAACAGGACCCTTAAGATGGCGCCTAGATCAAGGTTGGCCTACCTCGCCACCTCCTGCTTTTGTTAATGCTGTTCTTTTAGGTTCATTTGATGTTAGTCAGAATTCTGGAAGAGGGGTTAATAGTGCAAGAGCTGGTTCCGAATTAAACGCCATTGCACTAGATGCTGTTGAGAAGGCAGTCGGTGGACGAATGGGTCTCCAATATTTAGGTACTCCTCAATCGGCAACAAGATTACAGACTTTGCTTACAGGACTTAACGCAGTGTTCGTGAATTGGAATCAAGGTGGAACTGGGGGTGGCTATTATGATATCGGCATTGGTCAACAGGGCCAAACAATCAATTATGTACGTACAGAATCTCCAACTTACTTTTTCCCATGGCGACATATAATCCATCAAATCTTTTCAAATGGGAGTAATACACCTGTTGAGATAACTGATGGTGTGTTTAGAATGTATGACATCATGGACGCAGATAGTAGTATTCCTGGCTTCGACAGTAACGAGATTTTTTCGAGAGGGACTAGTGATTTTAATGTAGGAGGTGGTCCTGATGCTTATGGGGAACCAACAGGTCTATACAGTAAGATCCGCTATGTCGAAGACACCTCCATCGTTGAAAAAGACTATTTATTCGATGCTATGTATTGGGACCCAATTGCTGCCAGTCTCGCTGGTAATGGTGGAGGTGGTGATTTCTTTTTAGAAGTTGAGCAACGTTTTACTAATGGGGATCAAACCATTAATGTGAGTCTCATAGAAGCTGCTGTATACCTCAGAGTAGAACGTCCACCTAATCAATACAGTGGAGCACCTGTAGCCACAACTGGACCTCAAAACTTTCTGGCAGATTCAAGAGTATTAGATGCGGCAGGTTTTACTAATGGTACTATAATTGCAGATCAATTAACATCACCTGCCATCACAGTAGGCGAACCTGAAGCTTATATAGTTAACGCCATAGATGATGCGGCAGAGACTGCTTCAATGATTTATATATCTGGTATTCCAACAAATATGGTAAGCGGGCAAGACTATACTTATAGTGCTTATGTTAGACGTAATGCTTATGGCCTGCTCACCTTTGGGATGGGTCAGTCAGATAGCACAGCAGAAGATACTCGCGCTGAAGTATGGTTTGATCTTGTTCGAGGAACTGCTGAAAGCAATGTACGGAACCTTACTGGAAGCACTACTCATGGACAAGACCTAATAGACTTTGGAATGGACATTCTCGATGATGGTTGGATGAGAATTTGGGTTGTGCAGAATGTAGTATTCACTACTAATGCACCTCGCCTATACTTTAAGATTAGACCTGAAGACATGGGTTACATCAATGGCACAGATCAACATAATGGTGTTGCAATATGGGGGATGCAAGTTAACGACGGTGTGGCTCCTACTGCTTATGCTGCAACATCAGGAACAAATATACCGTAGTTTTGGGCATTTTTGCCCCGCCGTTAGGTTGCAATGTAGGCCACTCCATATTATAATAAATTTCCATTAAGTACTGTAACTAAGTACTGTAACTAAGTAAAGAGGTAAATATTATGAGCGGAGTTCCACGTAAAGATGATGAACCACCAGTCGACCCAGATGATGGCACTATAACCAAATAACTCTGAGGATTAAATTATGGCAGCTGGTCTCTTACTACCTTGGTTCATTGTAGCATTATCTGGTACAATAATTTTTCTAAAGTGGAAAGGAATCCTTAAAAAAGGTTGCCATGTTTGCATCGTATCCTTTATTTACACAGCCTGTGTTCTTGGGTTATACTACTCACCCCTATCTGGTATTAATTACTATTTAGCTAACTTGCTCCTAATTGAACCGTTAATAATTTTGCTGGTCTTTCTAGCGAGTAGAGATCCAAACCCTAATTGGTCATATCGCGGTATGTGTTTAATATTTATCTTTATTATCGTCACCCTCGGGCTGCACATTTTAACCGATAAGAATTTTGCTTACTACGACGACTTTTCTTTAACCGCGTCGATACTAGAAATCCTAGTGTTGCTGACTGGTGGCCTGAATGTTAGACTTACCATTTTTGATAACCTGTTTAGCGATCATCGGCGTGCTGTATTTAGCAATACGTGGGTACGTCACAATTTTAAAGATTGAGAAGAAAGATGCCAGAGAAATTAATCGTAGAGACAATAGAAAGTAAATATCTAGTTCTAATGATTCTTTCATGGGCTGCTAGGTTGGCTTTGAGATCAGACTTAACCGTAGCTTTAGTCATTCGCCAGTTGATCATATCTGGCCTGATTGGTTATGTAGCTTCTGAATATGCTACAGCAAGCACTTTCGACGAGTGGATTTCAATATCAATTTTCTGCGCAGCAGTTTTTCTTGCCGACGACATATTAGCAATACTATTGGGTTTTGGAAAGTATGCCAAGGATAACCAAGACCATATTTTTAAAAGGATCACTAAATACTTCGCAGGTAAATAATGTTTAGACTATCTAGTACTTCAAAGAAAAGACGTGAGGGCATCGACCCCCGCCTAATTGAGATCGATGATCTCGCCATCCAAATTACCTTAGTCGATTACGGTCACCCAGAATACGCAGGTACTAGAACTGGCGTGGATCAGCTCCACCTATTTACCATTGGTCAATCTTACGCAGACGGTATCGATACCATCAGTGATCATCAACTTGGTAAGGCACTAGACTTTTATGCTTATGTTGATGGCAAGGCTAGTTGGGAACCTGATCATTTAGCTATGGTAGCTTGCGCTTATTTTCAGGCCGCAGCTAAGTTGGGTTATCGTATAGAGTGGGGCGGGCTTTGGAAGACAGCCGACCCAATTATTAAGAATGGTATTTCCTATGGTTGGGATATGCCTCATATAAAAATATTGGATTAATTATGTTAAAAACAACTTTAGCTTTAGCAATAGCCACAATATTGTCTGGGTGCGCAGGAATCAGTTCTATTGTGGATAGAGCCGCAAACATAAATGACAAAGCACTTGAAGCAGCAGAGTTCTCTATTTGTCAAGGCGCCAGTATCGGCAGTGTCAAACGTAGATTCAATACTCCAGAACTTGCAAGGCTATGGCAAGATTTTTGTAGGGAAGGCCAAGGGTTCATTCCTAATACTGGAGAATGATTATGAGTGTTCAAAAAGCTATTTATTATGCCGAAGCAGGTATTCTATTCGCCCCTGCATCTTTCCTGACTACTGGGCCTGACCGCCTAGCCCAGATCTGTAATGGATGCGGTGCAGCTGACGCTAAGTTTGATTTCGTGCCTGATAGGATTTATGGTACAAGGATCAGCTCCGCTTGTCATATCCATGACTTCATGTACCATACTGGGCGTTCAGTTGAAGACAAAGAAGAAGCAGATCGTGTATTCTTAAACAACCTGCTGAGATTGATTGGTAGGGATAGTTATAAGTGGTACAAGCCTACTCGCTTGCAAAGGATTAGAGCTAGAGGGTATTACCTTGCTGTTCATCATTTTGGTGGTCCTGCCTTCTGGGCTGGCAAGAACTAAATAAACTTAGCCAACCTACCACCACTGATAATAAGAACGATTCCAATAATGCCTTGAATCAGAATATCGCCAGTGGTGGCATCGTCACTCCCAGTTCCAATCATCAGCAATATTCCAATAGTCAACATTGCAATACCAACTTTCTCACTTATAGTCTTTTTAGTTTTCATGATCATTTCCAATTGTTTAAATTAACTTATGATTTAATTATTTACATAGTTTTATAACGGGCGCGACAATCTTCACAGCGATTTAATAAATCGGCTAGAGAGGCTTCTTTATCGACTACCGCTGACATATACTTGGTATCTATTAAAGAATAATCTATAGGTTGTAATGGCGACTTATGATTGTACCCACGGTTAAGCATTTCGGTTACTAATGCATCATGTCTTTTAAGCAAGTCTTTTGTTTGGATTAAATTATTAGCTACATAGCCATCCATAGAGATACCTTTATTAATCGAACCTGCGAACATATGGTGCTCGACATGCTCTCCTAATAAATGTTTTCTACAAAGGATCTTTGGGTCTACCATCCACATTCTCATAACTACTTCCTGAATTATTAACTTAGATTTAATTATACTACACTCGGAGTAGAATGCAACTATTCTTCGATATCTTTTACATGTCCCCAATCTGGACCAATCTCTCCATCTGCCTTGATGGGGATATTCAATCTCAAAGCAGTTTCCATTGTCCTTCTCATTTCTCTAAATGCTTCTGCTTTATTGCCAGGATCTGAAAAGTTAAGTTCATCGTGTACAGTTAACTTTGGGATACCAGTTTCATCAAAGATGCCATCCACATAACACTTGTGCATTGCCTTTTTCATTATGTCCGCTGCTGACCCTTGGAGCCTTCTGTTCAATGCCTTATGACTACCAGCTCTCTGAATCCTGCCCCACTTCATCAAGGCCTTATCATATGGTAAAGGAAAAATGCCCCTACTAAACTTGAGTGGTTCCCATAAGCTGAACCGAGACTTACGTCCCATAATTGTGGATACTTCCCCAGTATTAAGAGCCATCTCAGAATAGTGATCCATAGTCGCTTGTGCGTATGGCGCGCCTGCATGATATGCACCAAATAGATGCTTACCTTCTTTCTTACTTAATCCAAGACCTTTCGCCAAGGTATCAATTCCCATTCCATAGATCAAACCGAAGTTGATATTCTTGATTGCTTTACGGGGTAAGACTATACCAGTTTCTCTTTCAACCAAGTCCTGAGTTACAACATGGTAATCAGCATTAGGATCATCTAAGAATACTTGCCGCAATACTTCTCCTGCAGGTCCGCAAGCATCATGGGCAAGGCATCTGTATTCAATCTGGGAGTAATCATATTTTCTCCAATAAGGATCTCCGGGATCTGGGATAAATAACCCACGAATCATTGGCGCCAATATAGGATCTCTCGATGGAATGTTTTGAAGGTTAGGTGTTGAACTAGAAAAGCGACCAGAGCGTGTACCACCATCATCAGATCTTAGTTGGTGGAACTGACAATATACCCTGCCATTGACATGGGAGTCTAGAATATAACTATCCACAAATGTACCTTTCAACTTATCGAACTTTCTGATATCACGAATCAGATCCGCTATAGGATGTTCCACCGTCTCTAAGAATTCTTTTGTGAATGATGGATTACCTTTCAGTGTTTTACCATAAGGCAAACCCACTTCATCAAAAGCCCTTGCCAGTTCACCAGAGGAATTAACATTTACACTAAACCCAAGTTTCCTTTCCAATTCTTTACTGCGCTCTTCACTGAACCCCATCAATTCAACTGATAACTTTTCTGCCGCTGGGATATCGACTTCAACACCTGTATATCTCATATCAAGCATCAGATAAATGAGCTCGCATTCCATTTCGAATACTGGCATTAGCCCTTGCTCAATAAGTAGAGGCCATTGTTTCATTAAAATACTTAGTGGGAGGCTCGCGTCGGACTCGGCATAGTGACCTGTAAGCCTTGGAGGGGTCCTGTAAATATTTTTTCGCTGGGAGGGTCCCACCGCTCCGCCGTAATAATCTGAGCACCATTGGTAAAGGACTTCTGACTCTTTTCCTAGACCAAGGTATTTCTGTCCAAGGTGTTCAAGATTGACTGGTGATGATTCATCCAATAATGCTTCTGCATGTTGGACATCATAAACTGGACCTCTAACTATTACACCTTCTTGTCTTAGCCATCCTAGATCATAAATTATGTTTGCACCGACCTTTGCTTGTTTAGGATTACCTAATGTTCTTTTCAACCAATTGATAACTATATCAGGGTCCCAATTATCACCAGCCTCGATTTCGTGTCGGATTGGAAAGTACCAATCATTGTGGCCATCACTTATAGACACACCAACCATGTGCCCGACCCCACGAGCCCATCCTGGTCCTTTAGTCAACAGGTCTGGATCGAATGTTTCAGTATCGATGGATAAGACTTTGGCATTAGATAAATTCGGTAGCATCTTCGGAGGCACCCATCCTGTGTCAGGAATCTCTGGCATCACCGCTGCTATTCTATTTGCCCCACGTTCGACAGGTATATCCTGCCAGAACATTCCTATTGAATCAGCCCTCATTGTTTAATCATTCCGACAATTGCTCCACGTAGTTTACCACCAAAAAATATGCATGGTTTAGGATACATCGAAAAGTCGATTCGATCAACCACTGTTTCGATCAGTTGTAAGTTAGAAAGATTGAATACACCATCATATGGAAAATCTTCCATCTCCACAGATGCTCCAACACCTTCTTCATCAGATGTAGTCATGATCCCATCTTGGAATATAACCCGATCAACTTCATCTGTAAATGGTTTGATATCTTCTAAGGCAGCAAAGAATGTACTAGGAAGTGGAACTGCATTTGGTGTCTCAGAAAAGATTGGGCTCATGTCAGGCCAAGCCAGATCAAGTAAAGCAGTCCTTAACCATCTGCCATCTTCGTAGTGAAAAGTCATAGACTTATCAGATACTTGTATTCGAACAGGATCATCTTTAATTCGGATCAGCTCATTTACTGCTGGGGCTGGGATATTAACTTCGATCGGGAAAGGGTTCGGTAACCAAGTCTCAACTACAATAATATTGTTTGTGGCGTAAGCTGATCTTCCCCTGAATAGAACACCCCGTGACCAAGGCCTACTAGCATCAGCTGATATGAATGGTTTCAGTTCTTTTAAGATACCAATGAAACTACTGGTCAGTTCAATCATTTCACCTTCTGGGTAGACATCTGGATAAACTTCTTCTATACACTCAACGAATGCTTTGAACTTCCCAGACTTAACACTTAATCTACCAGCTGGTGTAATACTCATTGCTGTGGTTGCCCGACAAGCTGCAATGGCCTTAACGAACGGAATTGCTTTAGGAGTAACATCAAGGTCAAGGGCAATTGGGCTTGATAAAGCAAGAGTTCCATTGAAACCTTTTATAGTTCCATTCTCGATCCTAAAGTGGTTTAGTTCTGGAGT
>Ga0316189_10000291_pt1 | contig 49415 bp, 48 predicted proteins | sample LowCovwburrow_MG_FD_204930 | JGI IMG/M metagenome (GOLD analysis project Ga0316189, IMG submission 204930) | Coastal sediment microbial communities from Maine, United States - Lowes Cove worm burrow | ecosystem: Environmental > Aquatic > Marine > Coastal > Sediment | place: USA: Maine... | reverse complement strand
CCTGGGCGCGAAGTTCCGCGGCAATCCGTTCGCGCTCCGCACGCATACGTGCATAGACCGAGTTGCTGACCTCTGCCGGCAGTTCAATCTGCTTGATGCGGACATCCACGACCTCGATACCAAAGGGCGCCATTTGGCTGTTCGCTCCGGTCGTCAAATCAGTCATCATCACAGAACGATCATCCGAGACCACCTGCTTGATGGTGCGTTTGTCAAACTCCAGCTGCGCGCCGTTGTTGACGATTTGCAGCAGGCGCAGCCCGGCCTGGCGTTCATCGCCCATAAACGAGGTGTAATATTTCGCCGGGTCCTTGATGCGCCACTTGACGAAATAGTCGACCGACACATTCTTTTTCTCACCGGTGAGGAAACGTTCAGGGCGAGCGTCCAGTGTCAGGATACGCTTGTCGAACTTGCGCACATTATTGATAGGCCAGGGTGCCTTGATATGCAGGCCCGGCTCGTAGTCGGACTCTACGATCTCACCCAGCTGGAACTTGATGGCCAGTTGCCGTTCATCAACAACAAACAGCGAACTCAAACCCACCAGCAATACGGCGGCGATCAGTACAAAACTAAAATTTTTCATCATTAGCGGGTCCCTCCTTGACGGGAGGATGTACGTCTGCGTGGTCCGTCACCGGAGGGTGTTGGCGTGCCGTTGTTCTGCACATCCTCAACCGGCGCCCTGGGAACCACCCCCTTGTTCTCCATCAACTTGTCCAGCGGTATATACATCAGGTTGTTGCCACCCTCTACCTGCATGACCACCTTGCTGGTATTGGCCAGTACGTACTCCATGGTCTCGAGGTACATGCGTTTGCGGGTAATGTCCGGTGACTTTTCATACTCTGTCCGTGTTTGTGTAAAACGGCTCACCTCACCCTCGGCGTTGGCGACCACCTTGTCACGGTAGGCCATCGCAGCCTCGCGCATGCGCGTGCCATCACCGCGTGCCTTTGGCAGGATGTCAAGGGCATAGGCCTCTGCCTGGTTCTTGTAGCGTTGCTCGTCCTCGCGGGCCTTGATGGCATCCTCGAACGCGCCCTGCACTTCTTCCGGCGGCTGCGGGTCCTGCAGGTTGACACTGGTGATGATCAGGCCGGCCTTGTACTTGTCGAGAATCGACTGGGTCAGCTCCTTGGTCTGGCGCACGATCTCGCCACGGCCACCACTGAGAAACTCGTCCATGGAGATACCACCAATAACCTCGCGCAGCGCACTCTCGGCGGCGGCCTGCAGGGTGTAATCGGGATCAACCACCTTGAACAGGTATTCCTGTGCATCACGCACTTGATACTGCACCGCGACCTCGACCTGGATGATGTTCTCATCCCGGGTCAGCATCTTGGCACGGTGACTGACCGTCCGCAGATTATCGACATCGACCTTGTCGACAGACTCGATACCCCGCATGTACCAGTGCGGCCCCGGCCCGGTAATCGCGTTGAATTCACCCAGGCGCAATACCACGCCGCGTTCGGCCGGCTGGATGATATAAATCCCGGATAATACCCAGGCCACCAGGGCAACGACCGCAATCAGGCCAAAGCTCAGCGACATGTTGTTACCGCCTTTTTTACCGCTGCCGCCACCCTTGCCACCCTTGCCACCAAATAATTGGTTCATGCGGTCGCGCATCTTGCGCGCCAGTTCATCCAGGTCTGGCGGACTGTCATTACCGCCGCCGCCCCACGGGTCTTTTTTATCGCCACCCGGTTCATTCCAAGCCATACATTACTCCAATTCAGACCAAAACAAGGCACATACCGGCAACGGCATGCACACGGATAATGGGTTAGTTTAAGAAGCTTGCGCAGTACCCGCAACAAAATCTACGGAATCTGCCTTGTGAAAATCGCAGCTACCTTCGGCCTCACGGATTATTTTGTCAATATTTTTCTGTGCCATACAGATTTCAAGCCACCAGCTACCCTGCTCGTCGACATGCTCGGATATGACCTGTCCAATTTTATAGAGGGAGGAACGGGTGCGTCCTACATCAGGTGATAAATGCAACCAGCCATGCATCTGTGTGCCTTGAAAATGTACCATCAGGGCTTCTGCCAGCAGATCCAGACCGTCCCCGGTCATGGCAGAGACCCACACCCGCTCCACCTGTCCATCATCCCGGTAATCAATGCGGGGTTCATTGCCAGAGAGATCGATCTTGTTATAGACACGAATCTGGGGGACGTCAGCCGCACCGATCTCCTGCAATACCGCATTCACCTGCTCAATATGCCCAAGTTTATCCGGATCATGCGCATCCACCACGTGCAACAGCAGATCAGCCGTGCGGGTCTCCTCCAGCGTGGCGCGAAAAGCCGCCACCAGATCGTGCGGCAGGTGCCGGATAAATCCCACCGTATCCGCCAGCACCAGGGGTCCTACACCCTGCACATCGACCCGGCGCAAAGTCGGGTCCAGCGTGGCAAACAGCTGGTCGGCCACAAACGCTTCTGCACCGGTCAGGGTATTGAACAGGGTGGATTTACCGGCATTGGTGTAGCCCACCAGTGATACGGCCGGTACGTCAGCCCGTTGTCGTGCACGGCGACCCTGGTGACGTTGCCGTTCAACCTTGTCCAGCCGCTGGTTAATCACCTTGATACGCGCATTGAGCATGCGGCGATCGGATTCCAGCTGGGTTTCACCCGGTCCACGCAGCCCGATACCACCCTTCTGCCGTTCGAGGTGGGTCCAGCCACGGACCAGGCGCGTGGACAAATGCCGCAACTGTGCCAGTTCCACTTGCAGCTTGCCTTCGAAGGTACGGGCACGTTGCGCAAAGATATCGAGAATCAGGCCAGTACGGGCAACCACGCGGCAAGAGAATAAACGTTCCAGGTTTCTTTCCTGGGTAGGGCTGAGCGGGTGATTGAAAATGACCAGCTCAGCCTGGTGCTGCTGCACGGCGGCAAGGACTTCTTCCGCCTTGCCCCTGCCAATAAACAAGCGCGGGTCCGGTGAGGCACGCGTGCCGGTCACCGTGGCAACGGCTGTTGCCCCGGCTGAACCAACCAGTTCAGTGAACTCCTGCAAATCCTCCTGACCGGCGCCATCGGGAAAATAGACATGGACCAGAACGGCCCGCTCACCGCTATCGGGACGTTCGAACAAACAGGCACCCCGGTCTTTGATTACTGAAATCAGGCATTTCCTGGCTGATTGCTGTCAGTGTGGCCAGGCCCCTCATCCGCCCCCGGTATCCGCACGTTACGCGCCGGTACCACAGTGGAAATCGCGTGCTTGTAGACCATCTGGCTGACTGCATTCTTCAGAAGTACAACAAATTGATCAAAAGATTCGATCTGGCCCTGCAACTTGATGCCATTGACCAGATAGATCGAAACCGGGACTCGCTCTTTGCGCAAGGCATTCAGAAATGGGTCCTGCAAAGATTGTCCTCTATTCATGTCTTCACTCCTTTTTTTGTTCCGTTCATATGAATATTGTGATTATTGAATTCCGTTTCAACACGTCCGCCGTCTGTCCTGCGCAAATAATACTGAAATTTTAACACAATCACAGACTTAATTTACTGTCCTGGCCATATTATCCAAGCCATTCGTCAAGCCGCTGGCAGAGCCGGTCCAGAACGCGGCTGTCCTCGGCGGCCAGGTCTTGCAGGTCGGGTTCACCGCGCAGCCAGGTCAATTGACGCTTGGCATACTGGCGGGTCGCTATAATCGCCTGCTCGATCATGGCCTCATACTCAAGCTGGCCGGACAAATAACGCCACACCTGCCGATAACCGACCGCCCGCATGGCCGGAAGCTCTGCACTTAACTCCTCGCGGTCAAACAATATTTTGACTTCACCAAGCAAGCCGTCTGCCAGCATCTGCTGGAACCGGGCCGCAATCCGCTCATGCAGCAACGGCCTGTCCCCGGGAATCAGCGCCAGTTTCAGCACCCGGTAGGGGAAGTCGCTGCCCGGTTGTTGCGCATGCAAGGCACTCATGGGCTGTCCGCTGAGTTCGAAGACCTCCAGTGCCCGCTGGATACGTTGCGGATCCGTCGCCTGTATCCTGGCCGCCGATTCCGGGTCAACCGCTGCCAGGCGCGCATGCAGCGCCCCCCAGCCGTGGCGCTGCGCCGCCGCTTCCAGCCGGGCGCGAACGTCCGGGTCGGCAGCCGGCATATCAGACAAGCCAGACTGCAGGGCGCGAAAATACAGGAACGTCCCACCGACCAGTAGCGGTATGCGTCCCCGAGCAGTAATCTCTGCCATCGTCAGCAGTGCATCTTCGCGAAAGTCAGCGGCCGAATACGGTTCCGCCGGGTCGCGGATATCGATCAGGCGATGCGGGGCAACAGCGAGCACATCCGCACCCGGTTTCGCTGTGCCTATATCCATGCCACGGTACACCAGTGCAGAGTCGACACTGATGATCTCCATGGGATAACGCGCGACCAGTTCGACAGCGAGTCGGGTCTTGCCGGACGCCGTCGGTCCCATAAGGAAGACGGCAGGTGGTTGACTGGTGTTCATGTACTCTCGCCAAGACGCAAAGCTGTTTTTTCTTTTGGTATAAAAATACCTTATTGGCCACGAAACCCACGGAAGAACACGGAAATATTTCGTGTAAGGCCTTTATTTTTTTGTGTTTTCCGCGGATTCCGTGGCAAGATGCTCAAGTGTATTACCTGCCCCGCTGGAACAGCTTGTCCAGCTCATCCAGGCTCACCTGCACCCAGGTCGGGCGACCGTGATTACATTGCCCGCTGCGCTCGGTGATCTCCATCTGGCGTAACAGTGCATTCATCTCATCGATGGTGAGACGCCGGTTGGCGCGCACCGAACCATGACAGGCCATGGTAGACAGCAGTTCGTTGACAGAATCCTGGATGCGTTGACTGTGCCCATGTTCCAGCAGATCAGACAGTACATCACGCACCAGTGCCGCAATGTCTGCCTCATGCAGCAATGCCGGCACCTGGCGCACCATTACACGCTCCGGGCCAAGACGGTCAATTTCGAAACCCAGCGTGGCGAACCAGTCCTGACGTTGTTCGCAGACATCGGCTTCACGCTGACTGACATCCAGACTGATCGGCACCAGCAGCGGTTGTATGCGTATACCCTCGCCTTGCTGTGCGGTTTTCAGGCCTTCGTAGGTAATGCGTTCATGCGCGGCATGCATATCCACCAACACCAGACCGTCGGCATTCTGGGCAAGAATAAACACACCGTGTAACTGTGCCAGTGCAAAGCCCAGTGGATACTCGTCTGGCAGGGCCGCTGTGACAGGTGCCTCTGCCAGGGCAGCGGGTCCGGAAGACGGTTGCGGCAGCGGATGCAGTGCCGCATAGCGCGACATCTGCTCCTGCACACCCAGTGACATCCTGCCCTGTGACGGGCCACTGCCCGCTGCGGTCGTTACCCGCAGGGAATCCAGCGGCCTGGTCGGCTGTGGTGCCGGCTGGTCAGCACCCGGTCGCAGCTGTGCCAGTGCTTCATGTAGCGTCCTGAACAGATAATCATGCACCAGACGGCTGTCACGAAAGCGGACTTCATGCTTGGTTGGATGCGCATTGACATCCACCGAGACCGGGTCTATCTCAAGGAACAGGACATAGGCCGGGTGTCGCCCGTGAAACAACACATCCTGGTAGGCCTGCCGTATCGCATGGGTCACCAGCTTGTCGCGCACCATACGATTGTTGACATAGAAAAACTGCAAATCGGCCTGGCTGCGGGAAAACGTCGGTTGCGCTACCCACCCCTGCAGGGACAGGCCCGCGGCCGCGTGGTTGATATAGATGGCCTGCTCCATGAAGGCCTTGCCGCACAACTCGGCGACACGCCGCTCCTGCTGCTCGCGACTCACGGCCCCCGGGAGGTGAAACACGGGACGCTGGTTATGCTGCAGTTTGACGGCGACCGGAAAACAACTCAGTGCGATACGCCGCACCACGTTTTCAATATGCTTGAACTCGGTTTTCTCGGTACGCAGGAACTTGCGACGTGCCGGGGTATTAAAAAACAGGTCTTTTACATCGACCGTGGTGCCAGGAGGATGGGCAAGTGGTGCCGTGTCCAGCAACTGATCAGAGCCATCACCGTGCACGGCCCAGCCACTGTCGGCCGACGCTGTCCGCGAACTGAGCTGCAGACGGGACACCGACGCGATGCTGGGCAGGGCTTCGCCCCGGAAGCCCAGGCTGCCGATCTGTTCAAGGTCGTCCAGTGAGGTGATCTTGCTGGTCGCATGCCGTGAAAGGGCCAGTGATAACTCGTCCTGCTGGATACCAATGCCATCATCACGCACCCGAATACGCTGTTTACCACCCTGCTCGATATCTACCTCGATGCACTGTGCACCGGCATCGATACTGTTCTCCAGCAGCTCCTTGACCACGGAGGCCGGCCGTTCGATAACCTCACCGGCGGCGATCTGGTTGACGAGTTGTGAGGGCAGAACCTGGATAGACATTAATCAGGACAGGCGGTGACAAGACCCGCACAGTGTACTGCCAGGCGGTATGACAGAGAAGAGGTGTATTTTCGAAAGGGCTAGTAGTCCTTCAACATGATAATTACGGGTTCAGCGTCCCTGTGGTGTTTCGCAGCAAGGCGCAGTGCGAAGGCAATGGCCATTCCCTTGTCGAGCACTGCAACGCAGCTGCGGGACACCACAGGAACGCCCTTCGGGTTAGCTTGTCAACGCCCACGGACTGCGTTCCGCCTCTTGACAAGGGAATGACCATTGTCGGCGAGGCACGCCTTGCCGTGAACGTTGACAAGCTAACTGAATCCGCAATTATCATATTGAAGGACTACTAGCTGCCGCGCAGCGGAGGGATGCGCAGGGTATCCCCGACGCGCAGGCGGTCGGATTTCAGGCTGTTAAAACCGCGCAGGCTGTTCAGGGATACCTGATAGGCCACAGCAATATCACTCAAGGTATCACCCTGTTTAACCTTATGCTTGCGAGCCACCCGCAGCGTGCCGGGTGGCGGGTGCTTGTCAAAATAGTCACGAATACCGTTCAGCATGGCCTGCGCCAGTTTCGCCTGGTGCTGCGTGCTGCGCAGCTTGTTCTCTTCTGTCGGGTTGGAGATAAAGGCGGTCTCAACCAGAATTGACGGGATATCCGGTGATTTCAGCACCATGAAGCCGGCCCGTTGTACGGTCGGCTTGTGCATTTTACCCAGTCGCTTCAAACCGTTCAGCATATTGCTGGCCACCTCGTGGCTGGCCGCAAGCGTTGCCGACTGCGATAGATCCAGCAACACACCTGTCAGCATGTCATCCTTGTCGTCGAGACTGACACCACCGACGAGATCAGCCGCATTCTCCTTGGCGGCAATCCAGCGGGCCATTTCGGACGATGCGCCACGACGTGACAATACGAACACGGATGAGCCATGTGCACGCCTGTCACGGAAGGCATCGGCATGGATCGAAATAAACAGATCGGCATTGTGTTTACGCGCCTTGTCGATACGCTGTCGTAAGCCGAGAAAGTAGTCACCATCGCGGATCAATACCGGGCGCATGCCGGGTTCTTTCTTGATGAGCTCAGCCAGCTTGCGCGCGATGGCCAATACGACCGTCTTTTCCTTGGTACCGCGTCGTCCCTTGGCACCGGGATCCTTTCCCCCGTGCCCGGCATCTATGGCAATCACCAGTTCACGGGATGGTGTGGCCGCCGATGTCTTTACCGCTACGGGTTTGGCAGCCGGACTGGCTGTCCTGGCGACTGTTTTGGGTGCTGTCCTGGAGGCCGCCTTGGGATTGGTGGCCCTGGAATCTTGTGCCACCTTGTCGACCTCATAGAGATCGATCACCAGTCGGTGGCCATAGCGGTCATTGGGTTTCAGACTAAACGTCTGCGGCTTGGCCCCTTGCTTCAGGTCCAGCACAATACGCAGCGTGTCCTTGTCTTTCTTTGCCGTGCGCACCCCCTTGACCAGTCCGCCGGAGGCTTGCTTTGATTTCATGGACGTTGAGACACGTGCAGACGGCACATCAATGACAAGCCGGTCGGGGTTCTGCAAAGAAAAAATCTTATGGGTCACTGACCCGCTGGTATCGAACACAACGCGGGTATGGTCGGATGCTGCCGACAGGCGAACACCTTTAAAATCAACAGCCTCTGCAAAGACAGCAGCCTGCCCGGCCAGCCAGAGACACAGCCCTGTGAGCAGTCTTTGCAGCAGACGTTGTGTGCCTGATCCCCTATTCATTTCAGGGAATTCTAGCCATAAATAGCAGATCAATGCAAGAAATACTGTTTAAACTCTTCGGGATAGCTCCACAAGGTGAACGTTAATCGAGATGAGCATCCTGATCGTCAAAAATCTGGCTACTTGAACCCGCTCAGTAGCCGTTTTCCTGCCCCGGTGGCCGGCACCAGACGAGCCTTGCGACCACTGCCTGAATATTCAATATCAATAGTAAGATCCGCCGGCGGCAGGATACCGTTACCCCGTTCCGGCCATTCAACCAGTAACAGAGCCGGCTCTTCCAGCATGTCACGCAACCCCAGCCATTCCAGCTCCTCCGCATCGGCAAGACGATACAGGTCAAGGTGAAATACCGGGCAGTGCTCGCAGGCATACGGCTCAACCAGGGTATAGGTCGGACTTCTGACCTTGCCTGCATACCCCAGCGCATGAATAAAACCACGCGCCAGTGTTGTCTTGCCGGCACCGAGGTCACCGCGTAAATATATGATGGCCGGCGTAATTGATCCTGCCAGTCGCGCACCCAGTTGTTCTGTGGCGGCAGCATCGGCCAGCTCAAGCTTCATGCCATGTCCCCGCAGTAGTCCTTCAACATGATAATTACGGGTTCAGCAATTATCATGTTGAAGGACTACTAACATTCAAAACCGTGCGCAACGCTGCAATGACATCCCGGGCCATCAAGCCACGTTCACCCGCTTTGGCGGCAATATCACCGGCGCAGGCATGTGCACACACACCGGCCTCTGCCGCCGCATCAACATCCAAACCCTGTGCAATCAGGGCGGCAATAACACCGGCCAGCACATCACCGCTGCCGGCTGTCGCCATACCGGGGTTACCGGCCGCACACACCACCGGCGTGCCTTCGGCAGGCTGGATCAGGGTACCCGCCCCTTTCAACACCGTTGCCCCACCGTATTTTCTCGATATCGCACGCGCTGCCGCAAAACGGTCAGACTGTACGCGGATCACGGTCTGATCAAGCAGGCGCGCAGCTTCACCCGGGTGCGGCGTTAACACCTGCCCGTTGAAGGGCAGTGCCTGACCGGCAAGACAATTCAGCGCATCGGCATCGATGACCCGGGGCAGCGAGGTCTCCAGCACGGCCGACAAAAGTGACTGTGCCCAGGCAGAGCGGCCAAGACCGGGGCCAATCAATAAGACGCTGGCCACAGACAGCAAGGCCTTGAGCTGCTGCGCCGAAGCCACACCGTGGCACATCAGCTCCGGACAGGCGGCGGCAAGCAACGCGGCATGTTCAGGACGCGTGGCAAGGCTGACACAGCCTGCACCACTACGCAGTGCGGCCTCCCCTGCAAGTTGTGCGGCACCTGCCATGCCGTGGTCTCCACCAATGACCAGCACATGACCATAATGGCCCTTGTGGGCATTACGCAGGCGTGGTCTTGCCAGTGTGCCAAGTTCGGGGTGTCGCAGCAGCGTCGCTGCTGCCGGGACCTGCTGGAAGACGGACTCGGGCACACCCAGATCCGCGAAGGTAATATTGCCGCTATGGTCTGCCGCGGCACCGGTATACAAACCGGCCTTGCGGCCAATGAAGGTCACCGTCTGGTCTGCATGCGTGGCCACCCCCGCGACCGTGCCGGAATCTGCCTGCAAGCCACTCGGGATATCCACAGCCAGCAGCGGCACGGCAGCGGCGTTCATGGCATTAATTGCAGACCGCCATAATCCTTGCAGCGGCCTGTCAACACCGGTACCCAGCAGGGCATCTACAATCACCTCGGCCGCAATGGCTGTATTTTCGGTAAAGGGTTGTACCTGGCCGCCTGCCGACAAAAAAGCATCACGTGCTTGCTGTGCATCAGCCTGCATCTGTGTTGGGTCGCCTAGCTGGACTAGCTGCACCTGCCAGTTCGCCACCAGTGCCAGGCGTGCAATGACAAAACCATCGCCACCGTTGTTGCCGGCACCGCAAAACACGGCCAGTGAACGTGCCGCGGGCCAGTGCGCACGCAATACCGCCCAACAGGCCTCACCGGCACGTGACATCAGCGTATAGCCGGAGATGCCGGCGTCTGCAATCGCCAGGCGGTCCAGTTCGCGCACCTGTGCCGTGGTGTAGAGGGGTAATGCCTGTGTGTCCTGACAACTGAATTTCATATAGCTGTTAGCCTCGTCTTCGGCATAAATCTGATTCAACCCGATAAAGACATTATGGCCACGGAATCCACGGAAGCCACGAAAAAATAAATACCTTATAAAAAATCATTTCGTGTTCTTTCGTGGATTCCGTGGCCATTTAATGAAACTGGCATAAAGAATATCAGCAGGCCTGAAACTTGAATTAAACGATAAAAAGGGCAACATACCGTGAAGCGCACACAGAAATCCAGTACCCATGCAAACCCCGATCTCACAACCCGATCCTGACCTCGATTACCCGGCACTCGCCCGGCATATCAAGCGCTGGGGCATGGAACTGGGCTTTCAGCAAGTCGGCATCGCCGCCACCCGACTGGATGAGGATGAAGCCCATCTGTTGCAGTGGCTGCAAGCCGGGCACCACGGTGAAATGGAATACATGCAACGTCACGGCACCCGCCGCAGCCGACCGGCCAAGCTGGTACCCGGCACCGTGCGCGTGATATCGGTGCGCCTGGAATACTGGCCAGCTGCGGCACAGGCAGCTGCCGAGGTACTGCAGGATCCGGCACTGGCCTACCTGTCCCGTTACGCACTCGGGCGCGACTATCACAAGCTGATTCGCAAGCGGCTGCAACAACTGGCAATAAAAATCGAATCACTCACCGGTCCATTCGGATACCGCGCCTTTACTGACAGCGCACCGGTGCTGGAAAAGGCGCTGGCCCGGCAGGCCGGACTTGGCTGGATTGGCAAACACACCAACCTGATCAACGAGCGAGCCGGTTCGTGGTTTTTCATCGGCGAGCTGTATACCAACCTGCCATTACCGGTGGACCCGCCCGCAGACAATCACTGCGGGAATTGTCAAAGCTGTATCGATGCCTGTCCGACAAAGGCCATTATTGCACCGTACAAGCTTGATGCGCGCCTGTGCATCTCCTACCTCACCATTGAATTACGCGGGAGTATTCCCGAACAGCTGCGTTCGCAAATCGGCAACCGGGTCTATGGCTGCGATGACTGCCAGCTGGTATGTCCGTGGAACCGCTTTGCGGGCCCGAGCGCTGAAAGTGATTTTAGCCCTCGCCATGGCCTTGATAGCAGCGAGCTGCTGCGTCTGTTTGGCTGGAATGAACATGAGTTTGAAGAAAACACCCGTGGCAGTGCCATTCATCGTATCGGTTACAAGTGCTGGTTGCGCAACATTGCCGTCGGCCTCGGGAATGCGCCCACCACGGATACAGTCATTGGTGCCTTGCGCGCCAGACAGGACGACCCGTCCGCGCTGGTAAGAGAACATGTCGGGTGGGCCTTGAAGCAGCATAAATAATTCTCGCAAAGACGCAAAGATCGCAAAGTTATATGTTGTTGTTTACAAGTATATTAAGACTCATTCTTGGCGTCTTTGCGCCTTGGCGAGAGAAATTACAGCGTTTATGGATGAAATCCAATTAATGTTTATCTTTCAGCTTCAGACCCTGCTCATACAACACATTCTTCGACAAACCGGTAATCTTCGCCGCAAGCGCAGCTGCCTGCTTCAGCGGCAATTCCGACAACAGCACTGCAAGGACCTGCTCGGCGGCTGTGTCGATTGCCGCAGGATCACGTGGCGGCGCACCCTGCACCATAACGACGAATTCACCTTTCTGCTGATGACTGTCTGCCTGCAAGCATTCAAGCAGGTCACCCAGTGACCCTGTCAGCACGGTTTCAAAGGTCTTGGTCAGCTCGCGAGCAAGGGTGGCTTCACGCTCACCACCCAGGCAAGTAGCCATATCAGCCAGGCAGTCAACTATGCGATGACTGGATTCGTAGAACACCAGCGTCGCCGCCTCCGTCACCATCCCCTGCAGGCGCTGCCGGCGGGCGGCCTGTTTTACCGGCAAAAACCCTGCAAAGACAAACCGGTCGGTGGGTAAGCCGGCCACCGACAGGGCCGCGATCAGGGCCGAGGGGCCGGGCACGGGAACAACCCGGATGCCAGCCTGACGGGCCGAGCGCACCAGGTGAAAACCGGGATCACTGATCAGCGGGGTACCGGCGTCCGAAATCAGTGCGATATCCGCGCCTGCGGACAATTTCTGCAACAACCGGCCGGTGACATTACGCTCGTTGTGTTCATGCACGGCCTGCAGCGCGGTTCCAATGCCGTAGTGCGCCAGTAATTTCCTGCTGTGCCGGGTATCTTCCGCGGCTATCAGTGACACCGCCTTGAGCACCTCCAGGGCACGCGCAGAGATATCTCCCAGATTACCAATCGGGGTGGCCACGATGTACAACACGCCGGCACGATGATCAGACTTGTTCATGGTGAAATCATTCGGGTACTCCTTCCATATGATGATAACGGTTGCAGCCTGAGATAAAGCCGTCTGCCTGTATTTTATAATGGCCACGGAATCCACGGAAGAACACGGAAAAATAAATGTCTTCTGGAAATAAATCCGTGTGCTTCCGTGGCAAAAAGATTTATGGATCTTGTTTTTTAGTGGATTTCGTGGATTTCGTGGCCATTTTATCTACCTTATATTAGGGTAGACGCCGATTCGGCTTTTCAGTAGAGTCTGCGCACGTTCAGCGATGATTTTTTCGATGCAATTTTCCGGGTTTTATCCTGCCACCATGTTACGCCCAGCACTCACAGCTCTGCTACTGGTGACCCTCATTGCCGGCTGCACCACGTCTCCCACACGCGGCCCGGAAACAATCAGCCCCGTGCAAAAACAGGCACGTTTGCTGGAAGCCAGCGGCGACTATGCAGCGGCCGCGCAAATCTATCTGCAGGCAGCCTCCCGGGCTACCGGAGACGAACAGCAGGCACTGCAACTGCAGGCCGCCAACAGCCTGATTCGCGGGGAAGATTTCCTTACCGCCAGGCGACTGATGGATAAAATGCCAGCGCCACTTGCAAGCAGTGACTTGCAATACCCCTATGCCGTCAACATGGCGGCGCTCGCTCTCGCCGACCAACACCCCGAGCAGGCCCTGGCACTGCTGGTAAAAGTACCCGCCAGCGGCACATACCGCGCTGACTATCACCGCCTGCGTGCCCAGGCCTATTTGCAGGAATTCCGTTATTACCTGAGCGCACGGGAACGGGTACAACTTGACCCCCTGCTTACAGACCCTGATGCGCAACTCGACAACCAGTTTGCGATCTGGGAAGCACTGAACCGGCTGACCGATTCCGAATTGCAGCTGCTGCGTACTGCACCACCACCTGATCCGCTCAGCGGCTGGATGGAACTGGTCGAACTGTCACGCCTGTACCTGCAACAACCGGATGCCCTGGCGGAAGTGACACCGCTCTGGCAACAGCGTTACCCCGGTCATCCGGCAACACCGGCTTTCATCCCGCGATTACTCGACAACATGAGCCTTGTCGGCCAAACACCCGCGCAGATTGCACTGTTATTGCCGTTAAACGGCAAACTGGCCGGGGCCGCCGGGGCCATTCGTGATGGTGTACTCACCGCCTACTACGATGCGCCGGATTCGGCAGTACAGCCGCGCCTGGAGATTTACGACAGTGGCGACACGGCCGAAACGGCACTGGCGGCCTACCAGCAAGCGGTACTCGACGGCGCACAATTTGTAATCGGCCCACTGCGCAAGGAAGCCGTGCAGGCACTGGCCATGCAACCGCAACTGGCGGTGCCGGTACTGGCACTGAACCAGCTCGAGGAAGCAGCCCCTTTTAACCCGTCGCTGTTCCAGTTTGGACTGGCGCCCGAGGACGAAGCACGGGAGGTTGCGCGCCTTGCCTGGCGTGAAGGCTATACGCGCACCATCGCGCTGTTGCCGGAGAGTGAATGGGGCGAACGCGTCTATGCGGCATTTGCTGACGAATGGCTGAAGCTGGGTGGTGAAATACTGGACACCCGGCGTTATGACACCAGCAAAACTGACCATGGCAAAATCATCAGCGGCTCGCTCAATCTGGATAGCAGCAAGACGCGACGCCAGCAACTGACTCGCCAGCTGGGAATAACACTCGAATTCGAACCACGACGACGCCAGGATGTCGACTTTATCTTCCTGATTGCCGCACCGAATCAGGCACGCCTGATTCGGCCACAGTTACGTTTCTACCGTGCCTCTTCACTCCCTGTCTATGCTACTTCCAGGGTGTACAGTGGTCAGTCGAGCGCCGCGCAGGATACCGACATGGATGGCATCATCTTCTGTGACATGCCCTGGACGCTGGACAAGGACGGCAGCTGGCAACACCTGCAGCAAATGATCAATGATTTCTGGCCCGCAGATGCCACGCGCTATGCCCGCCTCTATGCACTCGGCATCGATGCCTATCATCTGACCCCCTACCTCGGCAAGGCCAGCGCTGGCATGTTTGGTGCCTACCGTGGCGTAACCGGCAACCTGACACTGGTCAATCAGGGGTATATCAGCCGCACCTTGCGTTGTGCTGAGTTCAGGCAGGGTCTGCCGGTCCTGCTGGAGCAAGGCAGCAGCGACGAGATTCCGGAGCCTGAAGCAGTCATTAACTAGCGAGACCAAGTCTCAGACTAACGAGGCATGAAAGAGATTATTTTCTCTCGCCAAGACGCCAAGACCGCAAAGGTTTTTCTTGGCGAACTTTGCGCCTTTGCGAGAGAAATCACAGCGTTTATGGATAAAACTGAACCAGACAACAGTTGCTTCATGGACACACTGACTCGCGGCAAGGATGCCGAAGATCGTGCCTGCCACTACCTGCAGGCACAGGGTCTGCAATTGCTACAGCGTAACTATCGCAGCAAACGCGGAGAAATCGACCTGATACTGCAGGATAAAGACAGCCTGGTGTTTGTTGAGGTACGTTACCGCAATCACCCGCGCTTCGGATCGGCGGCAGAGTCAGTCGACCGGCGCAAGCAATCAAGACTCATTGCCTGTGCACAATATTTTATGCAGACGCATCCGGACACCTGTCAGCAACCCTGCCGCTTTGATGTCATCTCAATAACGGGGTCGACAGCTGCTATCGAGTGGATAGCGAATGCCTTTGCCGCCTCGGAGTAAGCAATGAATACCGAAGACCAGATTGCACGCGTCAAAAACAATTTCGAGGAAAGCATCCGGGTCAAGCAACAGTCACTGCAAGCTCTCGCTGTGGTCACGGCACAGGCGGCCAGCCTGATTGCACTGGCGCTGGACAAGGGTGGCAAAATCCTGAGCTGTGGAAATGGCGGTTCTGCCGGCGATGCACAGCATTTTTCATCCGAACTGCTGAATCGTTTTGAAATGGAACGCCCCGGCCTGCCGGCAATCGCCCTCACCACGGACAGTTCGACACTGACATCCATAGCCAATGATTGTGAATACGGCCAGGTCTTTTCCAGACAGGTACAGGCACTTGGCACCCCCGGTGATGTGCTGCTGGCTATTTCCACCAGCGGCAATTCAGATAATGTCTGCAAGGCCGTGGAAGCTGCGCACCGTTGTCACATGCAGGTGGTCGCGCTGTCCGGTCGAGACGGTGGTACCATGGCCGCCCTGCTGCAGGAAGCGGATATAGAAATTCGCGTGCCGGCATCATCAACGGCACGCACCCAGGAGGTGCACTTGCTGGTGATCCATTGCCTGTGCGACCTCATTGATCAACACATTGCTTCACAGGAGAACTAAACACATGAAACTAATCCGGGCGCTTCTCATGGTCATGCTGACAGCCAATCTGCTGGGCGGCTGTGCCGCTGTCATTGTCGGGGGCGCAGCCGTTGGTGCCAGTGCCGTGCATGAACGCCGCTCAGTCGGCACAATGATGGATGATGAAGGGATCGAATGGAAAGTCCGCACCGCGCTTAGCGAGGACAAACCCCTGAGCAGCCAGAGCCATATCGGCGTTATCAGTGTCAACGGGGTGGTACTGCTGGTCGGCCAGACGCCGACGGAAGCGTTGCGCCAGCAGGCAGAAAACCTTGCCCGGGGTGTCGACAATGTGCGCGTTGTCCACAACGAACTGACCATCGCCGCACCCAATTCCTACATGACGCGGAGCAGTGACTCCTATGTCACCTCCAAGGTTAAAACCAGCCTCTTCAAGGTGAAGGGACACGAGGACTTCGACCCAACCCGCGTCAAGGTGGTTACGGAAAACGGTACCGTTTACCTGATGGGTATTCTTTACCGCTCCGAGGCCGAAGATGCTGCCAAACAGGCCAGCCAGGTCGGTGGTGTACAAAAAGTCGTGAAATTATTCGAATACCTGGATTAGTCCATGTTCAAGGCAATGTTCACCAGTCACGCCATCGCCGCCGTGTTGCTGACACAGTCGGCCATGGCCGATACCAGTATCAGGCTTGGTGGTAGTGATAATGCATCCAGGACCGTCATCCAGGTGAAGGACCACATGGCGCGCATGGCACAGGCGGGACAACCGGGTTATGTGTTATTCGACCGGGCCCGCCATGTGGCAATCTACGTTGATCCGGTGAAACAGGAATACCGTGAAATAGACCAGCAACAACTGGACAAGTACGCTGAAGTCATTGCCATGCTGCGCCAGCAGATGGAACTGCTGTCGGCACAGATGCAAAACCTGCCGGCCGCACAACGTGCCTTCATTGAGCAGCAGATGGATATTCCGGCCGGAGGACTGCCGGATCTCGAGGTCCTGAGTACAGAAGCGCGCGGCTACCATGAAGTCGCCGGATTCAAATGTCAGCTACAGATTTTGTTTAAAGACCAGCAACCAATCGGTGAGGTCTGCCTGGCAACGGCCGCGGATGCGGGCATGTCCGGGAACGACTTTGCCACCCTGATGGCGATGATGAACTTCATGCGTGAGCTGGCCAGCACCACCCAGAAGCTGGTTGGCGAACTCGGTGAAAACAGTCGCCTGTTACTGAGCGGCCTCCAGGGCGTACCGGTTGCCATGAAAGACTATCAGAACCAGAAGGAGTACCGGGTCACCGAGGTCTCGAGCAAGGCGATTGATGCGGCGGTGTTCAGCAGTTACCTGAGCCACAACAAACAGGATCTGCTGCTCGATATGCCAATGCGCTAAGCGGGTTTCCGTTGGCGTCATTAATAACACACACATTATCGGTACTTCCGACTACCGAATCATGCCTCGACTAATAAGAGCTTGTCCAGGAACGGGTTCCTACGAATAACGTGTACATATCAGCGCTTCTTCACATGCCGCATCAGGCGCTGTTTACGCTTCTGCTGGCGCCCGGTGAGTTTGTTCTTGCGGCCCTTATAGGGATTATCACCAGTTTTGAACTCGATTCTTATCGGTGTGCCGGTCAGCTTTAATGCCTCGCGGAAGGCGTTGACCAGGTAGCGTTTATAGGTCGCCGGTACGCGCTCTGTCTGGTTACCGTGTATCACAATCACCGGTGGGTTACGGCCACCCTGGTGTGCATAGCGCAGCTTGATACGACGACCACGCACCAGCGGTGGCTGATGTTCCTGTACAACCTGCTCCAGGATGTCGGTTAACCTGGGCGTCGACAGCTCGCACATGGCTGACGTATAGCATTTTTGAATATGCGGGAACAGCTCACCCACGCCAGATCCATGCAGCGCTGATATAAAACACGTGCTTGCAAAACTCAGAAATGGCAGGCGCCGCTCAAGTTGACTGACAATCTGGTTACGCTCATGCGCGTCCAGCCCGTCCCATTTATTGACCGCCACGATAAGTGCGCGTCCCTTTTCAGTAATATACCCGGCAAGGCTGGCATCCTGTTCACTGATCTCCTGCTGGGCATCCAGCACCAGTATCACCACATGTGCAGCATCAATTGCCTGCAGTGTCTTGATGACACTGAACTTCTCAATCACTTCCCTGACCCGTGACCGGCGACGCACACCGGCGGTATCGATCAGGGTATAGGCGACCTCGTCTCGCTGGAACGGTATAAAGATACTGTCGCGGGTGGTACCGGGCAGATCGTAGGCCAGCACCCGCTCCTCGCCCATGATGCGGTTAATCAGTGTGGACTTGCCAACATTGGGCCGGCCGACCACGGCGACACGGATGCTGTCGTCATCTTTTAACTCGCCGGATTCCGCAACAGGCTCCGGCAACCGCACCATGGCAAGGTCCATGAGAGCGGCTACACCGCGCCCCTGTAGCGCAGTGATCGGTTGCGTCTCACCCAGACCCAGCGCATAGAAATCCGCCATCGCACTGTCCACGTCGATGCCATCAGTCTTGTTGACCACCAGCATCAACGGCTTGCCGGTACGTCGCAATGCTGTGGCGATGGCCTCGTCACCGGCGGTCAGACCATCACGTGCGTCAACAAGGAAGAATAGCAGGTCCGCTTCCTCAATAGCCTGCCAGGCCTGTTGCGCCATCAATCCATCGAGATCATCGCTATCACCGCTCAGGCCACCGGTATCGACAACAATAAACGGCCGCTCACCAACCCGTCCATCACCGTATTTGCGATCACGCGTCAGCCCGGGTACATCCGCAACCAGCGCATCGCGCGTCCGGGTCATGCGGTTAAACAGTGTTGATTTACCGACATTCGGACGACCAACCAGGGCGATTACCGGTAACATGAAATAAAGAATAGTTTCAGAGTGAAAGGATACGTGCCAGGCAACCGGGCAACTGGCCCGACGGCATTTTTTCAGGAGGCTGTCCGAGAACAGCGATCGTAGCGAGGGCAAGGCTGATTGAGTCAGATATTTCGATCATTTGAGGCGAATTGTTGTGCTATTTAACGAAAATAATCGGGAAATCTGGCCAATCAGGTTTGGCCGCAGTAGATCAGTCTGTTCTCGGACAGCCTCCTACTCCAGCCCCGGCAAGGTAAAGGCTGCCAGCTTGCCTGAATTACCGTACACATACAGGATACCGTCTTTGACCAGCGGTTTTTCCTGGATGCCTTTATTATCAACCCTGGCACGTGCTTTTATACTTCCGTCATAGCGTGACAGCAGGTGAACATAACCCTCCAGGTCCCCGACCGCGACATAATCATCAAACGGTTCCGGCGCGGTGAGTTTCCTGTTGATTAACTCACCCTGCTTCCACTCGGAAGCACCGGTCGAACGCGACAGGGCCCAGACATTACTTTCATCATCAGTCACGTACACCTGCGAGAAATCCACCCCGAGACCAACGTGTGACGACATATCCCGTTGCCAGCCCTGGTTTCCTGTTTGCGCCTCAATCACCGCTATGTGGCCCTGGTAGGTTGTCACGTACACGACACCGCCGATAATGACCGGGTCACCGTCAATATCCACCAGGCGCTCTATTTCGGAACGCCCCTGCGGGATGGCAATACTGACTTCCCAGACGGGGAAACCCTTTTCCGCACTCAGACCGACCAGCTTGCCATTGGCAAACCCCGCGACGATCAGTCCGCCCTCAACGGCCGGTGTACTGGTACCGCGCAATGTCAGTACCGGTATCGAGCGATCGTGTACCCAGAGCTGTTCACCACTGTCAATATCCAGTGCAGAGATATTGCCATCGACGGTTTGGACAATCACCTTGTCAAGATCGACCTGTGGAACCGAGAACACCTCACTGCTGACATCGGCCTTCCACAACAGGGTCCCGTCATCGGTACTCAAGGCCAGCACTTCGGCATTACTGGTACCCACGAGAACCAGGCCACTGCCCGCACCCGGCCCGGCGGAGATGGCTACCTTAGTTTTTACCTGCCAGTTTTTCTTGCCGGTTTCTGCATCCAGGGCCACCACTCGACCCTTGCGATCGGCAATGAACATCTGGTCGTTATAGATGGCCGGCACCAGATTGACAAACTGCTTGTCGTAACCGACACCGACACTGGTCTTCCAGAGCTTTTTCAAGGGCATGGGATCAGCAATCTCAATCAGTTCCGCGGGTGGCTCGGCATTATCCGCCCCCCCGAAAAGACTGCTGGTCCATTTCGACAGGGTGGAACAACCGCTCAGCAATGCCGCCAGCATCACGGCTGTCAGCGCTTGCTTCACTCGGATTCCTCAACAGGCGTGGTCGATGCAACGACCGTACTGTCGTATTTCAGCTGCAGCAGGTGACGTCCCGGTGCATCACTGGCAGTGATTGCCAGCGCGGCCTGGTAGGCCTTGTTGGCAGCGGCCAGATCACCGCGGGCGACATCGACATCGCCCCTGACTTCGGTGTACAAGGGATCAAAGGAGCTGTCCGGCCCAGCCTGATCCAGCAGGGCAAGCGCACCATCAAGGTTGTCCATGGCGATCATGACACGTGCCAGCCGCAGGCGTGCCGTTTCACGCATGAGATCAGAGCGCGTGTTATCGATCACCCATTGTAAATGTGACTGGGCAACAGCCAGTTCCTCTGCTTCAATATTCATTCTTGCCAGGGCCAGCGCCGCGAGGGTCGCATAGGGCGTGCCGGTATAGTCCGACACCAGCACACCGGCTTTCTCGCTGACGATCTGGTTCTGCCCTCTCTCGAGAGCGACCATCAGCGTGGTGTAGATATTCGATGCAGTCTCAGCCTTGCGGTCCTGGTAAGCGAACCACGCCTTGCTGCCAAACAGCACGGCCAGCCCCAGCACCACACCGGTAATAATTGATCCGCCATTCTCACCCCACCACTTTTTGACTTCAGCGAGTTTTTCATCGTCTGTTAAGTTAACGTCCATCGTCACTCCTGTTAAATTTTCAAAATTCTTTAGTGGTGATCACGTCACCAATACGTGCGGCCACATCCTGCTGCGATAATGTCTCCTGCCCGGCTTCGCTGCGTAATGGTTTCAGGATCACGGTGCCCTGCGAAACTTCATCATCGCCCATCACCAGCGCAACACTCGCACCACACCTGTCAGCCCGCTTGAACTGGCTCTTGAAGCTGCCGTTACCACAGTTGCTCTGCAATCGCAGGCCGGGCAAGGCAGTGCGCAGCTGTTCCGCAAATACCATACCGTGTGCTACCGCCAGCTGACCATTCAGCACCAGATACACATGCGGATGGTTTACAGGTATCTCTGCATCACCTGCTTGCAGCAACGCCAGTAACCGCTCCAGGCCAATGGCAAAGCCGAAGGCCGGCGTCGGCTTGCCACCGAGGTACTCGACCAGTCCGTCATAACGGCCACCGGCACATATTGTACCCTGCGCACCCAGTTGATCGGTGACCCACTCGAACACGGTTTTCGAATAGTAATCCAGCCCCCTGACCAGGCGCGGATTGATCTCGTATGCAAGGCCGGCTGCATCCAGCAAGTCACATAATGCAGAGAAATGTACCCGGGATTCCTCATCAAGATAGTCCGGCAGCTGCGGTGCTGCTTCGATCAACGACTGCATATCCGGGTTCTTGCTGTCCAGGATGCGTAGCGGGTTGCTTTCCAGTCGCCGACGACTGTCATCATCCAGCCCGGACTCATGCTCGCGCAGGTAGGTCACCAGCGCATTTCGATAATCCGCCCTGGCCGCCATTGTGCCCAGTGAATTGATTTGCAGCATGGCACCCTGCAGGTCCAGCCGTTCCCACATGCGCGCCGACATGAAAATAATTTCTGCGTCGATATCCGGTCCGGCCATACCAAAGGCCTCGACACCAATCTGGTGAAACTGGCGATAGCGCCCTTTTTGCGGACGTTCATGACGGAACATGGGGCCGCTATACCACAGTCGCTGCACCTGGTTGTGCAACAGGCCATGCTGCATGCAGGCACGCACGCAACTTGCCGTGCCCTCTGGCCGTAATGTCAGGCTGTCACCGTTGCGATCATCGAAGGTGTACATTTCCTTTTCGACGATATCGGTCACCTCACCGATCGAACGTTTGAACAGCTCGGTCTTTTCCAGCAGTGGCAGACGAATTTCCTGGTAGCCATAGGCGTGCACCACTTCACGCAGCGTATCCTCAAGATACTGCCAGCTGGATGACTCCCCGGGGAGTATGTCGTTCATACCTCGAACGGCCTGTATGGTCTTGGCCATGTTTTACACGCGGAAATTCATGCGAACGAAAGGCATCCGATGCCGTTCAGCCTGTTCAGCGACTTCATTTTGGAGTCTGCGGGCTTGCCAGAGGCAATTCCAGGCGCCCCGGTACCGGCTCCTGCGTTGCCTGTCCTCGTGATTCGATGAGACGTTCAATAAACGGGTATGCCAGCCAGATCAGGATGACAGCCAGCAGTACCAGAATGATGTTGCGAAGCAAGCGCGCCGATGGCAGCTGGAAAAAAGGTGTTTTTCCTTTCACGCTGACCACCGTCAGCGGTGGCAGCTCACCTGTGCTTTCAGCATAATCCCTGAGCATCTCATCCTCTGGCAACCCCACCAGTCGCGCATAATTGCGCAGGTAGCCCTTCACAAAAATAGCTGCCGGCAGCGCCGCCTTGTCGTCGTGTTCCAGCGCCTCAACAATACCGACATCAAGTTTCAGCTCATTCGCAACCACACGAACATCGAGCTCGCACGCTTGTCGTGCAGCAGCCAATCGGGCGCCTATCGATAAACGATCATTGCCAGCTGTTGCGTTACTAGCATCAGTATCCGGCGCGTCGTTCATTCTCCCACTCCAGCAATAATGCTGTTTCATCGCTATCAGGAAAATTATTCTTGAGGATCAACGAGTATTCACCCCAGGCCTGGTTATCGTTCAATGCATATTCGGTACGCACCGCCAGCCACAGACTCTGCGGATTGTGACGGGCCACCTCCCGGAGTCGCTGCAAATAGGCACGGGCACTCATATAATAGTTTTCCTCGTACTTGATAATCGCCATCTGCAACAGGGCCGGTGCAAACCTCGGGTTTTTCTGTAACGCCTCGCGGTAATAGTCCTCGGCCGTTGCCAGATCCGGAATACGTGCCGCACATAAGCCGGCATTGGTCAACGGCACTTCCGGGGTCGCATAGAAGGAGTTGTCAGCCGCTTTCATGAATTCTTCAGTGGCTTCCTTGTGACGGTCCTGAAAACACAAAAACTGGCCATAGTTATTATGGCCTCGCGCACTGTCCGGGTTCAGTCGCAGTGACCTTTTATAGTGTTTTTCCGCCAGCTTGTTTTCACCGACCTTTGCATAGAGCACCGCGATGGCATCATGCGCAGGTGCATAGTCTGGTTCCAGTTCCAGGGCCTTATTGAGCTTTGTCTTCGACAGCTCGTAATTGCCTTCACGCAGATACTCAACGCCCAGCTCGGTATTCGCCTTGGCTGCCACGTTCGCGTCTTTCTTTACTTCCTTGACTTCAGGTGAACTGGCACAGGCAGTCATCACCAGGACGGTCACGACACAGACAATGAGTTTCACGTATTTCATAGGCTGGCTACCGGCATGTTTATCCTGACCCGTTCACGTCGCCGGGTGCGGTCCTGGAACTGTCCCGCCAGTTGGCCGCAGGCGGCATCGATATCATCGCCACGCGTGCGGCGGGTGATGGTCACAATCCCGGCCCTGTTCAGGATTTCAAAGAAAGAGTGGATACGGTTACCGGAACTACGCTGGTAGCGGGTCCCGGGAAAGGTATTAAACGGTATCAGATTGACCTTTGCCGGCACACCTTCAAGACAGCGAGCCAGCTGGCGCGCGTGAGTATCGCTGTCGTTCACACCTGCCAGCATCACATATTCAAAGGTCACCCGGCGCCGGCCCTCGCCAACATACACCTTGCAGGCATCGAGCAGTTCACGGATTGGATATTTTTTGTTCAACGGCACCAGCTGGTCACGCAATAAATCATCGGGCGCGTGCAGCGATACCGCCAGGCTGACATCGCAATCTTCACGTAACTGTTCAAGTGCCGGTATCACACCGGCGGTACTTAAGGTGACGCGGCGCTTGGACAGACCGTAACCATAATCATCCAGCATGATGCCCATGGCGCGTACCACGTTGTCGTAATTCAGCAAGGGTTCCCCCATGCCCATCATGACCACATTGGAGATGAGTCGATTGCCATCAAGCGTCTGTCCAAGCGCACTGGCGGCCATCCATAGCTGCGAAATAATCTCACCGGTCGTCAGGTTGCGATTGAACCCCTGCTGGGCGGTCGAGCAAAAACTGCAGTTCAGTGTACAGCCCACCTGCGATGACACACACAGAGTGCCACGATCGGCCTCCGGGATATACACCGTCTCGATGCAGTTACCATCCGCCATTTGCAACAGCCACTTGCGTGAACCGTCATCCGACAAGTGGTCGGACACAACCTCCGGCAGGCGAATGTCTGCATAGGCCTGCAGATCGGCACGCAGTCCCTTGCTGATGTTGGTCATGGCCTCGAAGTCGGTCACCCCCTGACCATAGATCCACTTCATGACCTGGGTGGCGCGAAAACTCTTCTCGCCCCGGCCGGTGAAAAAATCCACCAGTCCGGCACGATCCAGGTCCAGTAAGTTGGTTTTCATGGCTTCGGTCATAATCAGAGGTTAGTGTAGTGTCCTGTTAGCGTGTGCGCGGGCACAGTTCCTCGTCAGAAAAGAAGTACTTGATCTCAACGGCCGCCGTTTCCGGGGCATCGGAGCCATGTACGGCATTCTCATCGACGGTCTTGGCGAAATCCGCACGGATGGTGCCCGGTGCGGCGTCTGCCGGGTTGGTTGCCCCCATCAGCTCACGGTTCTTGCTGATAGCATTCTCGCCCTCCAGCACCTGTACCACCACCGGGCCCGAGATCATAAAACTGACCAGGTCATTATAGAAAGGACGTTCGGCATGCACAGCATAGAACCCCTCAGCCTGTTCCTTGCTGAGATGCAGCATTTTTGACGCAATGACCTGCAAGCCATTGTTTTCAAAACGACTCACGATCTCGCCAGTCACATTCTTGGCGACCGCATCCGGCTTAATTATGGAAAAGGTCCGTTCAATTGCCATGCAATACTCCATCAATAATCTATAAAAACAAGAAACCCGCCAGAAAACGGGAGCTTAGTGAATAAATTCAAGCGGGTAGTTTAAGCGGATGGGGCTCGAGTGGCAATGGATCAAAACCAAAATAGAGAATCCCTTCTCCCTCCGGAAGAAGGCCGTGATGAGGGGATATAAATCAAGCTGTTATCCTAATAGTATCCCCTCTCCCCAACCCTCTCCCTGAGGAAGAGGGGGCTAACGGTGTCAGGAAAACACCCGTTTGGCGGTCTCGCCGATCAGGGCCGGGTTGCGCACCACGTGCACACCCAGTTCTTCCATCAGGTCCATTTTGGCGTTGGCGGTATCCGCTTCACCCGAGATAATCGCACCGGCATGGCCCATGCGGCGCCCGGGGGGTGCCGAAACGCCGGCAACAAAACCCACCACCGGTTTGCTCATATTTTCTTTGGCCCAGCGGGCGGCCTCGACTTCCTGCTGCCCGCCAATCTCACCGATCATGATGACGGCTTCCGTCTCGGGGTCCTCTTCAAAGGCACGCAGTACTGTAACAAAGTCGGTACCGTTGACCGGGTCGCCACCGATACCCACCGAGGTAGTCTGGCCCATGCCGTATTCAGACATTTGCTGTACGGCCTCGTAGTTGAGGGTACCGGAGCGTGACACCACACCGATACGGCCCGGTGTATAAATATGCGAGGGCATGATGCCGACCTTGCAGGCATCCGGGGTAATGATGCCGGGTGTGTTCGGACCGATGATGATGGCGTTCTTGTCAACGGCATAGCGTTTCACGCGCACCATGTCCTGAACAGGAATGCCATCGGCAATCACAACAATAACACCGATACCGGCTTCCAGCGATTCCATAATGGCATCGGCTGCAAACGGCGGTGGCACAAAGATGCCACTGACATCGGCACCGGTTTCGGCAACGGCCTGGTGCACGGTGTCAAACACCGGCAAGCCAAGGTGCTCCTGCCCGCCCTTGCCCGGCGTGACGCCACCCACAACCGTGGTGCCGTTTTGCATGGATTCCTCTGCGTGGAAAGTCGCGTGCTGACCGGTAAAACCCTGGATGATGACGCGGGAACTTTTGTGGACAAATACGCTCATGACGTGCCCTCCAGTGCGGCAACAACCTTGGTGGCTGCATCATCGAGATTGTCGGCCATAATGAAGGGAAAGCCGGAGTCCTTGAGTATCGGTGCACCCTTTTCGACATTGGTCCCCGCCAGACGGACCACGATCGGCACCTTGATATCCTGATCGCGCATGGCCTGTACCAGTCCTTCGGCAATCCAGTCACAGCGGTTGATACCGGCAAAAATATTCACCAGGATGGCTTTTACATTCGGGTCCTGCAACACGATGCGGAAGGCGTTACCCACCTTCTCCGGTGAAGCGCCGCCACCGACATCGAGAAAGTTGGCCGGCTTGCCATCGTGAAAACTGATCGCGTCCATGGTCGCCATGGCAAGGCCGGCACCGTTCACAATACAGCCGACATTGCCATCGAGCGCGATGTAGTTCAGTCCGTGCCCGGACGCCTCGACTTCCTTGGAATCCTCTTCGTCAAAATCACGCAGTTCTGTAATAGAAGGCCGACGGTACATGGCATTACTGTCAAAGGACATCTTTGCATCCAGCGCCATCAATTTCCCGTCATCAATATCCGCCAGCGGGTTGATTTCCGCCAGCAAGGCATCTTTATCACGGAAGCAGCGATACAGTGCCTGCATTATCTTGGCAGCTTCACCAATCTGCTTGCCCCTGAACCCCATCTTCGCGGCAATCTTGCGGCTCTGAAAACCGGCCAGCCCGATGGCAGGATCAACCGCCTCACGAATGACGCGGTCCGGATCGGTCTTCGCGACTTCCTCGATATTCATCCCGCCTGATGCCGAGCCGATCATGGTGATCCGCTGCGTGGCACGGTCAATGACCATGCCGAGATAATATTCCTTGTTAATGTTGCAGGCCTGCTCCACCAGCACCCGCTGCACCATCCTGCCTGCTTCACCGGTTTGCGGCGTCACGAGGTTGCTGCCGATCATTGCGTCAGTGAATTGCTTGACGTCATCAAGGGATGAGGCAACCTTGACGCCACCGCCCTTGCCACGGCCACCGGCATGAATCTGTGCCTTGACGACCCAGCGTTCGCCTCCGAGTGCTTCTGCGATGGTGGCGGCATTGTCGACATTGTGTGCAACACGCCCCTCCGGCACCGGTACGCCATAGCCGCGCAGCAGTTCCTTGGTCTGATATTCATGAATATTCAAAATAGCTCTCCGATTCTTATGCTTCCTAAAGCGGTAAAAAATACTCCGTCATCACCGTTCGAATATTATTGACGCGTCGCGAGTGCCTTCTCGATCTGGGCCGCCTTGGCCACCATCACTTCTGCCTGGCGAATGGAGGCCGCATCGATCAGACGACCGTCCAGCGACACGGCACCCTTGCCTTCAGCCGCGGCTTCCTCCATGGCCACCAGGATGCGTTGCGCACGGTCCACTTCTGCTGCAGGCGGGGTAAACACATCGTTGGCCAGGCCGACCTGTGACGGATGTATGGCCCACTTGCCCTCGACACCCAGCGCGGCAACACTGCGAGAGACCGCCATATAGCCATCCTGATCATTGAAATCACCAAACGGGCCATCGATCGGACGCAGTCCGTAGGCGCGGCAGGCAACCACCATGCGTGAGATGGCGTAATGCCACTGGTCACCCCAGTGCCGTTCCCGCGTGCCTTCCGTGTCCGGGTGCGTCAGCATGTAGTAATCGGGGTTTGCGCCGCCCATATTGGTGGTACGCGCCTGGGTCGAGGCCGCATAATCGGCAACGCCGAATACCATGGCCTCCATCCGTTCCGGGCAGGTCTGTGCAATCGCCTCGACGTTGGCCATGCCCAGCGCGGTTTCAATCAACACATGCAGATTGATCTGCTCAATCCCCCTGGCCGCCTCGATTTGTTCCAGCATGGTTGAGACGAACAGGATATCCGAAGGTGAGCCTACCTTGGGTATCAGTATGGTATCGAGCTTGTCACCGGCCTGTTCGACAACATCCACAATATCGCGATAGCAATAATGGGTATCCAGTCCGTTGATCCGGATCGAGACACTGCAGTTTGACCAGTCGAGGTCATTCAACGCTTCAATGACATTTTTCCGCGCCTGGTCCTTGTCATCCGGTGCCACGGCATCTTCCAGGTCCAGGAAGACCATATCAGCACCGGCTGTGGGTGCCTTTTCAAGCATGCGGAGATTACTTCCGGGGACAGCCAGTTCACTGCGGTGCAGGCGATTTCGTATAGCCATGATGTACCTCAAGTCAGAATGATAAAAAGCAGGCTAGCCGGCCATTCTCAATGGCCCGGTCAGCACACCGGCAGAACGTCGCCAGTGCAAACAAGGCCGCGTAATATACAAGGTTGGCGCGTTCATTGGAATGTGGCATCACGCAGCCAAGCACCGTGCTGCACCTGAGCCGCATGCCACAATTGCGGAACCCCCTGCCCTATTCGTCTTTCTATTCAGTTGCTTACGACTGATTCCTGGCAACCTGTCGAGACAATACTGACAGCCGCAGCCATTTCGGCACATTTGTCTTACATCACATCAGCCCTTCTATATAATCTGTACCCCCGGTATGAAATTCCGGTGTAAGCAGATTATCCGCCACAATCACCGGTGGTTTCATCCCAGGAGGCAGTAAATGAAAGTTTTACATGGGCTGTGTGCCGCATTACTGCTGCTGGCCGCCCCGCTTTCACAGGGTAGCAGCCAGGACCCCGGGAAAACCATTGCCGGCTGGATTGAAAAGATCTGCCTTGTCGAGCCATCGCTGATACTCAAGGCCAAGCTGGACACCGGTGCCAGGACCTCGTCTATCCATGCAATCAATGTTGAGCAATTTAAAAAGAACGACAAGGACCGGGTGCGGTTCGACCTGCTGCTCACAGGCGTGAACGGCAAGCAACACACTATTCACATGGAGCGGCCCAGGGCACGACGTGTGCGCATCAAGAATAACGACGGCGATTCTGACCGGCGTGTCGTGGTTGAACTGGAAATCTGTTTCGATGGCCGCAAGTACACCACAGAATTCACCCTCGCGAATCGCGCCGAATATAATTACGATATACTGCTGGGTCGTGAGTTCCTGCAAGGCATCGCAGTCATCGACCCTGAAAATACTTTCCTGACACAGGCCGGCTGCCCTGAATAGTATCGTGGATAGAATACAGGCATGAACAGTTTTACCGTAAGAAGCTGGGCGCTGGCGCTGTCGCTCATTGGCCTGGCACTCACGGCTTACAAGGCCTATGAACTGGGTCTGCCACTGACGCCCAGACAAAACACCGAGGTCTGGACCTTGCAGGCGCAGGTCTCATTTGAGGGAACGGGCGCCCCGGCGAAACTGTCGCTGTTCATACCTGAAAACACCCCGGGTTTCATGTTGCTGGACGAGGATTTCATTTCCAGCCGCTACGGGCTCACCATTGCAAAAGACCATGACAACCGCAGGGCGGACTGGGCCATACGCCGCGCAAAGGGTGACCAAACTCTGTATTACAGGATATCGGTGGCGCGCTCAAACCTGAAGGATGACTGGAAATCCAAACCCGATTTCCCGGCAGCACCGGATTATCCGGAGCCTTACGCCTCCGCGATCCAGGCAGTTATTGAAGATGTGCGAGAGGAATCCGCCGACGTTGAGTCGTATACCCAGGAATTGCTCAAGCAACTCAATTCGAGCGAACCCAATGAAAATGTCGAACTGATCCGCGACCAGGCAAGCAGTCCCGGGCTGTGGGCAAATGAAATCATTAACGTATTGAAAGGGGTACGTATCCCGGCACGCACGATTTGGGGAATCGATGTCACCGATGCGGCGAATGACGCGCAACTGCGGCCGTTGCTACAGGTCCACAACGGTGACAACTGGCTGACCTTCAACCCGGAGACCGGCAGCAAGGGCATCCCGACCAATCTTATTGTCTGGAAAGTCGGTGACAGGCAAATAACGGAACTTGAAGGCGGCAACGACCTGGCCATTAAATTTTCGGTGACCCGCACCTATGCCGAACTCATTGACGTTGCCCGCCAGGGCGCCGCAGCAAGGGATTCCTTCTTTTCAGGATTTTCCCTGCTTTCGTTGCCGGTACAAAATCAGAATGTTTACCAGTTGCTGCTGATGTTACCGCTGGGTGCATTACTGGTCGTCTTTCTGAGAACAATCATTGGCCTGCAGACATTCGGCACCTTCATGCCCATCCTGATCGCCATGGCCTTTCGGGAAACACAACTCTTCTGGGGCGTGATCATGTTCAGCATGATCGTCTCCATTGGCTTGATGATTCGCTTCTACCTTGAAAAACTGATGCTGTTGCTGATACCCCGGCTGGCCTCGGTACTGGTCATTGTCGTGATCCTCATGCTGCTGATCAGCCTGATTACCAATCAGCTTGGCATAGAACGTCTGTTGTCCATTTCCCTGTTCCCGATGGTTATCCTTGCCATGACCATTGAGCGCATGTCGATCATCTGGGAGGAAAACGGTGCACGGGAAGCCATTCTTCAAGGCGTTGGCAGCCTGTTCGTCGCCTGCCTTGGCTACGTGGTCATGACCAACGAAAACCTGATGTATCTCATCTTTGTTTTCCCTGAATTATTGCTGGTGGTACTGGGCCTGTGCCTGTGGATGGGCAGCTATACCGGCTATCGGCTGGTGGAACTGGTCCGTTTCAAGGATATGCAGGGCAAGAATATAAAATGAGATTCTTTTCGACACCGCGAGAATTGCGGCAACGCGGTGTACTGGGCATGAACCAGCGCAACGTCGATTTCATCATGCGCTACAACCCCCGCAAGCTCTACCCGCTGGTTGATAACAAACTGGAAACCAAGCGAGTGGCACTGGAAAACGGCATCGCCGTACCGGAACTCTACGGTGTGGTGGAAATAGAGCACCAGATACAGGACATCGAAAGCATCCTTGCTGACCACAGGTCACTGGTAATCAAGCCGGCACATGGCAGCGGTGGCAACGGCATCCTGGTCATCAATGGCCGTATGGGGAATTATTTTCGCAAGGCAAATGGCAGCCTGCTTGCTATCAAGGCCATACAGCACCATGCATCGAATATTCTAAGTGGCATGTACAGCCTCGGGGGCGTTCCTGACAAGGCCATTCTCGAATACCGCGTCGATTTTGATCCGATGTTCGAACACATCAGCTACCAGGGTGTACCTGATATCAGAATTATTGTCTTCAAAGGTATCCCGACTGCCGCCATGATACGCCTTCCGACCCGTGACTCTGACGGCAAGGCCAATCTGCATCAGGGTGCAGTCGGATTGGGTGTTCATCTCACGACCGGTGAAACAACCTGGGCCGTACACCGCAATAACATCGTGGACCAGCATCCCGACACCGGTTATAAAACCACCGGCATAGAAATACCGCACTGGGACAGCATCCTGCGGCTTGCTACCCAGTGTGCAGACAAGGTCGGCCTGGGTTACCTGGGTGTCGATATTGTCATCGACAGAAAACTTGGACCGCTGATGCTGGAACTAAATGCGCGCCCCGGACTCAATATACAACTGGCCACCGGCCATGGCCTGCTCAGCAACCTGCTCAAGATCGAAGCACACCCTGATTTACCCACAGAACTTGATGCACGGCTGGATTTTGCTAAAGGTCTCCATCAATCTGAAGATACTAGTGTGGTGTAACGAATAACGTGTACGTATCAGCGAGACGAGAAGCCGTTAGCTGCAAGGCGCGTCTCGCCGGGAATGGCGTGTCCTTTCCAAGAGACGCAACACCGCAGATGACGGCTTCTCGCCTCGCCCGAAGGGAGGCCCACAAATGACCCAATACGGCGTTGCAGCCCTTGTTAAGGGAATAAGCATTAACTGCAGGCTGCGCCTTGTTTTGGCTCATTTGTGGGCCTCTGATACGTACACGTTAGTCGTTACACCACACTAGCGCACAATCTTGATCATTTCTGATTTTCCTGGCTCTCCGCTCGGGTACTGGTCATTCAGCAGCCGCAGTTGTTCCTCGGGATAGTTGGTAATGGGTGAGCGTCGCGCCAGGCTGGCCCAGGTTGCACCCTGCGGTGCGCGGATAATGTCCAGTTTCTTCCCGGTGGCCAGTTTCTTTTCCGATTGGGTCAGTGGATGAAGGCTTTTTGCGGTTGCCAGTATGTCAGCATCGTACATGCTCGCTTGATTCGTACTGCGGGCAGTACCGGCAAAGATATAGGCCTTGTTATTCCGGTTAACGACAACATAACGGATGCGCCGCTGCCCGAACGGTGTGTTGCCCGTGGCAACTGCAGTGTAGCCTTTCAGTCCGTTCGCGCTAAAGGTCTTGCCCTGTCGCAGGTTATTCAGCTTCAGGTGCTGCTGCATGAACTGCTTTGGAGTGACCTTTTTGTCCGGGCTGTCCATTGTCAGTTGTATCAAGCCGTCATTGGTCTTCGGTGTGGCGATGACCCTCGAGGTCTGGTTATTGATCTTCCAGCCGGACGGGAAGGTCAATGAGATATCCAGCTCCCGGTGATAAAAATGGTTACCCCGAACCACACCCTCGCGTTCGCTGTCACCGAAGGTCAGGCCATCGAGACGTAGCAGGTAACTGTCGCGTCCAATGCGTGAGGTACTGTCCGTCTTGTATTTTTTTGCGGCCGTGATGACTTCGCGAAAGCGTGCGTCATTATCGGGATGTGTTGAAAACAGGCCGTGATACACATTCGCCTGACGTCCTTCCTTTTTGGCGACCACTGTTTCAAAAGCTTCCTGGTTCTTCAATATGCTCACCACCTGCAGCATGGCTTCCGGATCGTAACCGCTCCTGGCAAGGTATTCTGCGCCGAGCCTGTCCGCTTCCAGCTCATGTTCCCGCCCGTAACCCCGGACAATGGCGGTACCGGCTATATTGGTCAGTGAATCGGCACCCTGGATTCCTGTTGAGGCGGCCAGTACTGCGCCGAGAATCCCGGTGACCGCTGTGGTACTCTGCTGCCGGACGCTGTGTCGTGCCGTGACGTGGCCGATCTCGTGACCAAGAACAGCAGCCAGTTCGGCCTCTGAATTCAGGTAGGCCAGCATGCCCCGGGTGATATAGATATAACCGCCGGGCAGTGCGAAGGCGTTGACCTGGTTGCTGTCGATAATAGTGAAGTGGTAGTTGAGTCCCGGGCGATGGCTGTGACTGGCCAGTTTCTTGCCAACACGCTGCACCAGTTCTTCCAGCACGGGATCAGGGTAGGCCGGCATCTCTTTGAGTATTTCTGAATTGTATTTTTGTCCCAGACTGATTTCCTGGTCCTCTGACATCAATACAAAATCACTGCCACCGGTGACCGGGTTGGTGGCGCATGCGGACAACAGCCAGGCAATGCCTGACCCTGCAACAAGCGTTTTACAACGATGCAGAACAGAGGGCATGATCAATGGCGTTGTTGTTGCGTGTGGTGCTCTATCAAGGTGATAATTGCTGAATCCGTAATTATCACCTTGATAGAGCACTAGTAATGGCACGCAGTGCTGCCGGATGCCGTACCTTCATGCGCAAGCCTTCGTCACGGTCCTGCTTGATCCAGCCACGGGCCTCTATCTGCTGACCGACCAGTGCCTCCAGTGAGTCAAAATAGTCCAGGTCCTTTTTGGCGATTTGCAGGACCAGAGGACCATCGATATCAACCCAGACCGTGTACCTTGAATTGCGCAGTCTGCTGACCTGCCCTTGCACGATACGAAATCCGCGGCTATCCAGCGGCAGTGTACGTGCCTGTTGTGGCTGGTATTCGGGCAACGCCCAGAGGCCCTTGCGGTCATGGCGGGCTTCGTTCTCGATAGCCTGATAACAACGCACCCCCCAGGTGTTGGGTGGCACCACCAGCGTGGTGGCCAGTCCCTGTTGCAGCAGGGAAACGGCGACATTCCCGCCATCTTCCAGAAAGGCATGTGCCAGCAGACGGCCATAGTGATCATGGTCCTGCTGGCCGTACTGCAACAGCAGGGTGCGGTTTTGGGTGTCGAGCAGGTCTTGCAGCGCCGCGCGCGCTGCTTCCGCCAGTGGTTGTACCGGCTTGCCTTTATGGCTCACTTCCGGTGTATTGATGCCGATGAAACGCAGGCGCCGCCCGTCTTTCAGCTTCACGGTATCGCCGTCATAGACATAGACGACCTGTGCGTGTTCAGTACTGTTTGTTGCAGCACAGGCCCCTGCCAGCAGCGGCTGGGGGTGCCCGGCCAGTAGCCAGAATGCAAAAGGGGCGACCATCGCGGCCGCCCCTTTGCTGGATATTGCAACAAACATTTCTGGCGTGATCAGTTCCCGTAACGCTTGCGGAACTTGTCGACGCGGCCACCGGTATCAACCATCTTCTGCTTGCCGGTATAGAAGGGGTGGCACTGTGAGCACACTTCAATCGCCAGGTCCTTGCCAACGGTCGAACGCGTTTCGAAGCTCGAGCCACAACTGCAGGTAACTTTTATGGTGTCGTATGCTGGATGTGTGTCAGGTTTCATAACTGCCTCTAATAAATCGGTTTCCGCATTCACAGGCAGCAAGACTGCTACCGTGAAAAGGTCGGGAATCATACGTTATTCGTCAGAAGGCGGCAAGCTAGCGGGTACACGGCCCTGAAATTGCAGGATTTCCGCCGTAGCAGGGTCAGTGGCGTTGGGGCGTTCCCCGGATTGCAGGCGCTGCAGATTATGCAGCAGACCGTGTTCACTGATAATGTTCTCCCATAACAGCCGGTTGATTTGCAGGCAGGCAGCCATCGGGGTGCTGGCCAGATTGCGGATTTGGTCGAGTTTCCATTGCAGGCAGCGCAGCCGCTGGTGTTTATCTGCCGGTGCTCTCATGATGGCCCTTTCAAGGAGTAACCTTCTTTCTAATTCAAAGGCTTGAGGGTTGTTGCTGGCGAGTTTTGCCCAGGTGTCGAAATCAAACGTCGGGCGGTTGTCGGTTGTTTCCATGCGGCGCTCCGATTTATACCCTGCAATGCACGGTTTGTTGTTGTTTATTCTGAACTGAAACAAGCGTAGCACCACTGTGTATAGCCGCCTATTGGACATCCGACCTAGATTGTTAACTAGCTGACTTTAAAGAAGATAGTGTATTTTTGCCTGTGGATAAGATTGTGGATAAGGGTGTGGGTATGCTAGTGGGTATCCTGGTGGATAACTTGTGGGTGTTCAGTTGGCGGGTACGGTGCGATCCTGGGCCCAGGCGCGTAAATGAGCCATCTTCTCCGCCATGATCCGGGATAGTGGCCTTGTTTGCTCGATTTCGCTGCGAATGTGTCCGGTGTTGATGGCGACCCCTTGTTCGCGGGCCAGGTAGGTGGCGGCCACGATGGACTGCTCGATTTCGGCACCAGTAAAGCCTTCTGTGATTCCCGTCAGTGTCAGGATGTCGAAAGCCACCGGTTTATGCTCACGTTTGCGCAGGTGAATTGCAAAAATCTCGGCGCGGGTGGCGGCATCCGGTAAATCAACAAAAAAGATTTCATCCAGGCGGCCCTTGCGGATTAACTCCGGCGGCAGGTGTTCGATGATGTTTGCCGTCGCCACGATAAAGACCGGTGCAGTACGTTCTGCCATCCAGGTCAGCAAGGTGCCAAGCATGCGCCGCGAGGTGCCGCCGTCATTGTCGCCGGACGCAACTGCCTTTTCGATTTCATCAATCCAGAGCACGCAGGGCGACATGGCCTCGGCCGTCTGCAGCGCCTCACGCAGGTTGCGTTCGGTTTCGCCGTGAAACTTGTTGTAGAGCGTACCGAAATCAAAGCGCAGCAAGGGAATAGACCACATGCCGGCAACGGCCTTGGCTGCCAGGCTTTTTCCGCCACCCTGGACGCCGACCAGTAAGATTCCCCGGGGCGGGTCCAGCGTCTTGTCCGGTTCAAGGAAGACGCTGCGACGCAGTTTGATCCAGCGTTTCAGGTTTTTCAGTCCACCGACCGTGGCAAAGTCGCCGGTATCGAACTCACAGGACAGGGCACCGCTGCTGTCAAGCAATTGATAGCGTGCCTGTGTAATACGTTCCAGGTCGTCATTGTTAATGATGCCGTCATCATTGATGATGCGACGAATAATGCGCCGTGCATCGGTCGCTGTCAGGCCGCGCAGCTGGCTGAGAATAATGTCCAGGGTACGCTGGTTGGTTTTGACCTTGTTGCCGTTATGCACGTCTGACCAGTGGCCGGCCTCTTCCCGAATAATGGCTTCCAGTCGTTTGCTGTCGGGCAGTGACAGGGAAAAATGTGCGCTGAAGCCGGCCAGTTCCTGTGGTAATTCCAGTTCATGGCTGACCAGTACCAGCGTGTGCCCCAGAGTGGCATATTCCAGTGCGATTTCTTTCAGCAACCGGACGTTGTAGGCATCCCCAAGATAGGGATGAAAATCCATCAACAGGTAGATGCCCGGTGTCCCGGTTGCCTTGATCTGGCCTAAAGCCTGCTTTGGTTCGCTGGCATGCCGTTGTGGCACGGCATCGTAGTCGATGCGTTGCAGTCCAGTGGTGGCTGACCATGCCATTACCGGTATTGCTAGTGAGATGGCGAGCCCGGCAAACAGTTGGACAACCCGCTTTTCATCCCGTGTCTCGATAGTGATTAACGGTACGCGGGAGCGGAGCAACAATTCGAGGTCGTGTGTATCGTCCATAATTTTACTTGCCAGATAGTTTGCCGGCTTTAGTCATTATTCCCGGGAAAGCCCTTTATGCGGTCCAGTCTGATTTCGAGTTCCACGCCGTGCTCAGTGCTTACAATCATGAACTCTTCGCGGTTACGGGTCAGCAGATCAGTGGGGGTGACGGATTCAATGTGACCGGTTCCATCCGCGTCGCACCAGCTCAGTCTGAGCTTTCTGTGCTGCAGGATAGCCAGTTCATATTGACTATGCAGATCGCAGTCGATTGGTGTGTAGTCAGTCATCGTCGCGCCGGGTGGTCAGAGAATCTACAGCATCATCCGGTCCTGTTTCCAGATGAAACTCGATGGGTCGGCAACAGACCGGGCAATCCTCTATATAGTCCTGGTTGCCAGCGGACGTGTCGACGTCGGCTGCAAAGGATTCACCGCAATAGGGGCAGTCAACGGTTTTCAGCATGTCTTGGTGATTCCAGCATCCACAACTGTAATAACTCATTCAGATAACGCTGGCCCTTTACCGTTGCCTTGATGACGTCTTTATCCGCTGCCAGTAATTCATTCTCAATGGCCCTTTGCACCTGTCTTTCGATCAGGGCAAAGGGCAGGCTGGTCGCTGCCGTAAACGCAGATTCAGTAAAGCCACTGTCAAGACGCAGGCTGTTCATGGCAAACTCCAGCATGACATCATCTGCCGACAGTTTAGTGCTTGTACCGATGCGGGCTTTACTGTGGGCCGCGTCGAGATAGGTGCGCGGCTGCTTTACTTTGGATGTGCGGGTGATGGTCTGCGTGGCCGCATTGCTGATCTTGGCGTGGGCGCCGGCACCAATACCCAGGTAATCACCAAATTGCCAGTAGTTCAAATTGTGCCGGCACTGCCGGCCCTCTTGCGCATAGGCCGATACCTCGTAGCGGTGAAAACCCGTATCGCTTAGCAGCGAATGTCCCGCCGTCTGCATCTTCCAGAGGGCCTCATCATCCGGCCGGACCGGCGGGTGTCGGTAGAACCAGGTGTTGGGCTCGATGGTGAGTTCGTACCAGGACAGGTGTGTCGGGTGCAGGTCCATGGCGGTACGCAGATCCAGCAAGGCCTGCGCGGTAGTCTGTGCCGGCAAGCCGAACATCAGGTCCAGATTGATATTTTCAAAACCGGCGCGGTGCGCCGACTCGGTTGCCGCGAGGGCCTCACTGCCGTCATGGATGCGGCCGATAGCCGTAAGCTGATCGTCCTGGAAACTTTGTACACCCATTGAAAGCCGGTTGATGCCGGCTTCCCTGAACCCGGAGAAACGTGCCTGGTCGACGGTGCCCGGGTTTGCTTCAAGGGTAATCTCGGCGCCTGGTTTCAGTGGAATGCGCGCGCGGATCTCACTGAGCAGTCGTTCAATGCCGTGTGCTGAAAACAGGCTCGGTGTTCCACCACCGATGAACAGGGATTCGACCGGGCGCCCCCAGACAGCAGGCAGGTCCTGTTCCAGGTCGGCAAGCAGTGCCTTGATGTAACGGTCTTCAGGAATGTCGTCGAGGGCTTCATGCGAATTGAAGTCGCAGTAGGGACATTTGCGTACACACCAGGGGATGTGAACGTAAAGCGAGAGTGGCGGAGTGGCAGTGAAGTTGAACATGTCGCTGTGAATGCTGGATCTGCCGGACTGGTGCGCAAAGGATATTGTTAGCTGTATTGTTCCAGCGCAGCAAGCAGTTGTCGCAACGCCTGTCCACGATGACTGAGGGCATTTTTAACATCTGCTGGCAGCTCGGCAGATGAGCAGTCATGTGTCGGTACATAAAACACCGGGTCATAGCCGAAGCCGTTGTCACCTTGTGCTGCAAGCAGGATGCGGCCTTCCCAGGTGCCCTGGCAGATTAGCGGTGTCGGGTCGCTGGCGTGTCGCATGAAGACCATCAGGCATTGAAAGCGTGCGCTGCGTTGTACTTCAGGTACGCCATCGATTTCAGTCAGCAATTTTTCCAGGTTCGCCTGGTCAGAGGCGCCTTCACCGGCAAAACGGGCCGAGTAAATACCGGGTGCACCGTTCAGGGCGTCCACTTCAATGCCTGAATCATCCGCGATTGCCGGCAGGCCTGTGTGCTGTGCGGCATTGCGGGCCTTGAGGATGGCATTTTCGACAAATGTCAGGCCGGTCTCTTCAGCATCAACGACGCCGAATTCACTCTGTGGTTGCACGTGCAGATCCAGTGTGGCGAGCAATTGATTGATTTCGCGCACCTTCCCCGGGTTGCTGCTGGCAAGGACTATTACTTTCAATGCCGTGTTACTCCTCAGCAAGTGCTTGCTGCTGGCTGGCAAGCAGCTCTGAAATACCTTTTTTTGCCAGTGCCAGCATGTCGTTCAGCTCATCCTGGCTGAAAGGATGGCCCTCGGCCGTGCCCTGTACCTCGATGAAATCACCGGCATCACTCATCACCACGTTCATATCGGTTTCTGCATTGCAGTCTTCCGGGTAATCCAGGTCCAGTACCGGTGTACCTTTATAGATGCCCACGGATACCGAGGCAACGCGCCCTGTTAGCGGGTTATTGTCGATGGACTTGTTATCAAGCAGTGTCTGGATGGCGTCGGCCAGGGCAACATAACCACCGGTAATGCTGGCCGTGCGCGTGCCACCGTCGGCCTGAATCACGTCGCAGTCAATCGTTATCGAGCGTTCCCCCAGCAGCTTCATGTCCATAACAGCACGCAGTGAACGACCGATGAGACGCTGGATTTCCATGGTGCGGCCACCCTGCTTGCCGCGTGCGGCCTCGCGTCCCATGCGGCTGTTGGTGGATCGCGGCAGCATCCCGTATTCAGCCGTTACCCAGCCCTGTCCCTTGCCTCGAAGAAAACCGGGTACCCGTTCCTCGACGGTGGCGTTACACAAGACACGGGTGTCTCCAAATTCAACGAGCACAGAGCCTTCGGCATGTTTGGTGTAATTGCGGGTAATGCGGACATGTCGCATTTCGTCCGGGTCACGATGACTGGGTCGCATAGTACAGTTCCTTGCTGATGAAGTGAGCCGCGGATTATAACGTGTTCGTAATGACGCAAGACAGTTAAACGCGCGTATCTGTGTTATTTCAGTGACTGGCCTGCTATAAGAAGGCTGCGGAGAGGGCAGGCGATTATTCCGGGTGTTATATGACTGATGAATCAAGGGTCGTGGCAGGTGGCTTGCTGGTATCGCTGGCGGCCTTTGTCATTGTGGTCGCGGGTATGAAACTGGCAGCACCATTGCTGGTGCCCTTTCTGCTGGCGGTGTTTATCGCTATCCTGATCGCGGCACCCTTTAACTGGTTGCAGTGCAAGGGGCTGCCCGCCGGCATTGCCTTGCTGGTTGTGCTCAGTGCCCTGGTTTTCATGGCCATGCTGCTTGGGTCATTGATCGGTTCATCGGTACAGGATTTTACCAGTACTTTTCCGGTTTATGAGGTGCGCCTGAAAGAAATAAGCGGTGAGTTTGTTCGCTGGCTGGATGGTCTTGGAATACACACCAGCAGTGACATGCTGTCGAGTTATGCCGATCCGGGCAAGGCGATGAAAATGGCGGCTAATATTATTGGCAGCATGGGAAGTACATTGGCCAACAGTTTCCTGATCCTGGTGACGGTGGTGTTTATTATGCTGGAGGCCGCCAGTTTTCCCGACAAGTGGCGTGCTGCCCATGAAGATGCAGAGACATCACTGGCGGGATTCAGTACGGCAGTAAAAACGATTAATCAGTACATGGGTATAAAGATGCTCACCAGTGGCGCAACCGGTGTGGCGGTCGTCATCCTGATACGGTTAATTGGTGTCGATTACCCCATCCTCTGGGGTGTGCTGGCGTTTCTGCTGAATTTTATACCAAATATTGGCTCCATTATCGCTGCGGTCCCCGCTGTGTTGCTGGCGCTGGTGCAGCTCGGTGTGGGAGCGGCGCTGGCTGCTGCGGGCGGTTTCCTGCTGATCAATATCGTGATTGGAACCTTTCTGGAACCACGCTACATGGGCAAGGGTCTCGGGCTTTCCACGCTGGTGGTGTTTCTGTCACTGATTTTCTGGGGCTGGGTGCTGGGCCCGGTTGGTATGTTGCTGTCGGTACCGTTGACTATGGCCATAAAGATTGCACTGGACAGTCAACCGAATACACACTGGATGGCCATCATGCTGGGGCAGAAGATCGAGCCCGTGGTGCTGGCAGCGACTGACGGGGCGGTGGATGACGAATCAGCCTGAGTCCAGGTGCCTGTCTGTTAAAGGCGATCCAGAAGGCTTACCATGTCGGCCTTTATTCCGACAAACACATCGCGGATGACACCATGATACGCAGCATGACGGCCTTTGCACGCCAGGAGCTGGATACCGAAACGGGTGCGCTGGCCTGGGAAATTCGCTCCCTGAATCATCGCTACCTGGAACTGGGAGTACGCCTGCCGGAAGAACTGCGTGCCATGGAGACAGCGGTACGTGAACGGGTGGGCACACGCCTTGGGCGGGGCAAGGTGGAATGCTCATGCCGCTACCGGCCAGCCGCAGGCGCTGCCGCACCGGTTGATATCGATCCTGAGTATCTGCTGCGTTTACTGGCTGCCTGTGAAGACGTAGCTGCCAGGGTGCCGCACTCTGACCCCCTGAACCCGATTGAAGTGCTGCGCTGGCCCGGTGTGGTTCGAGAGCAGTCTGTTGATACAGCGCCGTTAATGAAAGATGCGCTGGCACTACTGGAGCAGACCCTGGATGAGCTGCAGCAGTCCAGGGAGCGCGAGGGAGAACAGATCCAGCAGTTGTTGTTGCAGCGCTGTGATGCCATGAGTGAACTGGTGCAACAGGCGCGCAGCTGTCTACCGGAGATACAGGCAGGATTAAGGGAAAAACTGGAACTACGGCTGGCCGAGCTGGAGACAATAGCCGATCCAGGGCGGCTGGAACAGGAGCTGGTCATACAAGTCCAGAAATGTGATGTGGATGAGGAAATGGACCGACTGCAGGGCCATATTGATGAAGTTCGCCGGGTACTGGGACGTGACGAACCGGTCGGGCGCCGTCTGGATTTCCTGATGCAGGAACTGAACCGCGAGGCGAATACACTGGGATCAAAGTCGGTTGCAGCCGTCACGACGACTATCTCGGTCGAGCTCAAGGTCCTGATCGAGCAGATGCGCGAGCAGGTACAAAACACGGAGTAGCCTGGTGGCCCCTTACGGGCGTGGACATGCAATGATGAACAAGGCAAACGCAGACACTGGCACACTCTATATCATTTCCGCACCCTCCGGTGCCGGTAAATCCAGCCTGCTACGTGTTTTACTGGAATCCATGGCGGGCAGTCTTGCCCTGTCCGTGTCGCACACCACGCGCGCGCCGCGTCCCGGTGAAGTGGATGGCGAGGATTACCATTTTATCGATGCAGCCAGCTTCAGGGAGATGGTGGACCAGGACGCATTTCTTGAGCATGCCCGGGTGTTTGATAATTTCTACGGGACATCAAGGCAGGGTGTGATCGATCAGCTGGATACCGGCCTTGATGTCATCCTTGAGATTGACTGGCAGGGTGCCCGCCTGATACGCGAACAGCTGCCGGCCGCGGTCAGCATTTTTATTTTGCCGCCTTCCTGCGAAGCGCTGCAGCAACGCTTGCAGGATCGCGGTCAGGATGACGAGGTGGTGATCGCACGCCGCATGCGCGATGCAGTCAGCGAAATGTCGCATTACGATGAGTACGATTACCTTGTAATCAACGATGTATTCCAGGCAGCAGGGGATGAATTGGCGGCGATCATGCTCAGCCATCGCCTGCGTCTGCCGGCACAGCGCCGACGGCATGCCGGATTGCTGGCCGGTTTGCTGGCATCCGGGTCATGATTCGGGTACACTCGCGTGCCCATTTAGTCAGTATTTTCAGGTTTTTCGGAGAGTTACATGGCACGCGTTACTGTAGAAGATTGCCTCGACAAGGTTGATAACCGCTTTCAGCTGGTGCTGGTCGCAACCAAGCGTGCCCGGCAGCTCGCCAATGGTGTGCAGCCGCTGGTTGAATGGGAAAATGATAAACCCACCATCGTTGCCCTGCGCGAGATCGCCGAAGGCCTCGTGGGACCCTCCATCCTGGATGAGCCGATTCATTCCGTGTTTGAAGAAGATGAGGAAGAAGCTCAGGAAGAGGCCGTGAATGCCTCAGGCGAGGAAACTGCACCCAAGGAGGAAGCTGAAGCTGCACCCCAGGAGGAAGCTGAAGCTGCACCCCAGGAGGAAGCTGAAGCTGCACCCCAGGAGGAAGCTGAAGCCGCACCCCAGGAGGAAGCTGAAGCTGCACCCCAGGAGGAAGCTGCACACCAGGAGGAAGCTGCACACCAGGAGGAAGCTGCACACCAGGAGGAAGCTGCACCCCAAGAGGCGGCTGCACCCCCCGCAGCAGACGATACCCCTCCGGCAGCAGGCAGTTGATACCGGGGTAATCCCGTCCACGTCACGTGGCAGTGGCCATCCGGCCACAAACATCCTGAATATTCCACCGCCACGATCGCGTGATCGTCCGGGCGTGCGCTTGCCTGAGGGCTGCAAATATTTTTCGGGCTCACGGGCTGGCATTGATTTATTATTAATGCCAGTGCTACCGGCATACACCGCATAACCAGGGTTTCATGGCAAGCAGACCGGATTTAAACGCAGCAGATGAATCGCGATTCCTGATCAGCGATCTGTGCAGGATGCTGGACTCCTACCTGGATGAGGACCAGGTGCAGGAGGTCTATCGTGCCTATTTATTTGGCGCGGAAGCGCACGAAGGACAACACCGGCTGTCCGGCGAGCCTTACATATACCATCCCATTGCCGCGGCGCGCATTCTTGCGGAACTGCGTCTCGATCACAAATCGATTGTTGCGGCGATTCTGCACGACGTGATTGAGGATACCCCGACTGCCAAGGAACAGATTGAAACCGAATTTGGTGCTGATGTAGCCGAGCTGGTGGACGGGGTCAGCAAGTTAACGCAGATCAAGTTCGAGAGCCATGCCGAGGCGCAGGCTGAAAATTTCCGCAAGATGATCCTTGCCATGGTGCGTGATATTCGTGTCATTCTGGTGAAGCTGGCGGACCGCCTGCACAATATGCGCACGCTGGGCGTGATGCGTCCCGACAAGCGCCGCCGCATTGCCCGCGAGACCCTGGATATCTATGCACCGATTGCCAATCGCCTCGGTATCAATGCACTGCGCGTGGAACTGGAAGACCTGGGCTTTGCCGCACTCTACCCGCTACGCTACAAGGTCCTGGAAAAAGCGGTACTTGAAGCGCGGGGTCACCGCAAGGAAGTACTGATCAAGATAGAGACGGCCATCAAGCGCCGCATACAACAGGAGAATCTGTCCGCGCGAGTGCTCAGCCGGGAGAAGCACCTCTACAGTCTTTACCGCAAGATTCGTGATAAAACCCTGTCCTTTGAAGAAATCTATGATGTCTATGCATTTCGCATCATTGTCGAGGATGTTGATGCCTGTTACCGGGCCCTCGGCATCATGCATAATCTGTACAAACCGGTCCCGGGAAAGTTCAAGGATTATATTGCCATTCCCAAGGGCAATGGTTACCAGTCCCTGCACAGTATTCTGTTTGGCCCCTATAGTGTGCCAATAGAGGTACAGATTCGCACCGAGGATATGAACAAGGTGGCCGAATCGGGTGTGGCGGCTCACTGGGTGTACAAATCCAGCGAGGAAAATATTGACCAGATGCACGCCGGTGCACGCGAGTGGATGCGCGAGCTACTGGAGATGCAGACCCGCGCCGGCGACTCGCTGGAGTTTCTCGAGAACGTCAAGATTGACCTGTTTCCGGATGCTGTTTACGTGTTCACGCCCGCGGGCGAGATTATGAAGCTGCCGTATGGGTCGACGGTGATTGATTTTGCCTATGCCGTACACACCGATGTTGGCAATACCTGTATAGAGGCGAAGGTTGACCGGCAGGTGGTGCCTTTGCGTACTGTATTACGTAACGGGCAGACGGTTGAGATCGTGACAGCTGTCGGGGTACACCCGAGTCCTGCCTGGCTGAGTTTTGTGGTATCGGCCAAGGCGCGCTCCAATATTCGCCATTTTCAGAAGAAACTGAAACGGGAAGAGGCCATCGAGCTGGGGCACCGCATGCTGGATCGCGCATTGGGTGTTTTTGAGGTCACTGCAGAGGGCATTTCAGGGAAACGTCTGCGGACATTGTTGAAAGACTATCAGCTGGAAACGGTCGATGACCTGCTGGTTGAGGTGGGTATGGGAAGACGGCCTTCGGTACTTGTGGCACGTGCCCTGGTGCCGGTTGAAGATGCCGATTCAAAGGATAACGATAAAACCATGCGGCCGCTTGTAATCAGGGGTACCGAGGGCATGGTCACCCGTTTTTCGAAGTGCTGTCGTCCGATACCGGGTGACTCGGTCATCGGCATTATTACTGGCGGACGCGGCCTGATGATTCATGCCCAGAGCTGCAGAAACATATCCGACGGGAAACACCCGCCGGAGAACTACCTTGATGTGCAATGGGAGCCGGGTATTGATGAAGAGTTTCCTGTTGAGGTCAGCGTGATCGTCGAGGACCGCCGGGGCGTACTGGCGACTGTTGCAACCGTCATTGGTGATGCGGATTCCAATATTGAAAATGTCGGTATTGAAGAGCGTGACGGACTGACTAACAATCTGCTGTTCACGATAACCGTACACAATCGTCGGCACCTGGCGCGCGTCATGCGACGGGTACGCAATATTCCCTCGGTGATCAAGATTACGCGGACCAGGGGCTGAGTTTGCTTGCTGTTACCAGTTTTTTTTCATGACAAGGATTCATTATGACACGTAAAACCATTCAGACTGACCACGCACCACAGGCAATAGGGACCTATTCGCAAGCCGTTCGTACCGGCAACACTGTCTATATTTCAGGGCAGATTCCACTGGTCCCTGAAACCATGGAACTGGTTGGTGGTGATATGGACGCACAGATCAGACGCGTATTTGATAACCTTGCCGCCGTTGCGGAGGCTGCCGGTGGCTCACTGGCCGATGTCGTTAAATTGAATGTTTTTCTTCCCGATCTCGGGCACTTTGCCCTGGTGAATGAAATCATGGCTGAATACTTCCGTGAGCCATATCCGGCTCGTGCTGCTGTCGGTGTCGCGGCATTACCCAAAGGTGCGCAGGTGGAGATGGATGCCGTCATGGAGCTGGGTAGCAGCTAGAGTGGTGCACGTTACCCGTTACACCACACGCGGCTGATTCTTGAGTGATACACCCGACAATCTAGACACACTGCCGGTAACCGTTCTCAAGGGCGTTGGCCCGGCTATCGCAAAGCGACTGCAGCGACTGAATATACGCACGGTTCAGGATGTACTGTTTCATCTGCCGGCTCGCTATGAGGACCGTACCCGCATCACCCCCATGGGGGCAGTACAGGCCGGTCAGCTGGTCGTGGTGCAGGGGGAGGTCGAGCTCGCGGAAGTCCGCTTTGGGCGACGACGCAGTTTGCTGGTACGTATCAGTGATGGCACCGGGTCCCTGACGCTGCGTTTTTTCCATTTCAATGCCAGCCAGCAGGCCGGTTTTAAACGCGGCAAGGGTATCCGTTGTTATGGCGAAGCCCGTGGTGGTCCTGCTTCCCTGGAGTTGATTCACCCTGAATATACCTTGATGTCGGTTGATGAGTCGATTGAGATGGAGGACCGGCTCACCCCCGTTTACCCGGCGACCGAGGGTGTCCACCAGCTAAGCTTGCGGGCGCTGACGGAACAGGCATTGCACTACCTGGGTGAACAGGATGGTGAGAAACTTGCCGGGCTTGTCGACTGGTTGCCGGCCGGTCTGGTGCAGTCATTCAAGCTGACATCACTGCCGGCTGCGTTACGTTATGTGCATCGCCCGCCCACCAGTGCCTCGGTTGAATTGTTAACCTCCGGCAAGCACCCGGCCCAGCAACGCCTGGCATTCGAGGAATTACTGGCGCATCACCTGAGTCTGAGACGTGTACGCCAGCGTGCGCAGTACCTGGCTGCGCCGGCCTTTAGCGGCAGGCAGGTTCTTGTAGATCAGTTTGTTAATGCCCTGCCGTTTACCTTGACCGGTGCGCAACACCGTGTGATCGGTGAAATTCAACAGGACCTTTCCTGCGCACACCCGATGGCCCGCCTGGTACAGGGCGATGTCGGTTCCGGCAAGACGGTGGTGGCTGCGAGTGCGGTATTAATGGCAGTTCAGGCCGGTTACCAGGTTGCCCTGATGGCACCCACGGAATTACTGGCGGAACAACATTTTCGCAGTTTCAGCGAATGGTTGTCGCCGCTGGATATCCGTGTTGTCTGGCACGCGGGCAAATCAAAAGGCAGTACGCGGCGTGCTGCACTGCAAGCCATCAGCAGTGGTGCGGGTGCAGTGGCTGTCGGTACGCATGCACTGTTCCAGGAAGAGGTCGAGTTTTTCAGGCTGGGACTGGTGATTATTGATGAACAGCATCGCTTTGGTGTGCATCAGCGGCTGGCCTTGCGTGACAAGGGACGGGCGGGCGTGCAGCGGCCACACCAGCTGGTCATGACGGCAACACCGATACCGCGCACCCTGGCCATGACAGTGTACGCCGACCTGGATACCTCGGTGATTGACGAGCTGCCGCCTGGACGACAGCCGGTCAAGACGGTTGCGATCAGTCAGGAGAGACGTGAGGACGTGATTCAGTCAGTGCGCAAGGCCTGTGCTTCCGGGCAACAGACTTACTGGGTGTGTACCCTGATTGAAGAATCTGATGTATTGCAATGCCAGGCCGCCGAGAAAACAGCAGAATTGCTGGCCGAATGCCTGCCGGAGTTGCGCGTCGGTCTGGTGCATGGTCGTCAGGCATCGGCACAAAAGGAGGCGCTGATGGCTGCCTTCAAGGCGGGATCGCTGGATCTGCTGGTTGCGACGACGGTCATTGAAGTCGGTGTGGATGTCCCGAATGCCTCATTAATGATTATAGAAAACCCTGAACGTCTGGGTCTGGCGCAATTGCACCAGTTACGCGGGCGCGTCGGTCGTGGCAGCCGGCAGAGCAGTTGTGTGCTGTTATACCAGCCACCGCTCTCGGAGTCGGCACGCGAGCGCCTGGCAGTGTTGCGGGAGAGCACGGACGGTTTTGAAATTGCACGCCGTGACATGGAACTGCGCGGTCCCGGTGAAGTGCTGGGAACCCGCCAGACCGGTGAGATGCAATTTCATATTGCCGACCTGTTGCGTGACGAGTCATTGCTGGTTTCCGTGGACGCGGCGGCCGGGCAGCTCCTGGAGCTGGCCCCGGACCATGTGTCACCCTTGATCCGCCGCTGGCTGGGTGAGGCGGTGGATTACGGGGAGGTTTGATGTCCGAACCCACTATAAATCACCTCCCCGCAGGAGCGCATCGCATGCGCGCGTTATACGGTAAAACAAATCGCGCATGCGATGCGTTCCTACAGAAACCGGGGCTTATTCATGCGATAATCCCGTCCCCGCTGGAGCCCGATGATAATTTGCCTTGAAAACAGTCACTCCAAACTGCCGCTGGAAACCAGGCCAGTACTTTCTGCGTCGCAGTATCCCGCGGGGCCTGTCCTGCTGGCTGCTTGATACCGCTTCATTGACACTGCGCCTGCAGCGGCTTTGCCCGGGGAAATTCCAGGTGCGTGTGTTGTCGCAGGTCCGGAGAACCCCGGGTATTGATGAAGCACAGGTGCTGGGTATGAAGCCGGGTAAGCTGGCGATTATCCGGCAGGTGCACCTGTTGTGTGACGGTCAGCCCTGGGTTTATGCGCGTACCGTCATTCCCGTCACATCGCTGCGCGGAAAATTGCAGCGCCTTGCACACTTGGGTACGCGGCCGCTGGGTGGTATGTTGTTTGCCGATCCGGGCATGCAACGCGGTCGTGTCGAGTTGGCACGGATCAGCCGGGGACAGCCCGTTTACAAGGCGGCCACCTGTCATCTTCGTCATCGGCCCGTGGAGATCTGGGGACGGCGGTCGGTATTCAGGCTCTTCAACAGGCCGCTGCTGGTGAGTGAAGTATTCTTGCCGGATTTTCCTGCTGACAGCCCACCAGCGCCACGCTGGGTAAGTTCCAGAACGAATCTATGATCGCCTTCACCGGGAACAAGCCATGATTAGCGTAAGACAAGCCCCATGATGTCCTCAAGAACAGCTCACCTGCTTGATTACGCCCGCCTGATGCGGCTGGACAAGCCGATTGGCATCTTTTTGTTGCTGTGGCCGACACTCTGGGCATTGTTGATAGCCAGTGAAGGTCAACCGGATCACAAGGTTCTGGTGATATTTGTGCTGGGTGTCATCCTGATGCGTTCAGCGGGTTGTGTCATTAATGACTACGCAGATCGCGACATCGATTGTCATGTCTCGCGTACCCAGAACAGGCCGTTAACATCCGGACGTGTCAGCACCAGGGAAGCAAAAATCCTGTTCCTGGTATTGTGCCTGGCCGCCTTTGTGCTGGTTTTGCAGCTGAATAGGCTGACGCTCCTGTTATCCATTGCCGGTGTGTTGCTGGCGGCCATCTATCCATTCATGAAGCGCGTCACTCACTTGCCGCAGGTCGTCCTGGGCGCGGCGTTTGGCTGGTCGGTGCCGATGGCGTTTGCGGCG
>Ga0316189_10000290_pt1 | contig 49483 bp, 34 predicted proteins | sample LowCovwburrow_MG_FD_204930 | JGI IMG/M metagenome (GOLD analysis project Ga0316189, IMG submission 204930) | Coastal sediment microbial communities from Maine, United States - Lowes Cove worm burrow | ecosystem: Environmental > Aquatic > Marine > Coastal > Sediment | place: USA: Maine... | reverse complement strand
TAGCGCCGACGGGGCTTGTAGTACGTGGATCGGGGGAGTGGTTCCACGGCGTGTCGCCTCACCTCCACGTGGATCTCGCTGCGCAACCGCTCTTCGACCGCGGCCAGCAGCGGCTCGGGAAACGACCGCAGCGGGACGATGAGCACCGTGCCCCGATCGGGCGGCGCGGGCTTCGTGTCGGCGGCAGGGGCGGCGACCTTCCGCTCCGCTGGGGCGTCTATTTCCCCCTCCGCGGCCGTGTGCGCCGATCTACCGTCCCCGGCCAAGTTCTGCGACGGCGGCCCCGTCGTCGGGGGCGGCGCAGGCTCTGCACACGCCGACGCCAGTACCGCAGCCAGGCCGATCTGAATTGCATGCTTGGGGAACATGGCGCCCAACACAGTACGCACCTTGGCGACGTTGGGCCTGTGCAACCAACGGCATTTGCGTCCGTCCCCCCCATCATCATGGGCAGCACAACGCTCAAGAGCATGGCGATCGCCGTCCTCGCGATCGCGCTGATGATGGGAATGCTCCTCGCCGTCCCCCTCATCATTGCGCGTCAGCGCTGGCGAACGCTCGCGTAGAGCCGCGCTCACGGCTCACTTGCAGACCGACAGCGCCGCTTTTCCGGCCGCCTGCGCCTTTGCACTTGCACCGACCTGGGCAAGCTTGCGATGCGCCTTCTTGGCACGCTTGCACTGCCCGCCCTGCGCCAGCGCCGCGACCTTGCGTACGTGGGCGGCGACCAGCTTCGGGTCGCGGGACAGCGCCTCGTCGAGCTTCTCGACGGCGGGGCCGAAGTCTCCAAGCTTGGCGAGCGCGGCGCCCCAATCTGCCCAAATTTGCGCCGCATCGGGCACCTCGGCGGAAAGCGCCGCAAAGATTGCGGCCGCCTCCGCGACCTTTCCGGTGCGGACCCACGCCCGCGCAAGGCCCAGGCGCGCTTCAACGTCGTTGGGCGCGACCGCGACGGCGCCCTCAAACTCCACGCCGGCCGCTTTGTGATCCCCCGATTGGGCCAGAAGCCAGCCGTAGGTCATGCGTGCGCGAACATCCTTGGGCGCGAGCGAGGCCGCACGTTTTGCCAGCTCCAAGGCCGGCTCACGGTCGTTGGCCGTAGCCAGAACCTTGGCCAAGTCGACAAGCACGTCGACGTCCTCCGGTTCGAGGCGGTGCGCCGCCTCGAGGGGCGCGCGCGCATCGGCCATGTTGCCTTGTCGCATGCGCGCGACCGCAAGGTTGTAGTGGGCCGCGGCAAAGTCGGGGTTCGCTTCGAGCGCGCCTGAAAAGTGCGCTTCGGCAGCGGCCGGATCCCCAGCGTCCAAGGCCAAGCCGCCCAGCCCCAGCAGCGCGGCCGCGTAACCAGGCTTGAGCGCCAGCGCCTTTTCGTACGAAGCGACCGCGTCGTCGGCCCGCCCCTGCTCCTGCTGCGCGACAGCCAAAGAGAACCACAGCTCGTGGTCATCGGGCGCGTCGACCAGGGCGGCCTCCAGGATCTTCTCGGCTCCAGCGGCGTCCCCGTCGGCCAGCCGCTGCAGGGCATGCTCGACGGGATCTTGCGGGGTCGTCGATTCGTCCTGGGGGGGCACGGGCGCTGGCTTGCTCGGGCCACACCCGGCCGCCAGAGCCAACAGCACCACGCACCGAACGAGCCAAGGCCTTTGGGGCTGACGCGGATTGTGGGGCTGTCGCGGATTCATCGCAGAGACTCTACCGGTACTCGAGGTTCGCGACGAGCCGCTGCTGGAGCGCGACTCGGGTGGCATCGTCCAGAGCGGGCACATAGAACACGTTCTGCGCCCGGTCGGCCTCTGTGCTGCAGCGAGCCACCTCGATCTCGATCCCCAGCGCAGCAAACGCCTGGGTCATCCGTCGAACAACGCCGAGGCCGGCCCCGCACTCGACCTCCACGATCGTGCGCAGCTCGGACGGATCGGCGTCGAACACCACCGTGGGCTGGACGACGAGCCCGCCTGCCGCCAGGCCGCGGCGCCGCGGTGGCACGGGCTCGGCGGGATCGGGAGGCGTCTCGACGTCGAGCGCTTGCTCCAACTGGGTGAGCGTCTGCGCATCAATCCCCTGCTCTAGCCCTTCGCGTGCCCCGACGCGAAACACATCGACGGCGGTTGGCGGAGCCCCAGGACGCGTGAACACATCGGCGGCCAGCACATCGATCCCGTGCGCCTCCAAGACCATGGTCGCATGCGCGAGCAGGCCGGGCCGGTCGCGAGCGACGAGGGTCAAGCGCAGGGCGCCCGAGCCTGGATGCAGCTCCACGACCGCGTGGCGGTCCTCGCTCGCCAGCCGCTCCACAAGATGTCCGTGCTGCTCCCGCATTGCGCGGTGAAACAGGGAGTAGTAGCGCTCGGGCATCCCCGAGAGCTCGCCTTCGCGGGCGAGCCGACGCGGTCGCGGCCTTCCGCGGGCGAGGTAAGCCGCCGTCAGCAGGTACAGCTCGTCCAGGAGCGTGAGCTTCCATGAGGTCAGGTAGCCCGGCCGCACGGAGGCGGTGTCGACCAGCGACAGCAAGTACAGCTCGTTGAGCAGTCCCAGATCGACCCGGGCCGCAAAATCCGCGATCAGCAGCGGGTCGGACAAATCACGCTTGGACGACAGCAACGGCATCGTGAGGTGCTCCCCGACCAACGTCGCGCAGCGCTGAACCTCGGCTTCGGTCAGCCCAGCCCGCCGTGCCACCCCGAGCGCGAGCGCGGCCCCCGTCTCGCACTGCTCGCCCGGCAGCGCCTTGCCCGTGTCGTGCACGAGGGCGGCGAGGTACAGCACGCGCGGGTCGTCGATCGACAGGTGTAGCGCGGTCGCCAGCGGGTAGTCCTTGTTGTGTTCGCCGCGGGCGATCCGCTTGAGCATGGCGACCGCCTCCAGCGTGTGGTGGTCGACCGTGTACACATGGATGGCCTCGTGCTGCATCCGCCCCCGGATGGGGCCGAACTCGGGCACGACACGTTCGAGGACACCCAACTCGTTGCACAGGTAAAGCGCCGAGGGATTGCCCGCATCCTCGGGATTGCACAACAAATCGAGCATCAAGGCCTGAGCGACCGGCTCGTCCGCCAGCGCGTGGGCGGCGGGTGCGGCGACCGCCTCGGCGATGCCGTCGAACGTGCCGCCGGCCAGCGGCACATTGTGATCGCGCGACAGCGCCAGTGCCTCCAGGGCCAAGACGGGCGCCGAGCGAAACGTCGCCGCGCTGGCGCTGTGCAGCTTGCCGTCCGCGACGGTAAACCGCTCGTCGATGCGTCGGACGCTCTTGTCGGCCGCGGGGGGCACGGGCATGCAGCGCTCGCGGATCCGCCGCCCGTAGCGCACCATCGCGTGCGCCGCTCGGAAATAGTCCTGCATCGCCTGCTCGATGGCCGACACCAGTGCATCGTCGGCAACCGGGCCCTCGCGGACCAGGCCGAGCAGCGGCGGCACGAGTTCCTGATACTGGAACGCAAAGCGGTCCTGATCACGATTGGCAACGAGCTGGAGCGCCGCACGCAACCGCAGCAGCATGTCGCGTGCGCTCGCGATGATATCGGCCACGGGGGCACGCAGGACACCCTGCTCGACCAGTGCATCCAGGTCGGTCGTCCCGAACGTCGCGTGTAGGCACCACCGCACCACCGCGAGATCGCGAAGTCCGCCCGGCCCGTACTTGAGATCCGGCTCCACCAAATAGACGGTGCCGCCGTACCGTGAGTGACGTTGCTCGACCTCGTCGCTCATGCGACGCAGCAGCGCGGCGCGGTTGTCCCCGCAGTAGCGCTCGCGCGTCGCGGCCACAAGTCTGTCGACGATCCCCGCGTCGCCGGCCAACAGACGCACATCCATGAGCCCCGTGGCGAGCGTGAGGTCCTCCGTCGCCTGGTCGAGCCACGTGTCGACATCATCCACCACCAGGTTCGGTCGCAGGCCCGCGTCCCACATCGGATGCACAAGAGAGGCGACGAACTCGTCGAACGCCTCGGGACTGACGCTGCCCGACGGAGGGTCAGCAATGAGGACGAGATCGACGTCACTGCACGGACCGAGCTCCCTGCGGGCGAGTGCACCGACAACCGTCAGCGCCATCGGCCCAAAGTGCTCGACCGCGGCCTCCACTCGCGGACGGACCAGTGCGACAACCCAATCCTCCACCGCCAGCGACCATTGGCGCAGCAGCGAGCCCCCGGGGGCGCCATCTCGCAACGCCTGGGTCAGCGCGGCCCGGGACCGGTCCAAGTCGGCCGTTGTCGGTTGATGGGGGGCGCGGGTCACCGCGGGAGGATAGTCCGCCTCACGCAGCGCCAACACCTACGAACGGCGGAACGTGACCCTTGTCCCGCCCGAGAACGGGTCGATCGATCCGAGCGTCCAGCCAGCCTCCAGCTGCAGGCTGATCTGCACGGTTGCCGCACCTTGGCGTACCGAAGTCACCCGCACGCCACCCGCGGTCGGGCGTGCCGAAGTGACCCCCGCCGCGGCGCTCGCCTGGTCGATGACCAGATGAATGCGTCCCGACGCCAGCTGGTTGACACTACCGACCATCAGCTTGCCACGACCCCGCAGCGTCAACGTCGCTCCGGCCTTGGTCTTCTTGAGTCCCACGGACGACACGACTCTGCGCGATGGCCCCTTGGGCGGAGAAGGAACTGCGCTGGGAGCGGAGTCCGGGGCGGCGTTGGGCTTGGGGCCGACGGGTCCCGGCCCCGGGCTGGGTACAGGATCGACAGGCGCATGGGCCAGCGGGGGTGCCCGAAGCGCTGGCGCCCCGTCCTCGGCCGCGGGGGCGGACACGGGCGCCGCGTCCAGCGGCTCGTCCATCGCCGCCAACAAGCGACGCGCCCGGGCGTGTGCGGGCGCTTCAGAGGCCAAAACCTCAGCCCGCAGCGGGTCGGACACTCGCCCATCGACGACCGACGCTTGCGCGCGCGCAAGCAGCTCATTGGACGGGCCCCCCACGGGATGGGCCGCGGGCGCCTCGAGTCCAGCCGGGGGCGATGCGGAGTCCGCCACCGCGCCATCGTCCGCCGGTTGACCGCCACCGCATGCCACGGGGACCGCGACAAGGAGCAGAGCGAGCAGCCGAGGCATCGCTGCACGCTTAGCATCGCTCACCCGAGACGCCAACAACAGGTCAGTCCACGCGCACGTGGAAGTCCAGGGCTGCCCCCGCATCGTCCGCGAATCCCACCAACACCTGCACGGCGCGCTGCTGCGAACGGACGACCGAGCGCACGCGTGCCAGCTCCTGCCCGAGGTCCTCCACCGAGCCGATGTCTCGCTGCATGATCTTGACCACGCGCGCGCCCACGAGCCTGGGCGCGATCCGAGAGAACGGCGTGCCGGGCAGGACGGCTCCGACCCGCGGCGGCCCACCCCCCGTCTCGTCCTCGGTCAGCTGAAGGCCCAGGAACTCCTCAGCATCGATCATCGCCTGACGGGTGGGCGTTGCGGCGCCCACCTCGATCGACACGGTCTTGAGCGCGCCCTCGCGCACGACCGACACATCCAGTCGCTCCCCAGGAAACAGGGAGCGTACCGACGAGACCACCGTCCTTCCGAGCGCCTCTGGGTCCCCGGCCTCGGGCAGGCCGTCGAGACGCTTGCCGCGGACGGACACCAAGACATCGCCCTCTTTGAGGCCTGCGCTGGCGGCAGGCCAGCCCGGACTCACCTCCGAGATCGGCAACCCGGCGCGGTACCCGAGCGCCGAGACGTGATCGGGGAGGTCGGCCGCAGAGTCCATCAGGATGCCGATGGTGCCCGAGCGCCGCCCGCCCGCAGGATCGGCCACGGCCCGCAGGAAACCGCGCAAGTGATTGACGGGTACGGCGAACGCGATGCCCTCGGCCTCGGCCCGTTTTGCGGTCACGATGCCGAGCAGCTGCCCGGAGAGGTCGAACAGCGGGCCGCCCGAGTTGCCCACGTTGATCGACGCATCGAGCTGCAGCAGGGGCACGCGGTTGGGCAGGATGGTTGTGCGGTCGACCGCCGAGACGATGCCGCGGCTGACCGTATGCGACAGGCCAAACGGATTGCCGATGGCAAAGACCTCCTGGCCGACCTGGACCTTCTCGGACGCACCGAGTGCGACGGCAGAAAACCGCTCCTCGGAGTCGGTCGAAATGAGGCGCAGAATGGCCAGGTCCTGACCGGCGTCGGCAAACACGACCAGCGCAGGAAGCTCGCGCCCATCCTGGAAACTCGCCGATACCGTCGGGCGGGCCGACGGCGTCCCGCCCACGCCCCGCACGGGTGCACGCAGGGAGTCCGCGATGACGTGATAGTTGGTGAGGATCGTGCCCTCGGCGTCAACGATGACTCCAGCCCCAAGGGTGCCGATGGTTCCGATGCTGACGACCGCATCGCGGGTCGTGGCCACGGCGTCCACCAGCGAGCCGGAGACTGGGGCAGGCTTGACCGCGGCCTCGGCCACGGTCGCGGCAACCGTCCGTGCTGGCGGCGGCGGGAGCGGCGCCAAGGGGGGTGGCGACTCGCGCGGAGGCGCTTGCGGGGTCGGGGGCTGCGAGGACTGCCGACGCTCAGCGGCTCCAAGATAGACCGCAGCACCACCCAGCAGCACGCCAACAAGCCCTGCGCCGGCCGCGAGCGACCATGCGCTCGGGCCCGCGCGGGGGCGTTGTGGGGTCTTGGCGTGGTGCGCCATCTTCGCGAGTCTAGCAGCTGGAGCTCCCACTGCCGGGGCCCCAACCACCGACCCACGCGCTCCATTTCCGCAAACAAAGCCCAAAGTTCGCGGTTGACGATGGTCGGCGGCGGCGCTAATCCGTGACTGTGCAAGCAGTTCATTTCAATTTGAAATGAGAACTGTCCCCCGGACCAGCTCGATGCCCCGTTCCCCAAAAGGCGCAAAAGACGCCGAGGCCGAGGTCGAAGAATCCGACTCCGATCTCGCGCATGCGCAACGCGTCGTCTCGGACGTGTTCGGCAACATCGCCGCGTTCTGGGGCTTCACACGAACCCAGGGCCGGATCTTTGGCCTGCTGTTTGTGTCGCCCGAGCCGCTCGTCCCGACCCAGGTCCGGCAGCGGTTGCAGATCAGCACGGGATCAACCTCGATGACGCTTGCTTCACTGCAGGATTGGGGCGTGGTTCATCGGCAGGGCCGCCACTACGTCGCCGAGACCGACCTGTGGAAGCTCATCACCAACGTGTTCCGCCGCCGCGAACGCGCTGAAATCGTCGACGCCATCGACCGGTTGAGCGGGCTGGTGGAGGCACTGGCGCAGGTCCCCGAGCCTTCGCCCCGCCTCCGTTTCGCGCTTGCCCGGGCGGAGTCGTTGCAGGACTTCTTCAAGCTTGGCCGACGCCTCATGGACGCCTTTGTCGCCCGGGGCTCGGGCGCCAGTCGCGTCCACTCGCTCATCTCCGCGCTCGCGCAGCGCTCCACCCTGTTTCCCGCACTCCTGCGGCAACCCCGAGGGTCCCGTGCCCGCATCTGAGCTCTCCACCGATCCCCAACCTCCGTCTCCCGAGGTCTTTGCCGCCGCCGCCGCTGCGGTCCCGCCCGCCGCCCGCGCGAGCATCGCTCGGGCGGTCGCGCTGGTGTCGGCCGATCTTGCCGATGCCGAGCAGACCTTGGCCACGCTGCTGCAGTCCGACATCGCAGAGATTCCCGACGTCGCGGGGCACGTCGCGTTTGCGGGCGGCAAGCGACTTCGACCGTTGGTCGCCCTCCTCGGCGCCGCGGCATCCGGCGCGACCCTCCCCCACCGCGTCACCGTCGCCGCCGTCGGCGAGCTGGTGCACACCGCGACGCTCCTGCACGACGACGTTGTCGACCACGGCGAGTTTCGGCGAGGCCGCCCTGCAGCCCGCATGACCTACGGCAACGGTCTGGCCGTGCTGACGGGCGATTTCTGTCTGTCGGCGGGGCTCGTCGCGCTGGCCGACACCGACCAGCCGCAGGCCTATCGCAGCCTGGCCCAAACCATCATGCGCATGTCCGAAGGCGAGGTCGCGCAGCTGTGCGCCGCCGGAAGTGTGCCCACGCGCGCGCGCTATTACGACATCATCGACCGCAAGACGGCGGCCCTGCTGGCGTGGTGCGCGAGCGTGGGCGGCCTGGTGCCCGACGCCGCACGCGAACCCCTGCTGCGCTTCGGCACCGAGCTGGGATTTGCATTTCAGATAGCTGACGACTTGCTCGACATTGCCCCTGCGACGGGCCCTGGCCCGCACGATGCGGTCAGCCCTGGCGTGACGGGCAAAGAGGCCGGGCAAGACCTGCGCGACGGCAAGATCACGCTGCCGCTGGCGCTGGCCTGCGAGACCGACCCGGAGCTTTCAGACGTCGTCACGGCCGCACTGCAGGCTGGGCCGCCGTTGGCGACCGGGACGGTCACGGCGATCCTCGCCGCGGCTGCCGACACGCATGCGCTTGCGCAAGCCCGAGCCATCGCACAGCAGCACGCCGCAGCCGCCTGCGCAGCGCTGTCCGAACTCCCGGAGAGTCCAGCCCGGACAGCGCTCGAAGAGCTCACGACCTACGTCGTTCGGAGGGACCGCTGATGACGAGCGAACCGAACCCCGCAGCCCTCACGCTGCACGATGAGCACGGAACCACCGTGCAGGGCATGTTCGACCGCATCGCCCCGGGCTACGACCGCGCCAACCACTGGATGAGCCTGTGGACGGACATTCGCTGGCGCCGCCGCGCGGTCGAATCGCTCGGCCTGGACGATTGTGGCACCGCCGAGCCACACGCCCTGGACTTGTGTGCGGGCACGATGGACTCGAGCCTGGCCATCCACCACAGGTTCAGCAAGGCGCATGTCATCGCGGGCGATTTCTCTGAAAAGATGCTCGACGCGGGCCGTCACAAGCTTGTCGGCGATGCTGCCGCGCGCATTGAGCCACGCCAGATGGACGCCCACGCGCTTCCCGTCGAGGACGCCTCGCAGGATGGCCTCATGTGTGCGTTTGGCGTGCGCAATGTGTCGGATCTGGCGCTGGCGACGACCGAGCAAGCGCGCGTGCTCAAGCCCGGCGGACGGCTCGTCATCCTCGAGTTCTTTCGCCCCAACGGCACCATCGCCCGCGGCCTGCACGGGCTGTTCGGAGCCACGCTGCTGCCCGCGATCGGGTGGCTGGCCACGCGCGACCTCACCGCGTATCGCTACCTTCCCAAGAGCATCCACGGGTTCGACGACGTGGGGACGTACGGCGACCTGCTGCGCGCGCACGGGTTTGACGACGTCGTCGCCACGCCCCTGACGATGGGCATGGCGTGGATCGTCTCGGCGCGACGGAGTCTGCCTTCATGAAGATCGTCGTCTGCATCACGGGGGCCAGCGGCTCGCTGTACGCCCGCCGGACGATCGAGCTGTTGGTGGCCGCCAAGACGGGCTCGCTCAAGCCAGGCCTCCCCGCGCAAGCCGAACTCGAGATCGACGTCGTCGCCTCGGCCAACGCGCCGCAGGTGTGGGCGCACGAGCTGGGCGAGCCGCTGCCCGGAGACTTCGGCCCGGCCCGCCTATGGGACCGAAACAACTTTGCGGCGCCTTTTGCCTCGGGCAGCAACGCCCCCGACGCGGTCATCGTCACGCCCTGCTCGATGAGTACGCTGGCGCGCGTGGCAAACGGCGGCGGCAGCGACTTGGTGGCACGCACTTGCGAGGTCGCACTCAAGGAGCGCAAGCCGCTGGTGCTTGTCGCTCGAGAGACGCCCCTGTCGTTGGTGCACCTTCGCAATATGGTCGCGGCAACCGAAGCTGGCGCCATCATTCTTCCTGCTGTCCCGTCGTTTTATGGCGATGTGACCACCCTGCAAGACGCCGTCGACACCGTCGTCGTACGCGCCCTGGACCGCGCGGGCGTGAAACTCCCGCTGACCCCGCGCTGGGGAGACCCATCATGAGCAACGCCGACACGCCCCTGCAGCAACGCCTCGCAACGGCGCACACCGAGCCCGGACTGCTCGGCCCCGCAGCAACCGCCCGTCGCGCTGAGCGCCATGGCGACCACATCACGCTGCGCGCGGCCCCCTCGCATCCAGTGCCCGAGTCCGCCCTCGTCCTGCGCGGCGATGCGGTCATCCCGCAAGACACGTGGCCCACGGGCAGCCAAGCCCAGCCGGGCGACCGCTGGGTCATCTCTGTGCCCGCAACGCTCGCTGCCCGCGAGCGCTTCATCGCTTGGCTAGGCGACCTCGAGCTCCCCGCGGGGTGCTCTGTCGCGCCATGCTCGACCAGTGACAGCGGACTGCACCGCCTGTGGTGCATCGGGGCCGCTCGTATCGTGCTGTCGACCGACGTGCGCATCGAGGCACGACATGACCTGCTCGGCATCCGACTCGCCCAGCTCGCGCTGGCGATGGGCGCCGACACCCTTTCCGGCCCGTTCGAGGTCGATCGCTCGCTGCCCCTGGCCGGGGTGCCGCGTCCCAACGAATCGACACACGCAGGGCTTGCCGCCCTCGTGCGTAACGCCGGCCTCACCCCTCAGCCTGCTGGCGGCTCGCTGCCGTCCACGACCGCGCCCCACGCCTCAACTCAGGAGCCCGCATGACCCCCCGCGTCGACCCACGCTTCGCCGAGATCGCCAACAAAGTCCGGGGCGGCACGCCGCTCACGCTGGAGGACGGCGTCTTCTTGTATCGCTACCCCGACCTGCTTGCAGTCGGCAGCCTCGCCAACGAGGTGCGCGAGCGCCTCAACGGCAACAAGACCTATTTCAACATCAACCTGCACATCAACCCGACAAACGTCTGCGTCGCGGACTGCAAGTTCTGCTCGTTTGCCCGGCTGCGACCGGGCGATCCGCAGGCCTACACGATGACGCTGCCCCAGATCCGCGGCAAGCTGCGCGAGCGCGGCGCCGGGATTACCGAGGTCCACGTCGTCGGTGGGCTGCACGACGAGGTCCCGTGGTCGTACTACACCGACACGTTGCGCGAGCTCAAAGCGGAGCGACCCGATGTGCACATCAAGGCGTACACCGCGGTCGAGATGCAGTTCTTCTCCGAGCACTACAACATGCCGATGGAGCAGGTGCTCACCGAGCTGATGGACGCTGGCCTGGGGAGTCTCCCTGGCGGGGGCGCTGAGATCTTCGCCGAGCGGGCACGCCGCAAGCTGTGTACGGGCAAGGCCGACGCCGACCAGTGGCTCGACGTACACCGCACCGCGCACAAGCTTGGCCTTCGCACCAACTGCACCATGCTGTACGGCACGGTCGAGACCCTCGAAGAACGTGTCGACCACATGCTCCGACTGCGGGCGCTGCAGGACGAGACAGGCGGATTTCAGACGTTCATCCCGCTGGCGTTTCACCCCGAGGGCAACGCCCTGGGCAAGCTCCCCGCCCCTACGGGCGTGGACAACCTGCGCACGTACGCAGTCGCGCGCCTGATGCTGCACAACATCCCGCACATCAAGGCGTACTGGATCATGATCGGCTTGGCGACGGCTCAGATCTCGCAGAGCTTCGGCGCCGACGACCTCGACGGGACCGTCCAGGAAGAAAAAATCTACCACATGGCCGGGGCCGAAACGCCGCAGATCATGTCCAGGGGCGACCTCGTGCGGTTGATCCGCGAGTCGGGCCGACAGGCCATCGAGCGCGACACGCTCTACAACGTGCGCTGGGAGGACGACGGCTCGCCGCTGCCTGGGATCCGAATCGATGCCAGCGCCCCCTACTCGCGCCACAACGGCCGCGTCGAACTCGTAGTCCAGCCCTAACCCCCGCCCGCAAGGACGTCCGCAATGGCTCAACCACTCCGCCTCTGTGCCGTCACGTTTTTCAACGCGTGGCCCTTGTTCCGCCCGCTGGTGGAATGCCGCCCCGAAAAAGTCCCCGTGGACGACGACGGAGACCCGCTGTTCTCGGTCTCCGACAAGCTGCCGTCGGCGTGCGCAGCGGCACTCGCCAACGGTGAGGCCGACGTCGCGCTCGTACCCGTGGCCGCGTTGCTCGAGCATCCCGAGTGGGTGGTCGTTCCGGACATCGCGATCGCGGCCCGAGGCGCGGTGCGGACGGTCGTCCTCGCCTGCGATGTTCCGCTCGCCGCGGTGACCCGCATCCACGTCGACATGGCGTCGCGTACGTCCGTGGCGCTCATGCGGGTGATCCTCGCCGAGCGTGGGCTCCACCCCGAGCTCATCGATGCGCCCCATGGGTCTGGAGCGGCGAAGATAGGCGAGACGGACGCCGCGCTCGTCATTGGCGGCCCCGCGTTTGGACTCACCGACAAACATGCGCACACGCTCGACCTGGGCGATGCCTGGTTCTCGACGACCGGCCTGCCGCTTGTGTTCGCGGTCTGGGCCGCACGTCCAGGCGTCCTCACCGAGGCGCACGTGGCCGCACTGCAAGCCACGCGCGACAAGGGACTCAAGCACGCCGAGGCCCACGCCCGCACCTTTCGCGATGGCAAGGTCGAGGCCGGCGAGCCCGTGCTGTCCGAGGCAAGCTACGCAGACTACCTGCGGCGCTCGATTCGGTACCGCCTGGATGCGTACGCCCGCAACGGCCTGGTCGAGCTGCTCACCCGGCTGCAGGGGCATCGCGGGCGTCCCGAGCCCGTCGACGTGCAGTTCTTCGCCCAGCCGCACGCCACGGTGGCGCCCGTGCCGTCGAGCACGCCCCGCCAGTTCGACTGTTCCGCGCTGTTGGACCGCGCGGCCGAGGGTGGCCGCTTGGACCCGGCCGAGGCGATGGTGCTGTACGACCACGCCGATCTGTGGGCGCTGGGGCGAGCCGCCGACCAACGCCGCCAGGCGCTGCACCCCGATGGCGTCGTGACGTACATCGTCGACCGCAACGTCAACTACACCAACGTCTGCACCGCGCGCTGCAAGTTCTGCAACTTCTACACCCCACCGGGCGGCAAAGGTGCCTACGTGCTGTCGCGCGAGACCTTGGCCGGCAAGTTTGCCGAGACGGAGGCTCTGGGCGGGATCCAGATCCTGCTGCAAGGCGGGCTCAACCCCGATCTGCCGCTGACCTGGTACGAGGATTTCTTCCGCTGGACGAAAGCCAACTTCAAGCTCTCGCTGCACGCCCTGTCCCCTACCGAGATTGTGCACCTGGCCAATCTCGAAGACCTCGAGATCCGCGAGGTCCTGGTGCGTCTGCGCGCGGCGGGGATGGATTCACTGCCGGGCGGCGGCGCCGAGATTCTCCACGAGGAGGTCCGCGGCCGAATCTCGCCGTTCAAGAACTCCACGGGCGACTGGCTCGAGGTCATGCGCCAAGCCCATCGGCTCGGCATGGTCTCGACCTGCACGATGGTGTTTGGGTTTCAGGAGACCGCCGAGCACATCGTCACGCACCTGACCGCGCTTCGCGATCTTCAGGATGAGGCGCTCGCCAACCCGGTGACCGAGGCTGGGCAGGACAAGCCCGGGCGCTTCACCGCGTTCATCACCTGGCCGTTTCAGGCCGATGGCACCCGCCTCAAGCTACGGGACGACACCAGCCCCTGGCGCTATCTTCGGCTGCAGGCACTGGCACGGCTGTACTTGGACAACATCGACAACCTCCAGGTGTCCTGGCCGACACTGGGCCCGGATGTGGGCGAGGTTGCGCTGCGCTTCGGCGCCAACGACTTCGGCTCGGTGATGATCGAGGAGAACGTCGTGTCGCAAGCGGGTGCGCACTTCATGCTGACGGCGGACCTGATCGAGCACCACATTCGGCAAGCGGGCTTTGAGCCGTCGCGCCGCACCGTGCGCTACGACCGACTGCCCGGCCCTCACATCGCCCCCGCAGCGAGCGCCTAGCCCATGACCGACGCCGCAGAGCCGTCCTCGCAGCCCCCTCCGCAGGCGTCGCTCGCGGCGCGCCTGTCATCGCTGGTCAAGCTGCCGCACACTGTCTTCGGGCTGCCGTTCGCGCTCGCCGCCGCCCTGGTTGCGCACAAGCACGCGACCGCCAGCGGAACCGATGGCCTCACCGCGCTGCGCGGCGTGCTGATCATCGCCGCGTTCACCTTCGCCCGTACCGCCGCGATGGGCTTCAACCGCATCGTCGACCGCAAGATCGACAAAGCCAATCCGCGAACCGCCGACCGCGAGATTCCGCGCGGCGCGGTGAGTCTACGCGCCGCCATCGCGATGACAGCGGGAGCGACGCTCGCGTTCTTGGGGACTGCCGCCGCCCTCGGCTCGACCGCCGCGATGCTGTCGCCCGTCTGCCTGGTGGTCATCTTCGGCTACAGCTTCTTCAAGCGGTTCTCCTCGGCGAGCCACCTCGTGCTGGGCGTCGCGCTTTCCTTGGCCCCCGCGGGCGCGTGGGTCGCCGTCACCGGCTCGCTGTCACCCTGGCCCATCCCCGTGCTCTTGATGACCGCAGTGGCCAGCTGGGTGGCAGGATTCGACATTCTGTACAGCCTCGCCGACGAGGACTTCGACCGAGAGCGCGGACTCCACTCGATTCCCGTGCGCTTCGGGCGGCTCCAGGCGATGATCTTCTCCGGCGCCCTGCACGGGATCACCGCCGCCGCGCTGGTGGGCTTCCACATCCTCGCCGATTTGTCGGTGGCACACCTGGTTGGCGTCGGCATCATGAGCACGCTGCTGGCGTACGAGCACTGGATCGTGCGCCCCAGCGACCTCTCGCGACTCGGCAAGGCGTTTTTCGATCTGAACGGGTGGGCCGCACTGGTCTATCTCGCCTCGGTCACCATCGACGTGCTGCTGCTCGGGTCTTAGGTCCAATCAACCTGATTGGCCCCCGCGCCTTGACGGCGGCGGTCATCGGCTACGATCCTTGAGGCTGGTGGGTAGTTGCGAGTTCAAGCGCTGGGGTAGCGCGGCCGTGCTTGGCGCCGTTGCGGCGGCCTTGCTCGCTGTGCCCTCCACCGCCTCGGCCAAGGGCAAGCCAGGCGAAGAGGGCCTCGAGGAGGCCGGCTTCTTTGACCCGCGCCGCCGCGTCCCGCCCGCGACCCATCGGTTTCGGATGGGGCTGGCGACCTACTACGTGCGTCTGTCGTCGGCCGTGAACCCCGACACCATGGAGACCCAGCGGTTTTATTACCTGCCGCTGGGGCTGTCGTTTGCGTATCAGGCCCAGTTCGCCAAGTGGCTGATGATCCGCCCCGAGTTCGTGGTCGGCGGCAACGTGGGCAATACGATGGAGGCGATGCCGCTCATCCTGCACCCGCAGGCCCACTGGGGCTACCAGGGCTCGGTCCTGGGCATCGCCATGGGCTATGGCTGGTGGTCCCCGCCCTTCTTTGTGCTCGACGCGGTGAGCGAGGTCCGTGGCGGGCTGGGTCAGCCCGTGATCACCAACAACCACCACGTGGGCGGCGAGCTGTCGGCGACGACACGGGTCGACCGTGGAGCGTTGTCGTTCCAGCTCCGGGTCCACGGCCTCAAGTCTCGAACCCGGCACTTCGAGCTCGACACCAAGCGCTGGCGCGCGATGTTCATGTTCAATATGGGCTGGTACTTCGGCAACGGGAAGAAGCAGCGCGAGCGCACAGAGAGCCGCAAGGCAGACCGTCGCCGTCGGCGCCGATAGCGTGAGCTGACCCGCACGCTCTTCAGCGCGTCTGTGGTACACGCCAGGCTCCTCTAGGAGCTGAGCGCATGACCGCAGACATGATGAAGGGCGCAGTCGCCGATCTCACCCAAACGATTGGCCAGACCCCAATCGTCAAGCTCAACCGCGTGGTTGAAGGCATCGAGTCGGAGATCTACGTCAAAGTCGAATACATGAACCCCGCCGGCTCCATGAAGGACCGCGTCGGGCTCAACATCATCCGAGACGCCGAAGAGCGCGGGATGCTCGGACCGGGCGGGACGATCGTCGAGGCCACCTCGGGCAACACGGGTGCCGGGCTCGCCATGGTCGCTGCGATCCGTGGCTACAAGTGCGTCTTTGTCATGCCCGACAAGATGTCGCAGGAGAAGATCGATGCCCTGCGGGCCTACGGGGCCAAGGTCATCATCTGCCCGACCGCGGTCGAGCCCTCCGACCCGCGGTCGTACTACTCCGTCGCGCGTCGCGTGGTCGAAGAGACCCCAGGGGCGTTCTACTCCAACCAGTATCACAACCCCGCCAACCCCGAGGCGCACTTTTTGTCGACGGCGCCCGAGATCTGGGAGCAGACCGGCGGCCAGTTCGACGCGTTTGTTTCGGGCATGGGCACGGGCGGGACGCTCACGGGATGCGGCCGCTATTTCAAGGAGCGCAACCCGGACGTGCAGCTCGTCGGCGTCGACCCCGTGGGGTCGCTGTACTACGAGTACGTCAAGACGGGTCGGCTGACCAAAGCGTTCTCCTACTACGTTGAAGGCATCGGAGAGGACTTTTTGCCCTCGACGATGAACCTCGACATCCTCGACGAGATCGTCCAGGTCGACGACCGCGAGTGCTTCATCATGACCCGCGAGTTGGTGCGTCGCGAAGGGCTGTTCTGTGGCGGTTCTTGCGGCGCTGCCGTCGTGGGCGCCATCAAGTACGCCAAGTCGCTCAAGGAGCCCAAGCGCATCTTGGTGCTCATGCCCGACTCGGCGCAGAAGTACTTGTCGAAGATTTTCAACGACGAGTGGATGCGCAGCAACGGCTTCCTCGAAGAGGACGACACCGAGGGCACGGTCGCTCACATCGTCAAGGCCAAGCAGGGCAAGCTCATCACCGCCAGCAGCAGCTCTCCGATCCGCGATGCAGTCGCGCTGCTCAAAACCGAGGGCATCAGTCAGCTGCCCGTACTCGACGACAATGGTCGCCACTGTGGCGTCGTGTCCGAGATCGATTTGCTCAACGTGCTGGTCGAGGGCGGTGGCGGGCTCGACATGCCCCTGTCCGAGATTGCATCGGCGGACTACGCCACGGTCACCCCGAACACTCGGATCGCGCTGCTGCGCAACATCTTCAACGACGCCAAGGTTGTCCTCGTCGTCCAAGATGACCGTGCCGTCGGCATCCTTACCAAGATCGACCTCATCACGTACCTCGCGCAGAGCAAGGGCTAAAGACGCTTCGGGCCTATGAGGCCCGCAGCGGAGATGACCCCTCGGCGACGCGTGTCCATCTGGACACGCTCGCTATCCCGACAACGCGTGCCCGCCTTTCGTGCGGGCACGTGTCGTTGGCGGCGCCAACGGTTTGGCACGCTCACTTTTTTTGGGCCGATCCTCGCGGGACCTGATCCAAGTAGGGCCGATCCTCGCGGGACCTGATCCAAGTGGGCCCGATCCTCGCGGGGGCCTCGAACGGCACGACACCAGGGGCGCCGGGTTCCGTTCCGGGCCATCCAAAATCGGGGGCTCGGTGAGCGGCGCTGGCGCTGGATCGGGCCCTCGATGCCGTCCAGGGGCCCGCTGAGCCGCGTCCGACGGCGGATGGGTTGTGGCCGACCCCGACGCGAACAAACGCGTCTGTGGCTCTCACAGCCCCTGCAAGGGGGTGCTGAACCAAGAAAAACGCCCCGCGGAAGACCGCGAGGCGCTTTCGGTTAGCGTTGCCGCAGTTTAGCCCTTGAAGACCCAGGTGAAGGTCGCGTCGCCGTCGCGGCGGTCGGGCTTGTCGAACTTGAGGCCTTCGAGGGCCCCGGTCACGCACTGCTGCAGGCTTTCGGGCGCCGTCGACTCGTTGGGGTCAGCGGCGATGTTGGAAAGAACGCCCGTCTTCTTCTCGACGGTGAACTTGACGACAACCGTGCCCGACTGGGACGGGTTGCTCGCAAGCTGCGTGTCGTAACAGGCCTTGATGGCTCCGTCTTGGGTCGACACGACCTTGCGGGTTTCGATCTTGTAGTCCTCGGTGCTGCGAGCGATGAAGCTGCAGCCGGCGAGGGACAGGACGATGAGAGCGGCGATGGACTTGCGCATGATGATGTCCTTCTTCAAAAAAGGTGGCAGGGACTAGCCCTTGACCTTCTTCTCCTCGATGACCTTCTCGTTACCGGCGTCGTCGACTTCGACCTTGGTCTGCGTCACGTCTTGCTCGGTGATGAGGAACTCGACGCGACGGTTTTGAATCCGTCCGTCCTCGGTGTCGTTGCTGGCGATGGGAGTGCCCTCGCCGTAGCCCTTGGCGGACAGGATGCCCTTGTCGACCCCGCCAGTGCCGCTGAGGTACTTCGACACGGACTTGGCCCGTCGAGCCGACAGCTTCTGGTTCTTGTCGTCGGAACCTTCGGAGCTAGCGTGACCGCCAACTTCAAGACCCTTGATCTGCGGGTTTTCCTTGATCACCTTGGCGACCTCGTCGAGGAGGCTGTGTGACTCGGGTTTGATCTTCGCCGAGTTGACCTCGAACTGGACCTTCTCGTTGATAACGATCTTGTTGTCGCGCATCTCAACGCGTTTTTGTGGTTCGGGCGGAGCTTCGACCTTCTCGGGCTCAGGCTCTGGCGCGGGAGCGGATCCAAGGATTGCCAGAGCGTCGCCATCAGAGAAGACGCGTGGGCCGCAGCCGAAGGCCACGGACGCGAGGACGAGGCTCGAGATCAGCCCGGCGGTTCGGAGTTTAACAGCGGATTGCATTACTCGGTTCTTCCGTATCTGTGTGTCGGGGTTGCCCCAACTTGGGGCGAGCGGTTCCCCCCCGCTGTGTTTGCGGAGGTGGATACGGCGCTCCGGACGTAGGTCCGGTGCTCGGCGCGCCGCACTTTTAGACGGACGATAGAAATCGTCAACCCTTCAGCGCATTCGGGAAACTTTGTGCGCATCACCGCGTGTCAGGATTGGATGGCGCGGCACCGAATCGACGCTCGCAATGTCGGGGGCCGAGCGCTACTTTACGACCATGAACCGACGCCGTTCGACCCCCCGCACCCACTGCCTTGTGCTGCTCAGCAGTGGTCTAATCGGCGTTGGGGTGCCAGGAACAGTGTCGGCCGCCCCAGCCGAGGCGATAGAGCCAAGCGCGCCGGCCACCGGGCCGGAGACGGTTGTCCCCGCGCCCGACGTTCCGCCGCCAGCCGCGGACGTGAGCGGGCCCGCGGCGCCGAGTGAGGGATCGCCCGACGCGGCTGAAGCCGCGGCTCCGGGCGGCGCGGGAGACGCACCTGGAGCCGGGGCCGTGCCGGAGGCCCCAGCCGAGGCCGCGCCGGTTGCTGAACCTGTTGCCGAGCCCACCGAAGCGCCTGTCGTGGCACCCGTCGCCACGGCAGACGATCCTGGAGCCATCGACCCCACGATGCTCGACGGCGGCGACGCAGATCCTGTCGTCGGGCCCCAGCCGGCGTCGCGCTCGGTGGAGTACGACACCACCGACCCCGAGCAGGCCGCCGCAAAGCTGCGGAGCTACTACGACAACTACTTCCGCGGCGAAGAGATGCGCGCACGCCTCAACGTCGTCGCGCACCTCCAGTTCGCGAACGTCGGCAGCGCCCGCACACCCCAGGTCGGCGGCCGCATGGGCGGAGCCAGCGTCGACGTGGGCGCGGCATGGAACCACTTCGCGGTGGCCGGCACCCTCTCTGGGTGGGGCGGCGCGGTATATCTCCCGGAAGAGACGGGGGCCGAGATGAACACGATGTTTGGCGGCGGTCCGACCCTTGGGTACGGCCGCTCGGCGCTGCTCGGAAAGGGCTTCTTTGATCTCCGCGTGGGCTACCACCTGTACTACGGCGTGGTGAATGCCCGACGCAACGGCGGGACCTTGGTCGCGAGCCAAAGCGACAACGCCGTCTTGCTTGCGCAGACCGAGAACATCACGCCGCACGGGCCGCGCGTCCGCGCTGACCTGGGCCTCATCTCGCAGGCGCGACGCAAGCGGTTCCACGCATTCGGATTGACGATGGGCTACCAGGGGCTGGTGCACTCGTTGCGCGGCGACTTGCCGCGCACGCACATGCTCACCCTCGGCCTGTCGTACTGGCTGGGCTAAGCGCCGACGCGCGCTAGCGAAGCCGACGTTCGAGCCGACGGGCCGTGTCTTCCAGCACCCCGCGGTGGTCCGCGGGCACCAGCTCGAGTTGGTGCCGCAGGTACGGCAGCAGCTCGGGGTTGGTGAGCTCGCCCAGTGCATGCAGCGCGAGATCGACGTGGGTCTTGTCGCCCTCGCGCAATCGGTCCGCCAGGAACTCGAGCGACTCCACCGTGTTGATCTTGCCGATCGCCCTCAGGGCGGCCTGGCGCGCCCGATCGGCGTCGATAAGGTCCCGGGCTTCGAAGATGCGGCGCAGCGGCTCGAACGCGTGCGGGAAAACAAGCCCCGCAACCGCGGTCGCAGCAGCCTCGCGAACGGATGCAACGTCGTCGCGTAGCGCGCGGCCGATCAACCCGAACGACCGCTTGAACCGCAAGTTGCCCATGGCCGCCGCGACGGCCTCGCGCGTCTTGGGGTCGGGCATGTCGTAGAGCTTCTCCAGGGCCGCGATGACAGGGTACGCCTTGATCGCCTCGAGCCGGCGGACGACATCGACGGGTGCTCCGCCGCTGGATCGGCGCTCCAGCTCAAGCACCAGCAGCAACGCATGCCGCCGCACAAAGTCGGGGTAGCGGCGGTCCGCCATGATCCCAGCGGCGATGAGCGCGGGGTCGCCATCGAGCTCCCACTCCGCAAGGTCGACGTACCAGACCTCCTCGTACTCGGGCAGCTGCTTGAGGAATTCCGGCACGGGCACCGGCCGGGGCGCGTCCTGCTGGCCCTCGCCCAGACGGGTCACGAGCCGTCGGTAGCGCTCGCGCGCCTTGGCGGTCAGCTCCATGCCCGCCAGGCGGCGGTAGACCTCGACGACCTGCCGAAACGCTCGCACCGACGCAAACCCCTCAGCGGCAGCCAGGTATGCGTTTTCGACGATCTGTAGCGGGTGTCCGGCCGTATGGGCTTCGGTCGCCGCCTTGAGCCACGATTCTGCAGCGCGCAGCCGCAGATCGTCCGCGTACGGCAATGCAGCCCGCGTGCAGTAATCCGCCGCCTCCCGCAGGATACCCGCGGCGGCGTGCCACTCGGCGGCCCGTCGCGCGAGGGTGACCAGGGCCTCGTACAAGCGCAGCGCATCGAGCTTGAGCCCGTCGTCGCGCAAGATACGGACGCTGTTGAGGTAGCCCTCTGCGATGTTCTCGAACGCGCCCGCCTCGCTCCCGAGCCGCGCCAGCAGCTGGTAGCAGTCGAATGCACGCTCGCGCAGTCCGTCGGTCTCGAAGGTATCGGCCACCTCCTCGACGGCCGTCGTCGCTTCGGCCAGCGCCAGGCGAGCCTTGTCGGTCGACAGCCGCAGCAGACACAAGCCGTAGTTGATCTTCACCAACGCCATCTCGTATGGCTTGTCGGCCAACTCGTCGGCGTTCATCGTGTCCTGCCACAGCGTGGCCGCCTCGCGGTCACTGCCCGCGCGCTCCAGCTCAATCGCTCGATGCACAGGCATCTGCGCCGCCCCGAACCACTCGGCCGCAGTGCGATGGTGGGTGGCGCGCGACAGATACACGCCGAGCAAACGCTGACCACGCATCGCGTCTTGGTCGCCCGCAGCGACCTCCGCGGCTGCGCGTTCGACCTCGGCCGCATTGGGGACCTCGGTCGCGCCGAGGTACGCCGCACAGGCGGCAGCTTCGCGTCGGTGGGCAAGCGCCCGCAGACACTCGGCCATCGCCCGGAGCCACTCCTCATACTCAAAGTCGATCCGGTCGACGACCTCGACCAGATGACGCAGGTGCACCAGCGCGTCGGCATGCCGCCCCGCCCGCATGTTGGCCTCGGCGCGCACCCAGAGCACCGCCGTGTCGATCACTTGCGCCTCCGACCGACGGTAGTGTCGCGCGGTTGGCCCTTGCGCCGACGTACGGTCGCCTTGCCGGACCGCCCTGGGCCATCCAGATCGCTCTCGACATCCTCGATGATCTGACGCGCCTTATCGGCCCTGCGCCCGTGACTGATGGCGTCCGCATCGAGCACATGCACGCGGTGCAGGCTCTCGAGATAGGGCAGCTCGACCGCGTCACTGGGCAGGATGAACACGCCGTAAATCGGCACGCGATTGGCCAAGAGCTGGACCTCCTCGGGCGGAAACTGCGCCTGGCCGTGCGTGAGCAGGTAGACCAGCGCTTGTCGATCCCGTCGCCGCGGCCCCGCCAGCTCGGCGTTCAGCTGCCGGATGACACGCGCATAATTGCGACCACGCTCGGCACGGAACTGCAGCGCATAGGGGACCTCGGCACTGCCCGTCCCGGATACCTTTACGCCCTCGTAGATCCGCGAGTCGAAAAACCGCAGCACGACGTCCTCGCCCAAGAACGCCAGGCGCTTGCACAGGGCAAGCGCCAAGCCACGGGCAAAGACCTCACGGACCCCGCGCATTGATGCGCTGCCGTCGACGAGCACCAGGTGGGTGCGGCGCTCGTTCTCGAGCTGGCGCTCGTGCGTGAAGTAGAACAGCTCGTTGTCGACCAGCTTTTGCTCGAAGATGTCGTCGTCGAACGCGAGCTGCGTCAGCACCAAATCGTCGATCTTGCCGCGGCGCTCGATCGAGGCATAGCCATCGATCGAGAAGCTCTGCTGACCCGCCTCGCGCTTGACCTCAAGCAGCGAGGGCAGCAACTCCATCGAAAAGTCGACGACATCGGCCAGCGAGGGCGAGATGATGATGTTGTACAGGTCCGCAAGATCGACCCCTGGCAGCGCCTCCCCCGGCCCCCCGCGAAAAAGGCCGAGCAAGCGCAAGGCGTCCAGATCGATCTGCTCGATCTCCAGGATCGGCAGCATGCGATTGTCGGTCAGCGTGCGCAGCCAGGTGTTGGCGTGGGTCTGGTCGTATCGGTTGTACGCCGAGTTCGGATCCAGGCGGCTGTACTGCACGATATCGACGGGCAGGACCTGAGGGCGGAGCACGCGAACCTCTTCGGGCAACTGCGGCACCACGCTCGAGAACACGCGCGCGAGCACAACGCCCATCATGGGGTCGCGGTGCTTCCATCCGGCCTGGCTGCGAACCAGCTCGGCGTCGGACAGCTCCACCAGCAGCCGACGCCATTCCTCGCACACGTCGGCGTCGCCGAGCCCGCGCAGCTGAGGCGAAGGGCGACCCAAGCCCGCGATCAAGCAACCCACGTCGTGCACGACCACCAACGGGACCGCGTACCCCAGTCGGGCCAACGCGTTGTGCCACGCGACCGCCCGCATCAGTGCAAGGGCGCCCGCGCCCTCAAGCTGCGACAACGCTAACGTGCCAACCTGACGCTCGAACGCCGCACCGCTGGCCGCATCGCCCCTGTCGGCCACGCCTCGAAGCGTAGGAGCATCCGCGCCCGCCGTCCAGCCAAGGCCGAACAGCACTGCCCGGCTCCGTCAGCGATTCGTACGCGACCGCTCTAGGCGAAACGGCTGCTGGAGAACATAGTCTCCAAGAGCTTGTCGACCTCGCCGATCATGCGCTCGGCGGTCGCGTTTTCTGTCATCCGCATGAGCGCAGCCTTGATGTCGCCCAGGTTGCGCAGCTGAGAGAACAACTGCATATCGGATAGCACTTGGCTCCCCGTGAGCGTCTCGCGAATGACTCGAAGCTCCTCAAGCAGGTCTTCGAGGTTCGTCGGCGTTGACCCAATCCGAGCGTGCTCGGGATGCTGCTCGTACCATTGGTCGAGCACAGGGACGACAATCTCTTGGAGAATCTCCTCTTGCTCGGGCGTGTTCCAAACGTGGCGGAGCACAAAGAAGTCCGAGTCGTTGACCTCCGAGCGGCCGTCGAACACTGCGGACGCCGCAAACAGCTTCAGAAGCTTGACGATTCGACGATCCGAGAGGCCGACGCCCTCGGATCGGATCTGGAACACCAAGCCCTTGAACGTGGCGAGAAAGTCCTCGGTGAACGACAGCAGATCAGAAAAGTGCTGCTGGACGTTGTTCAGCTCCGCGGCCGAAACAACCGGTTTGAGTGCGGCAGCCGCCGGGTTCATCTGCTCTGATTCGAGCTCGATCCCTTTTTGAAGCAGGCCGCGGAAGTGATACGAGTCGAGGTAATCCACGCGGACGCGGAGCAGGAAGCGGTCGAACAACGCCGAGAGCGCGTCGTCCGTCGGCACCTCATTGCTCGCGGCGTACATCGAGATCAGCGGTACGCGGACGGTGACGTTGCCGTGGGTGAAGCGGCGCGCATTCAGCAGCGAGAGCAGGCTGTTGAGGATGGCGCTGTTGGCCTTGAAGATCTCGTCGAGGAAGACCACCTCGGCCTCGGGGAGCATCCCCTCGATCCGGCGGCGATACTCGCCAGCCCGGAACGCTTGGATGTCGACCGGGCCGAAGATCTCGTTGGGCTCGGTGAAGCGCGTGAGCAGGTAGTCGAAGTACTTGGCGTCGACGACCTCGGCGAAGTCGCGCAGCAGCGCTGACTTGGCCGTGCCTGGAGGGCCGACCATCACGAGGTGCTCCCCCGCGACCGCGCTGATGAACAGCAGGCGAATGATCTCCTCTTTGCCGAGGAACCGCCCCTCAAGCTGGCGCGCGCCGTCCTGTAACCGCTTGGACAGCTCGGCTATCGAGGGGGGCTTGGCCCGGGCTGCGATGGAGGGGGTGGACATCGTCACTGTGTTTGTACAATCCGTGGGACGAGCGCGGCTAGGAGATTGTCAACGGTGCGTCGTGGCACCAGCTCGCCGAGGTGGTCGAGGTACTCCGCCCAACGGCGCGCCACCGTACCCGAACCAGACGCGCCGGGCGAGGCCGCGCCCGCTGGGCTGGGGCCCGTGCGCACGCCTCCAGCGGCGCGGCCCATCCCCGCGCCCTCAAGCCCCGGTAACGGGGTGCCCGTGGCGCCCGCGATCATCGGCAGGATGAGTGGCAGTGCCAAGAACGCGAGCGTGCCCGGGTCCCGGGCGGACGTGATCGCGCCCAGGCGTGCGTCGAGCTCAACAACCTTGAGAAAATGCAGGTGGATGAGCGCGCCCACCACGGCCGACAGCGCCTCCGGGCTGGTCGGGACGATCACCCCGGGCAGCGCGAGCATGCCCCCTACCCGTCCGGGCGGGTTCGCCTCCGATGCATCCGCGGCTGCGCTGGGGGCGGCACCAGCGTCCGGCGATTCCCCGCGCGGCAGCGGCACCGAGGGCAGCAGTGCGGTTGTGACCGCCGCGCCAACGCCGACCCAATCGGGGTCGCGCGCCCAGGCGTAAACGATTGACCTGGCGATCCCGCGGGACTGCAAAAAATCGCTCGCTTGGAGGGGCGACCACCCCGGCGGGGCCTGCCGCGGCACCAGCAGGCACGTCAACGGCGAGGTGCGCATCACATCTTCGACGAGCCGGTCGGTCTCGGCCGCGTGCGGCGTGTTGAGCCACTCCACGACTTCCTCGCGCTGCCCCGTCTGCGGCGGTGCAGCGAAAAACAATCGACGGCGCGGGACCGGTTGCCCCATGTACCGCGCCTCGCCTGCGGCGGTGGTCACGACCGTGTCGCGGCGCAGCAGCTGGACAAACGCCCCGACGGAAACGTGCCGTGCAAGGCCCTCACTGGCGTCGGTCGTGCTGGGCAGCGTCAGCAGCGTGCGCGTGGCGCCTTCGAACCGTCGCCACGTCGTCGAGCGCGCCCACACACGATCGCGCTCGGGGTGATCGAACACCAACGTGTTGTGCAGCCCGATCCACAGCGTGAGTTCCTCGAGATCCGGATCCGGAAGATCGGGGTTTGGCGCCAGTTGCTGAGCCCGACGCAGCCGGAGGAACCGCAGCGCGGGAGACCCGAGTTCTCCGGGGTCTTCGGCCATTTCGTCGCGGTCTGCCGGCCGGATAGGCCCGCGCACAGCCACGGTTCCACCGCCGAGCAGCGGCAGCACGAAGCTCTCGATGAATGCCGCCAGCGGTGGACTCACTGCCCTGGTCCTGGCCCGGGTCCGTCGTCACTGCCGTCGGTCAGCGCGGGTGCAGCACTGACTCCAGACAGCCCGCCAAAGCCCCACAGGGCGAAGCGACTGAGCTTTTGGTTGTCGATCTCACCTGGCGCTATCGCAGCATCCACGGGTTCGCGCACGACGGCTTCGCCGAGCGCCATGCGGCCGATGAGCGCGGCATCCAGGGGGAGCAGCTGGTCGGGCCGAACACGAATGGGGTCGGACGTGGCCGAGAGGAACAACGCGTGGTCCTCGGCCCCGAGCCCGAGCAGCTGGCGCATCAGCGTGGGACGAACCCGCGGCCACAGCTCGTACCCATCCATCACCAGGACACCTGGCGCCACAGAGCCAAGACGCCGACCCAGCGGAACAATGGCACCCGCACCGAGCCCTGCGCCCGCGGCCGCCGACCGAGCCCCGACAGAGGATCCGGTCAGGACGACGACGCCCTCCTCGAGCGGCACCAGCCGTGAGGCTGCCAGCGCGCTGGGGGGGATGAGGTAGACCAGGTGTCGCAGCAGGTCGACCTGGTCCCAACCGATGAGCGTCCCGCGGGGCTCTCGAGGATGCGACGAGGGGCGCAGCTTGAGGTGAATGCGCAGCGGATCGAGCTCTGCGTCGCGCAGCTGACCGATGTCGCGAAGGCGTGAGCCCCCCGTGTTCTTCACCAGATGGCGCCCATCGATGAAGCGCGGCGCGGTGTCGAGCCGCTCGACGCGACCGACCGATCCGCGAAAGAGGAACATCTCCTCCCCTGGGAAGCACGCCGACGCCGACGCGAGCTGAATGGGATGCTTGTAGCCGACCTCTACCGCCGCCCGAGCACTCACGGGCGCGAGCAGCTCGACACCCGGTGTACTGGACAGCACGTCGAGCGCCCGGCGCGACGGGTTGCGCAGCCGCAGCAGCAGGCTGGGCCGCTGGTCGCCCTCGAGCTCGACGTAGTGGCCGGCCATCGGGATCTCGAGGCGCCACAGATACGCCAAGGTGCGCGCAGCGAGACCGGGTGCGACCAGTGCCAGCGCCAGGTCCTGAACCCCGCACTGCTCGGGATCCGATGAGATGCCGCGCAGTGGGAGCGGGACGGGCCGCAGCTGAAGGCGCTGGATCAGCTCGACCGGATCCATGCGGTCGACCGTCGCGTAGGCCGCGGCGACATCGACGTCGACGACGAGAACCTCTTCGGGCTTGGCCGACATCGGCGCAGCCAGGTCGTAGCCAAACGGAGCCTCGCGATGACGCCAGCGCAAAAACACCGAGCCGACACCGGTATAGAGCTGTCCCCGGGTCGCCGCGGACACCCGCTGGAGTCTGTCGACGCCGTACCCATCGGCCGCCGCGCAGCGCATGACGATTGCGTGCCCCCCGCCCTCGCGGCGGACGTGCTCCAGCGTCATCGTCGGGATCAGTTCATCCAGGCTCGCCTCATCGGAGTACGCGCCGAGAAACGACACGAGCCAGTCCAACGTTGGGAACAACACGAGCAGTTCACGACCGATCGCGATGCCGCGTCCGTCGGGCGACAACCCGTGCATTCGAAACCGCGTTTGACCGGCCGCGACAGGCTCGAGCAGGGCAGAAGCCACGGCCGCGGAGTCTAGCAGTCGAACACAATCCTGCGCCAGGCGTCCGGGCCCAAGCCGGCCGGCCTGCACAAACCGCCACCCGAGAGCGTTGTTTGTGTCTTCCCTCCGCTCGCCCTGCCGCCGCCCGATCACATGGCTCCATCGGTCCCGTTTTCGGCCCGCAAAAGGCGAGCTAGACTGCTTGCGTGGCCAAGGTCCCCCAGGCGCCCGAGCTCCAGGAGCCGGGCACGCAGCTGGCCGTGAGGCCCCTGCCCCGCCGCGCCACCCTGCGCCCGGAGATTCGCGCCGCGATGGCGCTCGAGGAGGCCGGGGAGTTGCATGAGGCCGCGCGCGTGTTTGAGTACGCTGGCGAGCACGCGCAGGCCGCGATCCTGCGCATCGAGCACGCCAAGACGGTCCGCGACACAGGCGAGCGCCTGGACATCCTGCGGGAGGGCTGTGCGAGAAACCCGGGCACCCACGAGGAGGGACGCGCGCTGCATCGCGCCCTCGCGGCGGCGCTGCTCACCGAGGCGCAGGCGGACGCCGACCCCGCTCGGCAACGTCGGCTTCAGCTCGAAGCCGCCCGCGGCCTCGAAGAAGCTGACGACGGCGCCGCGGCGGGCGAGCTCTACGAGGCGCTCGGCCTGCTCGATTTGGCGGCCCGCGCGTACGAGCGCAGCGGCGAAATCTCCCGACTCGAGGTGGTGCTTACCGTGCTCGAGCGCCGCGAAGCCCACGAGCAGGAGGTGGCCGAGCTCGAGGCCCGCATCGACGATGCCGTCGCCGAGGGCCAGCGACGCGAAGCCCACGTGCTGCTCACCGAGCACGTTGCCCGGCGTGAACGCGTCGGCCGCTCCACCACGCAGTCGCTGGCGCGTCGGCTTCGGGCGCTGCAATCGGATCGGCCGCGCGCCGAACAAGTCGCGCTCCGCTGGAACGGCGGGACAACGCGCATCCACGGCACGCACCGCTTTCAGATCGGTCGCGCCCCCGACTCGTCGCTCGTGGTACCCGGCGCACGACTGTCTCGACACCATGTCGAGCTTTCTCTCGACACCAGCGGCGCCGGAGGCCCGGTCCTGGTCGCCGTCGACCTTGGCTCGAAGGTCGGGACGTTCTGGGATGGCGTTCCCCTGGAGCCCGGTGTCCCCGAGCCGCTGACAACCCGCAGCGAGCTTGGTCTGGGCATGTCGGCCACAGTGCTCGTCGTTCCGATCAACGGGCCGCAGGGGCACCCGTGTGGGGCGTTGGTTCGCCTCCGCTCTGCCGAGGCCGAGGACAACGGCCCGTGGACGCTGTATCTGCCCGCGGGGGGTCCTCTGGTGCTCGCGCCCGATGTCGTCGTCCCGGCCCGAGTTCTGTTTGACCGCGGTTGGGTCGTCCTGGACTTTGCCACCGGGGTCGGCTTCTCGCTGGGAGGCCGGCCGTTGTTCCCGGGAGAAGCCATCGAGTTGCTCGTGGGCGACCGCATCCAGCTCGCCGACGCCCCGCTCGCCCTGCAGGTGGTGACATGACGGCCGAGTGGGCGGTCGCGATGGCCGGCGATGCGGACGACGTCCCCCTGTGGACCGTCGCGCAGGAAGTGGTCGCCCAGTTTGGCGACGGCGCCGCCAGGCCCGAGGAACTCGCCGATCTCGGCGCACTCGTCGACAGCCTGGCCGCAGCAACGGCCATCGACGCGCTCGAGGCAGAGCTCCGCGCCCTATCGCACGCGGGTTACCTTCGTGGGGCGCTGGTGGCGATGGCGTCCTCTCTCCACGAGCGGCCCCGGGCGGACGTGGCCATGACGATCGCCCGCGAGCTGATGGACGCCCTGGCCCTCGAGCTGGGCGTACGTCTTTGCCGAGCCGCGTTGGCACTGCCCGCGGTGCAGCAGAGCCGATGGACGCCCGGCGCCGCATTCACCACGGGCAACCTCATGCTCGGCGACTGCCTGCTGGACGCGGGCGACGCCGCGGGAGCGCTACGCCACTTCGAGGCCGTCCTGTCCGTCGAGGTGGACCACGCGCGCGGGCGGTCTGGGTTCTCCACCGCGGTGGCACACCTGGAGCGGCTGGGGATCACCCCAGAGCATCGCAGCCGAGGCCTGGCGCTGTTGGACGGCCTCCAAGACCTCGAGCTGTCGCACGCGTTGGGCGGCGATCGGTACGAGCTGTCGCGGCCGCTGGGTCGCGGCCGGCACGCTGTCGTCTATGAGGCCTACGACCGGCGCGTGGGCCGAAGTGTTGCGATCAAGCGATTGCTCGAGCCCGATGCGCGGCGCTCGACCGTCCCCATTCGCGTGCTGGAGCAGCGGTTCTTCTCCGAGGCCCGGACACTGGCCAAGGTCCGAAGCCCATACGTCGTGGGCTTGCTCGACGTGCAAACCCGCCAGCGCTTCATCGCAATGGACTTGTGCCGCGGCGGCAACCTGAGGCTCGCGCTGCGGCGGGGGCTGGTCGACCGCGAGGATCTGCCTCGGATCGGCGAGCAGCTCGGAGCGGCGCTGGACGCCGTCCGCACCGCGTCTGCAGTCCACCGCGACATCAAGCCGGCCAACATCCTCGTGCGCCGACAAGGACGTGGGTCCCCAATCGCCCTGGCCGACTTCGGGTTGGCCATCGGCAGTGAACAATCGGGCCCCAACGCCGGTACGTTGCGCTACCTGGCACCCGAGCTTCGGGTCGCCGGGACGCGCGCAACGGCAGCATCCGACCGTTTCTCGGCTGGCGTGGTGCTCCTGGAGCTGGCGTGTGCGCCAAGCCCCCTGCCCCCATTGTTCGACAGTCTCGACACGGAGCTCGACGCCCGCGCGTTTGTTCCCGCCAACCTCCCCGATCCATGGACACCGCGACTGCAGCGGCTATTGTCGCCGGACCCCCAGGAGCGCACGTGGTGAGACCGACCAAGATCATCGCTGCGTGCCTCGCTCCCCTGACGCTCGCATTGGGTGCATGCCAGGAGGTGCCCCGCACCTACAGCACCAAAGCCGCCGACGGTGAGGTCATCTTTCGCGACGCGTTCGACGGCGACACCCTGTCGGCCGACTGGAACGCCACACACCCCGATGGCGTGGTCGTCGACAACGGCCTGCTCAAGCTCTCCGACCTCCAAAACCGCCCCCTTTGGCTCCGCAAGGAGCTGCCCGACGACGTTCGGATCGAGTTCGATGCGTTGAGCACCACCGAGCAGGGCGATATCAAAGTCGAGCTGGCCGGCGACGGCGTCTCGGTCGCCAAGTCACTCAACTACGTCGCGACCGGCTACGTCGTCATCTTCGGAGGCTGGAACAACAGCCTCAACGCCATCTGCCGAAAACGCGAGCACGGCCGCGATCGGCAGACGGTGGGCGAGCCGACCGTCGAGCCCGGTCGTCGCTATCACTTCGCGATCACCCGCAGCGCAGGCGAGGTCCGCTGGGAGCTGGACGGCCAGGAGATCCTCGTCCTCGAAGACAACCAACCCTTGCGGGGCAAGGGGCACAACCACTTCGCGTTCTCGGGCTGGGAAGCCGAGACCCACTTCGACAACCTCGTGATCGAGGCCCTGTAGCCCATGGTGCAGCTTCCCCAAGCGTTTGGCCGCTACGTGCTGACCAGCCTCATCGGTGAGGGTGGGATGGCCGAAGTGTATCTGGCGACCGTTCGGGTGGCCGAGGGCCTGACCAAGCGCGTCGTCGTCAAGAAGATCCGCCGCGAGTTCGCCGACCAGGAAGAGTTCATGCGGATGTTTGTCGACGAGGCGAAGATCGCCTTGTCGCTCAACCACGCAAACATCGTGCAGGTCTTCGACTTTGGGCAAGTCGATGGCGCCTTCTACCTGGCCATGGAGCCGGTGGAGGGCATCGACCTCATGCAGCTGATCCACGCCGTGCGGCGGGCCGGCGACAGATTCCCGCCCGTGATCGCGGCGTACATCGCCCACCAGGTTGTGGCCGGCCTGGCCTACGCGCATCGCAAGAAGGATGACTACGGCAAGCCGTTGGGCATCGTGCACCGCGACGTGTCCCCGCACAACGTCATGGTCAGCACGGAGGGTCAGGTCAAGATCCTCGACTTCGGGATAGCGCGCACCCGCAAGCACACGCTCGAGCGGATGGGCGACCTGGAGCTGGCCGTGGCCGGAACGCCGACCAACGACGCCGAGACGATCAAAGGCAAGGTTGCCTACATGTCGCCCGAGCAGGCGCATGGGCGGCCCGTCGACCCGCGCTCCGACGTCTACTCACTGGGCATCGTCTTGCACGAGCTCATCTCCGGGCGGCTGCTGTACCGCACCAAGGACCGACTCGCCGCCCTCGATCGGGTGCGCAACGAGCCCGTGCCGCCGATGGCCCGGGCGGCGCCCAACGCTCCCAAGGAACTGGCCGAGATCGTCGACCGGTCGCTGTCGAGAAACGCTGAAGACCGCTACGCGGGGGCGCGGGCAATGCAGGCCGCCCTGGCCGCGTTCCTGCACGGATCCGACCCCGTCGTCGACGATGAAGTGCTCTCGAACTTCATCGGCAAGTACTACCAGCCCGCCCGCGGGGTCACGGTCGATCCCAGCGCAGCCAACGAACCGTCGAGCGTGGAGTCCGGCATGGATCTCGACGGCCGAGGCACATCCTCGGCCAATCGCGACCGCGCACCGCGGCCCCAGCGACAGCGGGTGGTGGTCGTGTTTATCGCGCTGCAGACCCGCGCGGCACTCGGCGAAAAAGCACGTCCCGCCGACCCCCGCGCGTTTGTCTCGCTCGCGCGCGACGTGGCCTTCAAACGCGACGCACTTGTCCTGCGCGACGACGACCACGCCTTGGTGCTCGCGTTCGGGACCCTCCTGCGGACCGGCGACGACGCCGAGCGGGCGCTGAGAACCGCGCTGGCGCTGCGCGACGATGCCGGAGAGACAGCCCCGCGACTTCGCCTTGGGTTTGTCGTCGCCAACGCGGCCGCCACCGTCCGGCGTCAGGGCTCGGGTTTTGTCGACGTGCAGCTCCGCCCCAGCGTCGAGTCCCAGCTGGAGCGTATTGCGCGGCGATACATCGAGGGACCGGTCATGGTGTCGGGAAACCTCGTGGAGTCGCTCTCGCACACCTGGCGCTTCAGCGACGGGAGCTTCGTCGACTCAGGCACGGCCACGGGCAGCGCCTCGGGCATCGACCGCGAGCTCGAGCACGTCGCGCCGCTGCTGGGCCCTGCCCGCGAGACCGAAGGGCGGATGCATCTGGCCCCTGGGGCCCGGAACGTGTTGTTCGGACGCGAGCTTGAGCTCAAGACGCTGCGCGACACGTTTGCGGAGGCCATTCGACGTCGGCAGTCCCGCACCGTGCTGGTGCTGGGCGAACCCGGCCTGGGCAAGCGTGCGCTCGTCGAGCGTTTCGTCGCCTCGATGCCGCGCACGGCCTGCTGGGTGCTTCGAGCGGCGGGCAGTTGGTCGCGGCGCAACGTGCCGTTCGGCGTGTTTCTTGATCTGCTGGCGCGGTTTCTCGATATCGGCCATCGCGCCACCAGTGAGGACATCGCGACCAAGCTCGAGGGCTACGGCGTCAAGGATGCGGTCCCGCTGGCGCAGACCCTCGCGGTCGCGCTGGGCCTTCCGGACGCCGCCGGGCACGAGGTCGACCCGCTGCGCAAGCGCGACCGGCTGTGGCGGCTCGTTCGGCGCCTCATCATCGGCTTGGCGCGAGGAAGGCCCGTGTTGGTGGTGATCGAGAACATCCACCTGCACGACACCCAGTCGATAGCCCTGCTTCGAGACTGGGTGCGGACGCACCAGTCGTATCCCGTGATGGGCTTGGTCACGGGGCGCCCTGGAAATCGCCGGGTGGAGCTCGTTCGACGCGAGCTGAGCATCACCGAGATCGTGCTCGCCGAGCTCGACCATCGCGCCCGCCGCGAGCTCATCGTGCGGCGCTTCGAAGACCCCAAGCAGGCACAGGTACTCGCCGACCGGATTCTTGCGCAGACGGGGGGCAACCCAATGTTCATCGAGCAGGTCTTGGCCTCTCTGCTCGAGCGTGGGGTCCTGGGGTGGAACAATCAGGGTCGCTATCTCGTGGTGCGGCAGCCACACGCTGCCATTGAACTCCCGCGCAGCATCGAGGCCGCCCTCCAAGACCGGCTTTCGGAGCTCGCCCGCGAGGACCAACAGATCCTGCAAGCCGCCGCGATTCTGGGCCGTGCGTTCCGCCCCAGCGAAGTCGCCGCCCTGGTGCGCTACAGCGACGAGACGCGCTCGGCGACCCGTCCGGAGCAGCCCAGCCCCGAGGTCGTCAACGAGACGATCGATCGGCTCGTCGCCCGTGGCTTGATCGAGCGGGTCGAGGGCGGAGCCGAGGGCATGCGATTTGCGACGGTCAGCCTGCACGACGCCTGCAAGGCCACAGTCCCCACGATCACGGGCCCCCACCTGCACGCGCATGCCGCCGAGCTGCGCCGCAGCCGATCGGACTACGCCGCAGAGCGCGACGATGGCCCTATCGCCGACCACTGGTCGGCCGCAGACCGCCCAGACGAGGCGGTCGACCCTGCGATGTCGGCCGCCGCCCTGGCCTATGAGGTCGCCGGCAACCGAGAGGCCTACCACTACCTGTCCCTGGCGATTCGACTGACCACCCCGCAGGACGACCGGCAGTTCGAAGCCTTGCTCATGCGTGAGCGGGTGCTGCGTGCGTGGGGGCGACGGAGGGCGCAGGGGGCCGATGTCCGCAGCCTCCTGGCCAGCGCCGAGGTGCTCGACGACGACACGCGCCGGGCCATTGCTCTCATCCGGCTGCTCCGGTTTTACGTCGAGATCGGGCGCGGCCAGCTCGGCGAGCGACTTCTGCCCCGCGTGCGTGAGGCTATCGATCGCGTCGACAAACCGGCGCCGTTCCAAGCGGTCACGTGTGAGCTCCGTAGCGAGCTGCAGTTCATGGCGGGCGATCTGCAGGGGGCCGAGCGGAGCGCACGCGAGGGGCTGACGTACTGCGCCGACGACACGCGAGGCCAGCGACAGCGCGCCCGGTTGCTGCGGTCGGTTGGTCAGGTCTACAACAGCCTTGGGCGCTACCCCGAAGCGCGGAAGGTCTACGAAGAAGCGCTCACGACCGCGCGCGCGATCAACAACGTCCGCCTCGAGGCCAACCTGCTCAACGCTCTGGGTGAGGTCGCGGGCCGCAGCACCCGCTACCAGGCGGCCGTGGATCTGTTTCGGGCGGCGCTGGCCATCGACCGCGAGATCGGCGACCGGTTTGCGACCGGTCGCAAACTCGCCAATCTCGGCATGACGTACTCTGCCCTCGGGCTGTATCGCCGCGCCGAGCGATACTTGCGGAAGGCCCTCGAACTGCACGAGGCGGTAGGCCACCCCGGGGAGTTCAACGACGTCATTGTCCACCTGGGTGAGGTCGTCGCAGCGCTGGGGCATCTGCCCGCCGCCGAAGCGCTGCTCACCGATGCCGCACGCGTTGCCGTGGGGCGAGACGACGTGCGCACCGAGCTGCGGGCGCGCGTTCGGCTGGCCAGCGCCCTGCTTGAACAAGGCACCGAGCCGTCCCACCGTGAGCGGGCCCGCACGTACGCCGAGCAGGTCCTTGAAGGGGCCACGACCAAGGGCCTCCGCACCTCCCGGCGCCGCGCGCTGTACGTTCTGGCCCGACTCGCCGAACTCGACGGCGCCACCGATGATGCGATCCGGCTGCAGCGCGAGGCGGTCAACCTCGTGCGGGCCGGCGCCGATCCCTTGGACGGCGTGCGATCGATCTATCGGCTCGGCCTGCTGCTGCGCGACACGGGTGCAGCCGAGCAGGGCCAACAACTCCTGCTAGAGGCAGCCACGAAGCTCGATGCGCGTCTGCACGAACTGCGCGACGACGATCTGCGCGAGGGCTACCTCGAGCAGCCAGACGCGCGCGAGATTCTGACTGCGGGCGGCCTCGATGCCCATCAGCCTCGGCTGCCCGATGCTACGCCCCCTGCCCCCGATTCCGATTGAGGCCTACGTCCGCGCCATCCCGAAGTCGAACTGCAGCTGGACCAACGGCGCGTGCCCAGGTGTCATTGCACGCCACGTCAGCGTGCCCCCGTTGGCGCGCAGGCTCATGTCCTCGAAATAGACAAAACCCCGCATCTCGGTGCCCGGCTCGAGCACGCCCCACGGCAGTGCTTGCCGTCCCACGTCGCCGCCCACGTCGAGGGGGATGAACTCGACGGGTCCGCCCGGGTCGTAGTCGCGTCGATACTCGCGCGCATACGAGCCCACAGGGCGAAGCTTGGGCGCGTCGCGATAAAACGTCGCACCAGGATCAATGAGGGCGTATTGAAACCCGCGCAGATCGCGAAGCTCGAAATCGCCGGGTGCGAGCAGCACGGGTGTGTCGCCCAAGTTGGCGACAAGCACGTGCAGCGCCGTCCAATGAGACTGAGAATCAGAGCGCGACCGCTCGGCCGCCTCGGGCTTCCAGACGCCCGTGGTCACAACCGCCGTGATGCCCGTCTGGGAGTCCTGCGCGGTTAGCCGATGCTCGCCCGTGGACGCGACCAGCACACCGCGGCGAGTACAGGCGCTCAGCACGACTGCACCTGCGCCAACGAGCAACGAGCGGCGTGTGGCCTCAGCGGCGGACATCGTCTTCAGATAGTGCCACGAATCGGCGAGCCGACCCCCAAACGCAAAACGGCCCGGACCGACAAGCGGACCGGGCGCGTTGTGCAACCGAAGGGTGGTTAGACCCTTCGGCCGAACGAATCACTGCCTAGACAGGAAGCGTGCAGACGCCGACGTCCTCGTATCCCGGAGGGGCCTCGCCTTCGACGTACCAGGCAAGGCACATCTGGCCCTGGCCCGGGCACTCGACGGCCATCGAGGTGTCACAGACGGGGTTACAAACCGCCGCGCCGTTGCCCTCTGCCGCGTCGCCCGCGCAGATGAAGCCCGGGTCACACACGTTGATGAACTCGCAGGGGTCGGGGAAGGTGCCCATCTCGCCGGACACGTCTGGAGCACATGCCCAGTCGTCGCCGATCGGGTAGCAAGCCTGGCTGTCGGAGCAGTCCTGAAGCAGGGGGTCGCAAACGGGCAGGCAAATCTGGAGCGCACCGTTGTTGGCGATACTGCAGACCGTGTCCGGGTCGTCGCAGATTGGGTTTTCCGCGCTGCCGTTACACTGAGCGACACAGACGCCCATGTTGGTCTTGGGGTCGACATCCCAGCACATGCCGCCGATGTCGCAGTTGTCGAGGCCGGAGGCGCCGCCGCCTTCAACCGTACACTCGTCGCCCGGCTGCGCGGGGCTGTCGGCGATCTCGGAGCAACGCGTTGCGTTCCAGGTGCCGCCGTCGCTGGCCCATGCGATGCACTTCTCGCCCTTGGGGCAATCCTGCGCCCAGAGGTCACACTCGAACACGCCGCCGGAACCGCCGTCAGGCTGGATGAGGAACGAGCCGGGGCCGTCGTCGCCACTCTCGTCTGCGGAGTCCTCAGCGCCATCGCTCTCTCCCGCGGTGCCACCGTCGTCCCCGCCCATCGTGCCGCCGTCATCGCCGGCATCGTCGCCGGCGGCCGTGCCACCGTCGTCGGCGCCGCCGCTATCGCCGTCAGTGACAGCGCCAGAGGTTGCGTTGGGGTCGTCGTCCTTGGAGGAGCAACCGAGAGCCAGGGCGGCCATCGTCAGGCCAGCAATGAAAATTCGCGTGTTCATGATTGAATCCGTTCGTTTTGCGGGGTGTGAAAGTCTGACTAGGTTCTTTTTCAGCGCCCCGTCTGACCAGGTACTCAAAATCCACTAAATCGCACTGTAGATCAAGCGAAAACTAACTAGTCTGTTCGCCAGCCATAAACATGATTGTTTTGCGCCTAAGTCCGCGTAGACCGAGCTTTGATGGTCCTTAGCGTTAGATTCGGCCCGAAAATCGACAGGCCGACGAAACAAATTCGGCTGCGTGTAGGTACAAAACCGCTCGCGCACCGTGCGGGAAGACGCACAAACAAGGCGCTGGCGCTGCAAACGCCGCAGATCTCCGACCGTTTGCACGATGACCCAAGCGCCGGACGGCCCCCATCTACAGAATGTGCTGCGACAGATCCTGGTCCTCGAGCAGCTTGTCGACCCGGTCATGCACATAGGTGGCGGTGATTCGGACCTCTTTATCGCCCAGCTCGCTCGCCTCGTAGCTCAACTCTTCGAGCACGCGCTCAAGCACCGTGTGCAGACGCCTCGCCCCGATGTTCTCGAGGTTGGTGTTTGCGCGGAATGCCGCTTCGGCCATCGCCTCGATCGCGTCGTCCTCGTAGACCAGCCGCACGCCCTCCGTCGCCATGAGCGCGGCGTACTGCTTGAGGAGCGAGTTGTCCGGCTCCCGCAGGATCCGAATGAAGTCCCCCCCCGTGAGCGAGCTGAGCTCAACGCGAATCGGAAACCGCCCCTGCAGCTCAGGGATGAGGTCCGAGACCTTCGACATGTGGAACGCGCCAGCGGCGACAAATAGGATGTGGTCGCTCTTGATGCTGCCGTACTTGGTCTGGACGGTAGAGCCCTCGACGAGCGGCAACAGGTCGCGCTGCACGCCCTCGCGCGAGATATCGGCGCCGCGCACGTTCTCGCGGGCGCAGATCTTGTCGACCTCGTCGAGAAACACCACGCCGAGCTGCTCGCAGCGCTCAACCGTGTTGCGCGCGACGGTGTCGGCGTCGACGAGCTTGCCCGCCTCCTCCTCGATGAGGATCTCTCGGGCCTCAACGACCTTGACCGTACGCTTGGTCTTGCGGCGTCCCAGCTGACCAAACAGGTCCTTCAGCTGCTGGCCCATCTGATCGCCCGGAGGCATCCCGGGCGCGGTGGGCATCGCGGGGGCGCCGCCAGACTCCTCGACCTCGACCTCGACCTCGCGATCGTCGAGCTTGCCCGCCCGGAGGAGCTCACGAAGCTTCTCGCGCGTGGCCGAGCTCGGCTTGGGTTTGGGCGCGGGCGGCTCACCCGCGCGGTCGGTGTACGCGCGGGCTCCATCGGTTGCGGGCGGCAGCAGGACGTCGAGAATCCGCTCTTCGGCGCGCTCCTCAGCCTTGCCCTGCTGCTCTTTGCGCAGCTCGTCGCGGACCAGCTGCGCACCCACCTCGGCCAGATCGCGGACGATGGAGTCCACATCGCGTCCCACGTACCCGACCTCGGTGAACTTGCTGACCTCGACCTTGAGAAACGGCGCGCCCGTCAGCCGTGCGAGTCGACGGGCGATCTCGGTTTTCCCGACGCCCGTCGGACCCACCATGATGATGTTCTTGGGTGAGATCTCATCGCGCATCGCCTCGTCGACCATCTGCCTGCGCCAGCGGTTGCGCATCGCGATCGCAACGGCGCGCTTGGCGTCGTGCTGGCCGATGATGTAGCGGTCGAGTTCCTCGACCACCATTTTGGGCGTCAGATTGCGGACCGCGGTGCTCATGGGCTTTTCTCGTCCTTGGGCAGCTGCAAGACGGTGTGCTCCAAGTTCGTGAAGACACAGATTTCTCCAGCGATCCGGAGCGCCTCGGATGTGATCTCCGCGGCGGTCTTGTCGGTGTTCGCCAACAACGCGCGCGAGGCCGCGAGCGCGAAGTTGCCTCCCGAGCCAATCGCCAAGATCCCGTCGTCGGCTTCGATGATGTCGCCCGTGCCCGACAGCAGTAATGATCGCTCAGCGTCGGCAACGACCATCAGCGCTTCGAGTCGTCGGTAGCGTCGGTCTTGGCGCCAGTCCTTGGCCAGCTCGACGGCCGCGCGCACGAAGTTCCCGCCGACGGCCTCGAGCTTGGCCTCGAGCAGTTCGCACAGCGTCAGGCCGTCTGCAGCCGAGCCCGCGAACCCAGCAAGGATCCGCCCTCCGGCCAGGGTGCGAACCTTCGCCGCCTTTGCCTTGACTATCGTGTTGCCCATCGACACCTGGCCGTCGGCGCCCAGGGCAACCCGTCCGTCGCGCCGCACACACACCACGGTGGTGTGGTGGAAGGTCTGTACCGCCATGGCCGGGAGTATAGAGGCCATCGGCGAGGCCGGCGACGCACGGGCTGCGCGGGGTGCCCACGGCCTGCTAGGCTGCGCGACGATGGAAGCCACGGCGCGTTTGGGGGTACTGGCGTCCGGACGCGGCTCCAACGTGCGCGCGTTGATCGAGGCGCACGCCCGCGGTGACCTGTCACCGCCCATCGCGGTCGTCATCTCCAACAACTCGACCGCGGGTGCGCTCGCCTTGGCCCGAGACCACGGCATCGCGACGGCCCATATCAGTAGCCGAACCTGTGCCGATCCGAGCGCGACGCTGCTGCAAACGCTGCGGGACCACGACGCCAACGTCCTGGTGCTCGCCGGCTACATGAAGCAGCTGGACCCATCGGTCGTCGCCGCATTTGCGGGCCGGTCGGTCAATATCCATCCAGCCCCCCTGCCCCGCTTCGGCGGTCCGGGGATGTTCGGCGACCATGTGCACCGCGCCGTGCTCGCCGCGGGCGTCACCACCACCGGCCCTACCGTGCATCGTGTCACCGAGGACTACGACGAAGGCGAGACGCTCGCGCACCACCCCGTGCCCGTCCAGCCCGGTGACGACATCAGCAGCCTCGCCGCGCGGGTCCTGACGGCCGAGCACGCGCTGTACTGGCAGACGATCGAAGCCCAGTTCGGCCGCGGCTCAGCCGATTCGCGTTAGCGACGGCAGCAGTCGGCGCAGCCAGTCGTCGAGCATGACCAGGCCTGAGATGGTCGGATTGGTCTCCGCCTGGGCGCGCACGCGCTCGCAGAACTCGCTGAGGCCATGCTCCTTGATCATGCCCTGCACGTCGTCGCCTTTGACCATGCGCACCAGCTTGTGCAGGTGGAAGTTGAGCTGACGGCGAAGCGCGGAGAGCGACGGGCCATCCCACGGCGAGTCGTAGGCCATACGGTCCATGGCTTGGTTGAGCACCATGACGTTCATGGCATCGGTGACCGACAGCCGTAACCAGAGCATCTCCTCGGCGGGGCGCCCCATCGCGGGAGCCGATCGAACGGCGTCGATGACGGGCGTCAGGTAGCGGAAGCGGACGATGCGAGCGGCAAGCGCATCGGGAACGCCCAGCTCGACCAGCTTCGCCTGGCGCTGTGCAGTGCGCTGACGCGAGCCCTTGGGCAGCGCCTTGTCGACATCGGCCAGCAGCGCGCGGACCTGAGCGCATCCTTCTTCGTCCAGCGGGGGCAGCTCCATCTGGTCGAGCAGATAAAACGTCGCGTCCTCGACGTTGGTCTGCATCAGCTGCATGGCGGCGTAAATCGCCGGCATGTGGTGCTTGTCCTCGATGGCGAGCAACTCGGAGAACACGTCGTCCAGCCCGGCCGCTTGGGCTGCGGACAACCACGCCAGGGCGATGTCCCGCACGGGTTTGAGCGTGCCGACGGCCAGCTCGGTGAGGAGGCTCGCGCCTGCGCCCTCGACGATGCGGTTGACGATCATCGTGGTCGCTATCTCCCTGCGGAGCAGATGACCGCGCACCGCATCCGCGCCTGCGGCTTCGAGAACGCGCGCGGGGAAGTAGGATTGAACGTACCTGTCGACCAGCGCGTCGGGCAGCGGCTCGGCGCTGAGCAGCTCGCGATAGGCCCACATCTTGGCGTGCGCGCAGACCACGGCGGCCTCGCACTTGTGCAATCCGACGCCCCGACGCGCGCGGTTGGTCAGCTCTTCGTCGGTCGGCAGCGCGTAGGCATCTGGGTTGAACGGCACGCGCGGCACCAGATACGCAAGCGCACGGCTGTAGCGGTACACATCGCGACGGCTGCGCTCGACGTCGAACGAGACCATCCGCGACTGGCTGCGGTTGTTCTCGAGCACCATCTCGACGACCTCCGCCTCGCATGCGCCAAGGAGCACATTGCGGTCGTCGCGGCTCACCGCGTTGGTCGACAGCAGCGGCGCGAACAAGATCTTGATATTGACCTCGTGGTCACTGACGTCGACCCCGCCCGAGTTGTCGAGGAAGGCGTTGTAGTTGCTGCCACCGCGCTTGGCGAACTCGACGCGCCCGCGATCCGTGATCGCCAGGTTCGCGCCCTCGCCCAGCACACGGGCCCGCAGGTCGCAGGCATCCACGCGGACGCTGTCGTTGGCTTTGTCGCCGACTTCGGCGTGGGTCTCTTCGCGCGCCTTGATGTACGTGCCGATGCCGCCCATCCAGCACAGGTCGACCTCGAGTTGAAGGATGGCCCGCATGACCTGGTCACCGTTGACGGTGACGTCCGCGGCAAACCCGAGCAACTCCCGCGCTTGGGGTGACAGGTCGATCTCCTTGCTCTTGCGCGGGAACACGCCCCCGCCCTCGGACAGCACGCCGTAGTCCGTCCACGCCGACCGCGGCAGCTCAAACAAGCGCTTGCGCTCTTGGAAGCTCTTGGCCGGATCCGGATCCGGGTCGATGAAGATGTGCATGTGGTTGAACGCTGCGACCAGCTTGATCGTCTCGCTGCGCAGCAGTCCGTTGCCAAAGACATCGCCGGCCATATCACCGACACCGATCGCACTGACCACATCCGCTTCGGGGTCGACGCCCAACTCGTAAAAGCAGCGGCGCGTGGCTTCCCAGGCGCCCCGAGCCGTGATGCCCGTTTTTTTGTGGTCGTAGCCGTTGCTCCCGCCCGACGCGAACGCGTCATCCAGCCAAAATCCGTGCTCCGCGGAGATTCCGTTGGCCGTGTCGGACAGGTGCGCGGTGCCCTTGTCGGCAGCGACCACAAGGTACGTGTCGCTTCCCTCATCGTGGAGGATGCCTTGTGGGGTGACGGGCTTGCCGTCGACGACGTTGTCGGTCACCGACAGCAGCGCACGGATGAACTTTTCGTAGAACGCATCGCCGGCCGCCCGGAGCGCGTCACGGTCGCTCGGCGGGTTGCGCAGCACAAAGCCGCCCTTGGCCCCCATGGGGACGATGAGCACGTTCTTGACCATCTGCGTGGCCATCAGGCCATGAATCTCGGTGCGAAAGTCATCGGGCCGATCGGAGAATCGCAACCCGCCGCGGGCCACCTTGCCGCCCCGCAGGTGCACACCTTCGAACTCGGGGTGGTAGACCCAGATTTCGCGATAGGGCTTGGGCTCGCGACCAAACGACAGCCGCCGCGTGGCGACCTTGCACGCAAGCGCCTCGCCCGCGTCGCGGTCGGCGACGTACGCGTTGGTACGGCGGGTCGCACGAACGACCTCTGCAACCGCCTGCAGCACGCGGTCGGCGGTGTAATCGGTGACGGCCTTGAGCTCGGACTCGAGCTGCTGCTCGGTGCTGCGCTGCGCTTGTGGGCTGGCGATGGCCGGGTCGAACCGCGCGGCCAGCCAGGCGATGAGCGCGGTGGCAACCGATGGAAACTCGACCAAGGTCGTGCGCACCACGTCCGAGGCGAACGGGAGCTGCAGCTGGTGCAGGAACGCAACGTACGCGCGCAGGATCTCGACGTCGCGCGACGCCAGATCGCTGACCACGATCAGTCGGTTGAGGTCGTCGTCGCCCGCGAGGCCACTGAAGACATCCCGCAACGCCGTGGTCAGGTTGGCCCGCCGCTGCATGATCGGACCGATCCGCTCCGACCGCATCTCGAACCGGAAGTTGTCCATGTCGATGGGAGGCAAGTGCGCCAGCTGGATATCGCGGCTGTACTCGTCGATGACCTCGAACCCAAAGTGCGAAAGCACAGGCAGCTCGCGCGAGAGGTTGAGCGGCTCGCGCGAGAAGATGCGCAGGTTCAAAGAGCCGGGATGCTCGCCAAACTCGGAGATGTACAGGTCGCAGTCCATGTCACCGCCGGCCCGCAGCGTCTCGAGGCACCGAACATCGCCACGGATCCGCGCGACGGAGCAGCGCCGCCGATGCTCGTCGTTGAACGCGTTCTCGTAGACATCGAACAGCTCCGCGGGCTGGTCGTCGAGCGCCTCGGTCAGCCGGTCCGTCCAGGTCCTGGCATACGCCAGCACCTTGGTGCGCAGCCCTTCGGTGTCGACAGACCGCAGCGGCCCTGGGCCCGTGACATAAAAGTGAATGACGGCGTTGTCGTAGCGATCGATGTAGACGCCGTAGTCGGCGTACGTGCCGACCAGTTCTTCGAGCAGCAGGTCCTGAACGTTCTGGCGCAGCTCCTCGGAGAACTGCCAGCGCGGCAGCGCAACAAACACAAACGCAAACCGTGCGCCGTCGCCCACCTTGATGTGAACGTCGGACCCGCCCTCGGCTTCTGCGCGCAGGATCCGGTCGGTCAGTTCCCAAACACTGCCGCGGTCCTCGGTCAGCAAGTACTCCAGCGGCAAGGAGTTGAACGCGTTGGTGATGTTCTTGCCGCGGTCGGACGCGATCGAGACCTGGCGGTCCTCGAGCATGTCGCGAAGCGCGACGTGGATGACGGGAATCTGCTCGGGCGGCGTGTGCAGTGCCTTGTAGGTGAACAACCCCTCGATGATGATCACGCCATCGGGCTCGCCCGCATCGGAGAACCGGGTGACGACGAAGTCGCCCGGTTTGCCCGCACGATGCACGGGCGACTCGTCACCGGACCGTTGGTAGCGCACCAGACGGCTGTCGTCGGTGGCCGCGGCCTTGAGCAGGCCTTCATCCCGCGTCCGTTTGCGGATCCCTGAAGTGCCCAGCACCGACTGCAGCTTGCCGTCCGCGTCGAACTCTTCCACCGCAAACAGGACGAAGTTCTCATCGACGAGCCACCGAAGCATCGCCTCGGTCTCACGCAGGGCCGTGGCTTGGCCGCCAGCACGGTCACTGGCCGCGGCGAAGTACGCATCGGCGACGGCGCCGATCCGATCGGACATCGCCTTGAAGTCGCGAACCATCGCCTGGGCAAGGGTCAGCCGATACTCGACGCGTTCCTTGAGTCCGGCGGGTATTCCCGCGCCATCGCGCGCCCCGCTGCCACCCGTCGGCGCGACCTCGACCCGCATCACGGACTCCGCGGCGCCCGATCCAATTCCGAGTAGCTTGCCCGCCGGGTCGCGACGCACACGAACGATCGCATTGAGCTGACGACGCACGTCGTAGTGCTCGGCCAGGAGCGCACCGCGTAGCGTCGAAACCAAGAACGGCTGGTCCTCGAGGATCGTCTCGACCACGAGGCAATCCGTCTCGTCGTCGTGACGAAGGCTGACGACGATCTCGTTCTTCTTGCGACGGGACAGCGCAGAGAGCAACTCCTCAAATTGCCGCACCAGTCGCGGGCCGGCGACGCCTCTCAAATCACGAATATCGACGGAGCCCAGGACGGCCTTGGCGAGCGCACCGAGCTGCTCGCGGTCGGTCCCGGGCCGGGCCGGTTCGAAGGTAGCGACGTGCTGCTGAACCTCGGTGACGAGGCGACTGCTGAGCTGGCGCGGCGACATGCGCCAGCACCATCCCGCACCCGGCAGCGGGACGCAACGGCGTTCGGCTCCGAGCCTCGCACCGCGCGCAGGTCGGGCTACGACTCGGTCTGGCACCCCCTCGGCACCGGTTCAGTGCGAGCGTGATGCTCGCCATTGTCAGCGACATCGCAGGCGGTTGCGCCTCCGAGCACGTTGCTCGATGAAGCCCAGACGACGGACGTGACCGGCAAGGTCAGCGTCCGACGATGCGTTCGCGCAAGTCGATGTCCGGCGCCGTCGGATCTATCACTCGGAGCGTCTTGGACGGCCCGAGATCAAACGGGCGGGATGCGGTCGCTCCCGCCCGTGTGGGGTGCGCAACGATTTGCACGCGCGGCGCGATCCTGCGAAGGGTCGCGGGGCCAACCCCCTTGACGGCATCCAGTGCACGGAGGGTCGCAAGCGGGCGTGCGGCAATGATCCGCGATGCGAGGACAGGGCCGACTCCGGGGAGCGTCTCCAACGCGGCGGCATCGGCCGTGTTGACGTTGACCCGCAGCGCAAGTCGTCGCATCAACTCGGCGTCCGCACGTGGCACACAGTCCGCGCCAACTCGGAAGCCGGTTGGAGGCACGCTGAGCTGCGGGCATAGACGCGCGAGCGCAACCGACCGGGCCGGCCCGCAGTACAGCCGGTCCTGTACGAGCAAGGCGTCCTGGCATCGGCGGACGCGGCTGGGCGGTGGGGTGCGGTGGACGCTCTGGACGATGAACCCAGCGCCGACGGCTGCCACCACGAGGCACGGCGCCCAAGATCCTATGCGTCGGCCGACATCACTGCGGCTCACGGGTCTCCGAGGCCGAAGCCGTCGTGCAGCGTGCGCAGGGCGAGTTCGCCGTAGCGCTCGCCAACAACCACCGAGATCTTGATGGTCGACGTCGACACCATCTCGATGTTGATGCCTTCGCCCGCCAGCAGTCGAAACATCTTGGCCGCGACCCCAGCATGACTGCGCATGCCCAGCCCGACCAGGGAGACCTTGCAGATGTCTGCGTCGGCCAGCACGCTGCTGCCGCGGGCAGTCAGCAGCTCGACCGAGCGCTGCAGCTCCTGCCCCGGGACGGTGAAGCTGACGTCGGTATGCCCCTCGGTACTGGCGTTTTGCACGATCATGTCGACGACGACACCGACCGCGGCCAGGGCCTCGAAGATTGCGGCGACCGAACCCGGGACATCGGCGACCCGCTCGATGGTGATCTTGGCTTCGTTTCGATCCAGGGCAACTGCTGAGACAACAACCGATTCCATGCTGCTCTCCTCTGGCACGATCATCGTGCCCGCTCCCATGTGCTCGCTGCTGCGGACGTGCACGGGGACTCCAAAGCGCGCCGCCACTTCGACCGAGCGAAGCTGCAGAACCTTGGCCCCGACACTGGCCAGCTCGAGCATCTCCTCGAAACAAAGCCGGTCGATCTTGCTGGCATGGGACACCAGCCGCGGATCGGTCGTGAAGACGCCATCGACGTCGGTGAGGATCTCGCACACGTCGGCCGACAACGCGGCGGCCAGCGCAACGGCCGATGTGTCGCTCCCACCGCGCCCCAGCGTGGTGATGTCGCCAGCTGGGCTTGTGCCCTGAAATCCGGCACACACGACGATTTTGCCGCGTGCCAGCTCTTCGCGGATCCGTGAGGTCTCGACGTCGGTGATGCGCGCGCGGGTAAACGCGTCGTCGGTTTTCATGCCGAGCTGGTGCCCCACCAACGAGACCGCACGCCCGCCGAGATGATTGACGGCCATCGCGAGCAGGGAAGCGCTGACGTTCTCGCCAGTCGCCACCAGCTGATCCATCTCGCGGTCGTGATCGCCGCCGCGCTTGTTGGCCGCGATCCAGGGACCCCCCGTCGACCCCTCGGCCGAGGCTGGGTCCACCAGCTCATTGGCCAGCGCGATGAGACGGTTCGTCTCACCGGACATCGCCGAAACCACAACCACGAGCTGGTCGCCGCCCTCCACGACCTTCAGGCACCGCTCGGCGCAACGGCGGACGCGGGCAAGGCTCCCCACGGAGGTGCCCCCATACTTTTGAAAGACGAGCATCGTGGACGCGCGAGGGTTTTAGCAGCCCGCGCGGCTTCCTACGACGAGAGTCGACCCGATGCGTGCTCCGTTGCAGGTATTTTGGCCTTTTTCGGCCTGCGCTCGCGCTGGGTTGTACCGCGTTCCCAACAGAGCGGGCGTCCTCGGGCTTGGCGACGGGGCGCCTGCGGCTAGGATTTGTCGGCTCCAAACAAACCGAGCTGGGGGCGGCCGTTTGCACGGCGGGCCTGTGCCCGGAGCCGGGTGGCCTGGGCGGCGTCCAGCAAGGCCGTGATGGCAGGGTGACATGCCGTGCACCCCGTGCCGGCTTCGCATCGCTGCCCAACATCCGCGACCGTCCGTGCCCCTGCCGAGATGGCCGATCGGATCTCGCGCTCGCCGACGATGAGGCACTTGCAGACCAGGCGGTCTTTGCGTTGGGCGACAGGCGGGACCATGGGCGACCGCTTTTTGGATAGCGCAGAATCTGGGGCTGGGTCCATCAGCCGGCGTCGCCCGAGTAGATGGGCGCGGCCGCCTCCCGTCGCGACAACACCGAGCGCAGCGTCGGGTGGTCCTCGAGCCCTGGATCCTCCGAAATCAGCGTCTGCGCGGCGGCCCGTGCCGCGACCAGCATCCGGGTGCCGTCGCCGCCAAAGCCCGAGAACCGCAGCCGCGGCACGCCGGCTTGGCGTGTGCCAAACATCTCGCCGGGCCCCCGCAGCGCGAGATCCCTCTCCGCCACCACAAACCCGTCATGGGTCTCCGCCAGGACCGCCAACCGCGCACCCGTTTCGGAGTCCTTGCCGGCCGCAGCATGGACAAGGCAAGCGCACGGGCCCCCTCCCCGCCCCACTCGGCCCCGCAGCTGGTGCAGCTGCGACAACCCAAAGCGCTCGGCATGCTCGACCAGCACGAGTCTCGCGTCCGGGACGTCGACGCCGACCTCGATCACCGTGGTTGCGACGAGCACCTGTGTCTCTCCGCTGCGAAACCGCTCCATCGCCGCGTCTTTTTCTTCGGAGGGCATCCGACCGTGCACCACGTCGACGGTGTGCGAGGGCAGCAGCGCCGCCAGCTCGGCTGCGGTCGCCGCCACATCTGTGGCCTCGACCGCCTCGCTGGGCTCGACGAGCGGACAAACCACGAACGCCTTGTGGCCACGGCCGACGGCGCCGACCAAGACGCTGCGCGCGCGGGTCAGCCCCCGGGCCCCGTGATACAGCCGCGTCACGGGCGGGGTGCGACCGGGCGGGAGCTCGTCGATGATCGAGACCTCGAGCTCACCGTAGGCCGACAAGGCGAGCGTGCGCGGGATAGGCGTGGCCGTCATCACCAACAGGTGCGGTCGCTCGCCCTTGTCCCGCAACGTTGCGCGCTGCTCGACGCCGAAGCGATGCTGCTCGTCGACGATCGCCAGACCGAGTCTTGGGAACTGCACATCGTCGACGATGAGCGCGTGGGTCCCGATCAGCAGATCGATCCGTCCGGCGGCGAGCAACGCCAGGAGACTCCTGCGCTCTCCCCTCCCCATCGCGCCCGTCAAGAGTGCGACCTTCATGCCTGCGGCGGCGCACCAGGGCCCGAGCGTGCGGTGGTGCTGCTCGGCGAGCAGCTCTGTGGGTGCCATCAGGGCGGTCTGGCCGCCGGACTGGGCGACCGCCACGGCGGCCGCAAAGGCAACCGCCGTCTTGCCGGACCCGACGTCGCCTTGCAGCAGGCGCAGCATCGGTGGGCCCGCGGCCATGTCGCGCGCAAGCTCCTCGACCGCAGACCACTGCCCGCCCGTGGGTTCGAACGGAAGACACGCCCGTAGGCGTTCCCTATCCCATGCGTCCTGGGTCACGACCATCGACGTGTGCCCACGGCAGTAGGTGTCGCGTCTGCGCGCCAGGGATAGCTGAAGGAGGAAGAACTCCTCAAAGGCCAGGCGTCGGTGGGCGGGTGAGCGCGCCTCGGCCAACGCGAGCACGCTGTCCTCGCTCAGCGTCGGATCGGGCGCATGCAAGGTCGACAGCGCCTCGTCTAGCGGCGGCAGTCCATGCTCCTTGGCCACCGCCTCTGGGAGGATGTCGGTCAGCCATGGGTGCGCGCGGCTATGCTCGAGCGCGCGCGCGCAACTGCGGGCCAAGAGTTTGGGGCCAATCCCCTCGACGGTCGGGTACTTGACCAAGACCGCGGGCGGCGGCGACTCGGCCGAGTACACATCCGGATGCACCATGCTGGCCTTGTCACGGAAGGTCTTCACGGGCCCAACCAGGATGATGCTCTGCCCCGTTTCAACCCGGCTGCCCAGGCCGCCGCGGTGGAACCATCGCGCTTGCACGGGCTCCCCGTCGTCGGTCTCGACCTCGAGGGTCGCCATGTATCGGCGGGAGAAAAACCCCTGCTTGAAACTGAGAATCGTGCCTTCGACGACCACCGTCTCGCCGTCATCCGCGGCGCTAGGGGACCGTGGAGACCGCAGGTCGTAGTACTTGGTCGGCAGCGTGTAGACCAAGTCTTCCAGCGTATGCAGGCCTCGCGCGGCCATTTTTGCTGCAGTGGTGGGTCCGACCCCCGCGAGCGTCTCGCACGGCGGGGCGATGGCCGGGTCCAGCACGGGGTGGGCCGACTCGAGTTCGACGGGTGTCGTCTTGCCCGCGGCCTTCTTGCTCGCGGGCGCCTTCTTGCTCGCGGGTGCCTTCTTGCTCGCAGTTGCCTTCTTGCTCGCAGTTGCCTTCCTGCTCGCGGCTGTCTTCTTACTCGCGGCCTTCTTGCTCGCGGGTGCCTTCTCGCTCGCGGCTGTCTTCTTACTCGCGGCTGTCTTCTTACTCGCGGGTGCCTTCTTGCTCGCAGTTGCCTTCTTGCTCGCA
>Ga0316189_10000289_pt1 | contig 49637 bp, 35 predicted proteins | sample LowCovwburrow_MG_FD_204930 | JGI IMG/M metagenome (GOLD analysis project Ga0316189, IMG submission 204930) | Coastal sediment microbial communities from Maine, United States - Lowes Cove worm burrow | ecosystem: Environmental > Aquatic > Marine > Coastal > Sediment | place: USA: Maine... | reverse complement strand
AGGACTGCGACCCCTCCGTGACGCGGTGCCTCGACAAGGAGCAGCACGGGTCGTTCCACCTCGTGTCCACGGCCGACGGCAAGCTCTATCGCGAAACCACCCTCAACGACGTCATCGGCAAGATGGGCTTTGACGGCACGACGGGCTGGGAGCTGCGCCGCGGCGACCCGCCGCCTGCGCCGCCCGAAGGCCCGACGCCCGAGGGCCCTCTGCAGCTGTTGATCCTCAGTGAAGTGGAGGGCCGCGCCGCGCGCGAGGACGCGATCCTGCACTGGTACTTCGATCTCGACGAGCGAGGCATTCAGGTCACGCTGGAGCGCACGCGCAAAGAGGACAGCCGCGGAGAGGTCATGACGCTCGACGGCATCCGCTGGCACGCGACCGGCAGCGGTGCCCCCGCCAAGACGATGTGGTTCGACCGCGCCACGGGCCTGCTCCACGAAGAGATCATCGAAGACGGCGAAGGCGACCAGGCGAGCAAGCAGCTGCTGGTCTACACCGACTACCGCGACGTCGACGGAGCCATGGTTCCGTACTCGATCGAGGTCACGACGCAGGTCGGCGAGCAAGTTCAGGTGCTCGACATCGTGACCCAGTCGGTCAACCACGACCCGCCCGATGCCGAGGCGTTCAAGATCCCAGAAATCCCCCCGCCAGCTCGCGTGCCCGATGGCCTGTTGACCGCGGTCGCCGCCGCCAAGACCGCCGCGGAGGCCGACCCCAAATCCGTGCTCGCGGCCACCGAGTATATGCGGATGGCATTTGCGGCCGCCGACTTCGACGAGGCCGCAGGGGCGGCCGACACCGTCCTCAAGATGAACCCTAAGGAGCCGGAGGCGCTGCTGATCCGCGCCCGGATTCACCTCATCAACGACGACGCCAAGGCGACGCTCAAAGCGCTCGCGCGAGCCAAAGCGGCCGGCGTCAAAGATGAGGTCCTGGCGCGGGAGGAAGCATGGCTTCACTACCGCGGTGGCAGCTACGGCAAGCTCGCGTCCGCGCTCGACCGCGCCAAGATGCCCGTACTCGCGGGTCGATTTCGCAGTTTCGTGGGCAAGCCGCTTCAGGTGAAAGCCGCGGCGGAGTGCGTCACCACGCTGCCCATGGTGAGCACCGACCCGCTCGTCACCGTGGGGCTGTCGGTCCAAGGCACCAAGCTCACCGCGATCGCCGATACGGGCGCCGGTCACCTGATCTTGTCCGAGTCGCTGGCCAACGAGCTGGGGGTTTCCATCCGCCCGCTCGGCGCGGGTTCGGGCGGTCCGATCATGGGGCACGGCCAGGTCAAGACGGTCGAACTGGGCGGGATCACACTGGCCAACGTGCCGGTCGAGATCTTCGGCGACGAGGCGATGGCCCGTAACGCGGGTGACGTCGGGGATGGTGTCCGCGCCGCGTTTGGGCTCGGCATGCTGACCGACTTCATGGTCAACATCGACGCCCCAAGCAAGAACCTCGAGCTCATCAGCGGGCGCCGCGAGTGTGCCAGCGCGCTTGCGGCTCGGCGCAAGGGCCCCTCGGTTCCGTTTTGGCGGGCCGAGTTCAACTATCTTTATGCCAAGGCCGAGCTGCAGGACGCGGTCGGTGTGTATCTGCTCAACACGGGTATCCGCGGCGCCGACATGGCCGCGACCAGCGACGCCTACGCCTACGCGGGCATCGGCGCCCCCCCGATACGTTCGGACCAGGCAGCATCCGTCGCCGTCGACAAGATCACGATAGGCCCCGGGTTCGAAGCACGCGACATGATCGGCGCGTACGGATTCTTCGAGCAGCGCCAGACAAACGATGGCTACCGACTCGACGGCATGCTCGGGCTGGGCGTGTTGGGGCAGCACGCGATCGTTTTCGACTTCGCCAAACGTCGGCTGTATTTCCCGAGCGCCGCAGAAAAGTAGCGAGCGATGGCAGGTATCGCCCAGGTCTTCACCGCCCGCCACGGGGTCGTCGACGGCGGCTGGGTCGACGCGCCGTGGCTATGTGTGGACTCCGGCGGCATGGTCGTCCGTGTGGGGGCAGGCGACCCGCCCGAGGACTTCGGGATCATCCGAGATCTGGGGCCGGTCGTGCTCCTGCCTGGCTTCGTCAACGCACACAGTCACGCGTTTCAACGGGCGATTCGAGGCGCGACCCACCATCGCGGTGCGGACGACCCATCGAGCTTTTGGAGCTGGCGCGAGGCGATGTACAGCACCGCCAATACCCTGACCCCGGACGAGGTCTATCGGGTCAGTCGGCAGGCGTTCGCTGAGATGCTCGAGGCCGGCATCACCTGCGTCGGCGAGTTCCACTACCTGCACCACCGCCCGGGCGGAGGCCGATACGACGACCCCAATGAGCTTGGGCGTCAGGTCGTGGCCGCCGCCACCGACGTCGGGATCCGCATCGTGCTGCTCGACGTCTTCTACGCACGCGGCGGACACCAGCGCCCCGCCCTGCCCGAGCAGCAGCGTTTTTGCGACCACGACGTCGACGCATACCTGAGCCGTGTCGACGCCCTCCGCGCCGATGGAATCGACGTGGGGATCACCCCGCACAGCGTGCGGGCCGTGCCTGCGGCGTCCCTGCGCGCACTGGCGGCCTACGCCAATCGAGAACAGCTGCCGATCCACACGCACCTGTCGGAGCAACCGCGCGAGAACGAAGAGTGTCTCGCCGAGCACGGGACGACGCCCGCGCGCGTGTTTGCGGATGCCGGCTGCTGCGAGCGCCCGCACGCGTTTACAGCGGTGCACGCGGTGCACGTGACGGCTGAAGATCGCAGCACCCTCGCCGACCAGCACGTCGCGGCTTGTCCGACGACCGAGGCCGATCTCGGCGACGGGATCGTCGGCGCCGCGGAGCTGCTCGCAGGCGGCACGACGCTGGCCCTGGGCAGCGACAGCAACGCCGTCATCGACCTCATTCAAGAGGCCCGCTTGCTCGAGATGCACGAGCGCCTCTCCACCCAATCACGCCTTCGCCTCGTCGACGCGCAAGGCCGGCTCTGGCCTACCCTGCTCGATGCTGCGACCCGTGGTGGCGCCAGTGCGCTGGGCAAGTCTCAGACGCTGGGCACACTCGCACCCGGTCGGCCGTTCGACGCCTGCACCATTGCCCTGGACCACCCCTCCACCGAGGGCATTGTGCCGCACTGCGTCCTGGATGCGGTGTTCGCCTCTGGAACTGCGGCGCCCGTCCGACACGTCTTTGTGGGGGGTCGGGCCCGTGGAGGGGGGTGAGATGCACCGTGGGGTGAGCGCCACGCGCTGGCTCTGCATCGCCGCCACGCTCACGCTCCTGGGAGGCGCCTGCGTCAAGCAAACCAACGCGCGAGCACGCCGTGCGTTCGACGCAGCCCGCGGGAGCGGATCGACCCGCGAAGGCAAGAAGTCCGAGACCGTCACGGGAGGCGGCAGCGGTACATACGAGATCAAGGCACGCGGCTGGAATCGAGTCTCGGCGCTGCTGGGCATAGCGGTCGATACGCTGCGCGCCAACCCGGACGATGCGGCGTTGGCGGAGCTGGCGGGCAGCTGGTGTGCTGTCGAGCCCAAACCAAAAGACACCGTCGACGGGCGCGTTCGGGTCTGCAATCCCAACCCGCCCGTCACCGCGGGCGGTGCAACCTTCACGCTCGAGCTGGGCAGCGAAGGTGTGATAGGTCTCGTTGCCGCCGATCTCTCCTCCGAGGCAAGCGCCCGCGTTGCCTTGCAGGCCCGAGATGCCGCGGCCGAGCTCTGTGACGGCGCCTGGGCCCTCGTTCCCCGCCCAGAAGCGGCCGAGCCCACGTTTCATACGTGTGCCGCAAAGGGCGGCCCCGTCGTCACCGTGGGCCGCTTTCCGCACCGCCCCGGCAGTGCCCAGTGGCTGGTTTCGGTCGCAGTTCTCTCTCCCGGATGAGGTCGCCGACAAGGGCTCCCGTCTGCCGGTAACCCTGGTAGGCTGCGCCCGGCGGACGTATGACCATTCTTAATGCGCCTACCCAACACGGCGGGATTGTCGTCCCGCTGGACATGTTTCGAGTCAGCCATCTGGCGTCGGTGATCTCCGAGGTCTTGGTCGGCAAGGCGCGCAACGTCATTGATGCGCAAATGGTGGTGACCCGCCATCCGTCTGCGCAGATCGTGCTCATCACGATCAACGGCAGCGTGATCGGTGACGACCCCGCGCAGTTCTGGCGCGAGAACGCCGACCTGGCGATCGCGTTGAGCCAGGTGCTCCGCACCCAGTGCTTCTTGTATTACGCGACCACCGCTCCCGCCGAAGACAGGCGCGAGGGGTTTGTCGTGGCGCAACGCGGCCAGGCGCTTGCCGCCGACGACGCCTCGGCGGACACCCAGCCCGCGGGTGGCGAGGGACACTGGCCCGTCACCAAGTTGTGCGAGCAGCTGCGGATCTCGATGAGCGATCTCGCCAGCGGATTCGAAGGCGGCCCGACGGTAAGCCTGTCGGTCATGGAGCCGTCCATCGACGACCAGGAGGCGCTCAAGACCCTCGCCGAGCCACCTCCTGGTGAGGGCGGTGCGCAAGCGCAAGCGCAAGCTGCACCCGAGGCCGATGCCCCCGCCGCCAAGGATGCCGGGCCGCCCAAGCCCAAGAAGCCAACCATGGAAGAGGACCTCAAGCGGCGCGCGAATGCCAGGGCGGCCGAGGCCGAAGCGATGCAAGAGCGCGCGGCCCAGGTCCAAGACGCGCTGGTCATGACGGTCGATACGCTTGGCGTCGTGGTCTGTCCCAAGGCAGAGCTGGGCGAGCCAGACATCCTTGGCCCGTTCATCGTGTCCAACATCGAAGGCGATCTCCCCGCGGGCGTGCCGTCGGAGCACACCAGCGCGCTCCAGGGCAAGCGCTCGGACATTGCCGTGCGCGTCGACTTCTTCTCCGAGGTCTTCTCGGGCAATGCCACGCTCACCAAGCCGGAGTTTGCGGCGCAAAGCACGACCCAGAAATTGGGCGGCCTCGACGTGAAGGTCATGGAGGTGCTTGCACCCCGATTGGGCTACGGCACGCTCGTCAGCCAGGGCAAAGCACCCCACGTGTTCGTCTCGCGCAAGCCAACGCTCGACCTACCGGGCGATCTCATCGCCGATCTGCTCAAGAACCCGGGCGCATAAAAAAACCCCAGGCTGGGGGGCCTGGGGTCTACGCCGCATCGCGGGTCACGATGCGGCAACGTGCCTTGGGGGGGTAAGAGGGGGAGGTCAGCCGGTGAGGCGGGAGCGAATGCTCTGCATGATTTCTTCCTCGCGAGCTCCGGATGCGGGCTCTGCAAGTTGAGCGCGGATCAGGGTGTCGAGGATGTGCCCGCGCTCGGGATGCGGCGGGAGGACTGCGGACAAGCCCAGCTTGCGGCTGGCGAGCACCTTGAGGAAGGGCTCAATCTTGCGGACCTCTTGGGCTATCCGCATGGTGACCTGCTTGCCTTCGCCTCGAGCGGCGGGGTACTTCGGCGCGCAGCGTTCTACGGCAGCGACAAGTTCACGTGCGAGGTCGACATCGACATTGTCTTCGACGCCAAAGCTCGCCACAACGATTGGGCGGCTCTGCGCCTTGCGGGTTCCGTCACCGGACCACCACACGTTGTGGGCAATGGAGAGGTAGGTGCGGCGTGATTCGCCACAGCGGACTTTGTTCCTGCGCAGGTACATAAGAATGGTTGGTTTCGGGGGGTTTTGGGGGCCTTGGAAGGTCTCTCACCCGCCGGCCGGTACGTTGTGAAGGTTCGACGCGGGCAGGAGCAAAGAGTTCAATGCGGTGCTCCCTTTTTTTGACTTCGGATGTTCTTGCCGTCGGTGGGGGGACGGTCAGAAGCCAGCATCTGTGCACGCGAGAGAGGAACCCGTAACGAAAAATGCTAGCAGCGCACTTTGCGCGTTCCAGCACGTTTTTTGCTACGCGACGCTATGCGCGCGAGATCATTGGGAGAGATTCATCCCCCGCCCGCGTGCAGTTATCCGGTTGTACCGATCGGCGTCTTTGCGCCGCCGGAAAATCCCTCATCCCGCAGGACGAGGGATATCTGGACCCTGATCTAAAAGTCGCAGCTACGCGGCGTTCGAGGGAATGGGATCACATCGCGAATGTTCTGCATGCCCGTCGCGTACATGACCATGCGCTCGAACCCGAGTCCAAAGCCAGCGTGCGGCGCCGTGCCGAAGCGACGGGTCTGAAGGTACCAATCGTACTCGGCGACCGGCAGCCCGGCCTCCTCGATCGCTGCCTTGAGAACATCGTGTCGCTCCTCGCGTTGCGAACCCCCGATGAGCTCGCCGATGTTCGGCACGAGCAGGTCGACAGCGGCAACGGTGCGACCGTCGTCGTTGCGCCGCATGTAGAACGACTTGATCTCTTTGGGGTAGTCGGTGACGAAGACCGGACGACCCACGAGCTTCTCCGTCAGGTGGCGCTCGTGCTCCGCCTGCAGGTTGGCGCCAAAGTGCACCGGGTATTCGAACGACTCGCCGCTCTTGTCGAGCCGCTGCACCGCCTCGGCGTAGGTCATGCGCTCAAAGTCGGACGCGGCCACATGCTCGAGGCGCTCGGCGAGCCCCTTGTCGATGCGCTTGTCGAAGAACGCGATGTCCTCGCCGCACTTGCTCAACACCGTGCGCAGTAGGTGGCGCACAAAGTCCTCAGCAAGGTTGCAGTTGTCCTCGAGGTCGGCGAACGCGATCTCGGGTTCGATCATCCAAAACTCCGACGCGTGGCGCGAGGTGTTGGAGTTCTCGGCGCGAAACGTCGGGCCGAACGTGTAGACGTCGCTCATCCCCAACGAGAACGCCTCGGCGGCCAGCTGCCCCGAAACCGTGAGGAATGCGGCCCGCGAGAAGAAGTCCTTGTCGTAGTCGACCGCGCCCTTGTCGTCGCGCGGAGCCTCGGTCGCCGGGTCGAGCATCGTGACCCGGAACATCTCGCCGGCCCCCTCGCAATCGCTTGCGGTGATGATCGGCGTGTGCACGTAGACATAGCCACGATCCGCGAAGAACGCGTGCACCGCCTGCGCCAGCACACTGCGCACGCGGAACACGGCGCCGTACGTGTTTGTGCGGTTGCGAAGGTGAGCGATCGTTCGCAAGAACTCGAACGAGTGACGCTTCTTCTGCAGCGGGAAGTCGGCGTCGGCCTTGCCCACGACCTTCACACTCGTGGCCTTGAGCTCGACCGATTGCCCCTTGGCGGGGGACTCGACCAGCTCGCCCTCAATTGACACGGCACTCCCCGTGGTCAGGTGGCGAACCTCTTCAGCGTTGGCGAGGTCGTCGCCCGCCACGACCTGAATCCCCGCGAGGGTCGAGCCATCGTTGACGTTGAGAAAGACGACCTGCTTGCTCGCCCGAACGGTGCGCAGCCAACCCTTGATCCGCACGTTTTGGGCGGGGGGCGTCATTGCAACTACGTCTACGATTCGCCGCCGAGGACTCTCCATGGGGCGCAGAGCCTAGCAGCCTGTCAGCGATTGTCGCGGGCTTCGACGCTCAGATCGATAACTTGCACGGAACCGTGCGGAAACGCGGCTGTGGGTGGCTTGGACGTGGCGGCGAAGCATTGTGTGACCGGGGGACCGACGGCTAAAACGCCCTCGTGCGGCTCCGGGTGAACGAGCGCTTCGTGTCCGTTCAGGGGGAGGGCCTGCTCGTGGGCACGCCCAGCACATTCGTCCGCCTCACCGGATGCAATCTGCGCTGTACGTGGTGCGACTCGGGCTCCAGTTCGTGGACGCCTCAGGGGGAGTGGGCCACCGTGGACGCCCTCGTGAGGGCCTGCGAGCAGGGCCCCCGCCACGTCGTGCTCACGGGTGGTGAGCCGCTCCTACAGCCCGCGGTCGCCGAGCTGTCCCAACGCCTCGGCGGTGCCGGTCACCACGTGACGTTCGAAACCGCGGGCACCGTTTGGCGCGACGACCTGCATTGCGACCTGCTCTCGGTCAGCCCCAAGCTCGCCAACTCCACGCCCCACACGCGGGCGCCCCGACTGGCGGCGAGGCACGACGCGCTCCGATGGCAGCCCGAGACGGTGCGTCGGCTGCTGGCGAGGCACGCATGGCAGCTCAAGTTCGTCGTCCGCGCCTCCGAGCCCGCCACGTTGGCCGAGGATCTCGTCGAGCTGCAGCAGATGCTGCGCGAGGCGGGAGTGCCGACCACGGAACACGGCCGGGTGCTGCTGATGCCCGAGTGCACCGACCCTGCCGACCTTCCGGGGAACTACGCGGCGCTCGTCAAGACCTGCACCGAGCACGGGTTCGTGCTCGGGCAGCGGCTGCACATCGCGATTTTCGGCCACACGCCGGGCACGTGAAAGCGCCCCCAACGCGCTACGCGTCGGGCAAGTCCAGACCGATGACGATTCCATCGTCGCTGGTATCCAGATCGCCAGCCTCGCCAGGGTCATACTCGTAGCCAGGGAACGGCGCCCCGCCCACCGAGAGCTGGCTGTCGTTGGTCTCGTCGGCCAGCTCGGCATCCGTCACCGCGTGGTTTCTGCCGGTCTGCGTGACCGCGGCTTCGTTGACGACGCGGTGCTCGGAGGCGACGAATTCACGACTGGGCGCAACCGGGTGTCGGCCCGACTCGGAGGGGCGGAGATCACGATCGGTCAGGGTGCGGTGGCTCCCGCTCTGCGCCGCGGTTGGCATTCGCGCGGCAACCGTGCGCTCCCCGGAGGGTTCCGTCGCGGTTCGTACCGGAACGCCTGCCGAGGGCGCCATCGCAGCATGGCTCGCAGCAACGGACCCTCGCGTGTTCGATGCCGAAGGCGGTGGCGCGGCAGGCTCGGGCGCGGGGCTCGGAGTCGCCGCTGCCTCTGGCGTCGCCGGCTCAACGGCGGACGCCTGCGGGCGTGGCTGACAAAGTCTCCAAAACCGCACGGTCTTCGCGCTCGCCCCAGTCAGACGCATGAGCTCGGCGTCTTCCAGTCGTGGCAGGAGATCGGCATACGAAGCCAACGCATCACAGACCGCATCGACCTGCTTGCGCAGCTGACTGGCGGTCTGGGGCGGAACTCCGGTGAGCCGCCCAAGCTCGGCGTCGCTGAGGCGACCGAAGAGATCCAGATACGGCACCAAGCGATTCATCGGGTTGGGCGCGGCGCCACCACCGCTGCCGCCGCCCTTCTTGCTGGCTTCCAGCTCGGCGCGCGAGACCCGACGCAGTGGGATCTGGGCAAGCGGGGTATTGCCGCCGCCGCCGGAGTTTGAACCTTGGTTTTCTGCCATGAGACCGCGTCAGCTTGGGTCCGAAATCACGACGGATTCGACACCGGAAAGCTACCTCGAACACGTGTGGTCTGTATCCACACATCGTGGATAGCCGAGCCTCCGGCGGTTTGGCACGGTCTCGCTGCTACCCTTGCCGCGTGACGTACGACTGGCTCCGCGCACTCCACATTATTGGCGCGATGTCGTGGTTTGCCGGCCTTGTGTACATCTTCAGGCTGTACATCTACCACATCGAGAATGCGGGCCAAAAAGCGGTGACGGACGTGCTCGCGGTCATGGAGCGGCGGCTGTACCGCGCCATCTGCTGGCCCGCGATGGTCTTCACCACCGTCTTCGGCGTGTGGCTGTTCTCGCTCAACACGGCCGGCTACATGCGGGTGGGGTGGTTTCACACAAAACTACTCATGCTGGTTTTCTTATTTGGCTACCATTTCTATGCGGGCAAGGTCCGTCACAACCTAGCCGCCGGAACATGCACGCTGACTTCCAAACAAGCCCGCTTCCTCAACGAGGTGCCCACGGTCGTGATGATCGTCGTGGTGATCATGGCGGTGGTCCAGCCGTTCTGATGCGACGCCTGGCCAAAACAGCGACGCTCGTTGCGGCCCTCGGCTTTGCGGGCTGTGACGAGGCTGACACCGACACCTGCCGCGTGGGCAATGATGGACTCTCGTTGGTCGCGATCGCCGTCGACAACGGCGAGCAGGTGCGGGCCGAGATCGACATCGAAGCGGGCGAACGTGCGGGCCCGGGTGCAGGCAACCCCGTGAGCTTGTGCGACAAGGACAAGCTCACCATCGCAGGGCAAGAACCGACGCTCACGGTCAAGCCGGATCGAACGGTCTACTCGGTCACGCTCCCCGCCGACACGCCACGCGACGTCAGCTTCCGCATCGAGCGCGACTCCGACGACACGATCGAGATGATCGTCCCCCTTCCGCCTTCGTTTTCAATCACCGCGCCCGTGGGCGAGCAGGAGGTCCCCCGCTCCGAGGACCTCGTCTTGACTTGGGATCCGCCCTTGGCGATGAGCGAGATTCGACTCAACGTGCAGGAAGAGGTCGGGTATGGCGTCTGCGTCGAGACCCAGCCCGGCCCGCACGACTACAAGTCCCCCGTTGGAATCCCGGTGCCCGACACCGGAACCTGGACGATCCCCGCCGACAACATTGCCAGCATGACCCCCGATCCGTGTCGTGCGTTCTACAACCTGCGCCGCATCCAGCGCGGCCCATACCCAGAGACGCTGGCCGCGGGCGGCTTCGTCGAGGGGCGCGTAGAACGAACGGTGGAGATTCTCTCGGTTCCGTGACGGGAAAAGGGTAAGGTCCGCGCATGCGTTGGCCGCGAAGAGGCGTCGTGATTCGGCTGCTGATCTACGTGCCACTGATCGGCTTCCTGGGCTACCAGGCGGCACAAAAGTGGAGCGCCGAGCGCGAGGCGGCCGAGGCAGACACAGCGGTTGCTCCCGCCGAGGCACCCGACAAACTCGCGCCGTACAAACGCGTCGTCGAGCTGCCGGACGGCACCAAGCAGGAGATCGTGGAGCTCACCGACCAGCAGGCGCACGATCTGCTCGGCTATCCGCTCCCCGAGGGTCTCCCAAAATCCGAGGCCGAGGCGGCCGCGCCGACCCCTAGCGCCGAGCCAGCGCCCAAGCCCAAAGAAGAGCCATGAGCATGGAACCGGGAAAATTCGCAGAGCTCTCGTCCGCAACGTTGGAGGCCTTGGACACCGCGCTGGGCGACCTCGAGCACGACGACCTCGATGTGGATCTGGCGGGCGACGTGCTCACGCTTGGGTTCTCCGACGGCGTCGATTTCATTCTCAATGCCCACAGCGCCGCCGGGCAGATCTGGATGGCCGCGAACCGAGACGCGTGGCACTTCGACTACCGCGAGGCGTCGGGTCAGTGGGTCGCCAGCAAGACGGACGACGAGCTGTTGGCCACCGTCGCGCGCGTGGTCGGCGACAAGCTGGGCGCCCGCGTCCGGATCCCCTGATGCGGGCCATCCTCGGCCTTGGACTTGCGCTCGCCACCGGCTGCGCGCAAATCGAAACTCGGACCGACGTTCAGATCATCCGAACCCCGGACTCATCGACGCACGTGGTCGGCCCGCCGACTGGCAAGCCAACGGCCCGCGGTGCGCAGGTGCAGTGGACGCAAACGGGCAGCGCGGTGTCGTTTGACGTGTTCGTGACCCACCAGTGCACTCCGCTGCGCCACGAGCCAGTCCAGCGGGTGGAGACCATCACGCGGACCACGGGTGGAGCGTTGTACTGGGAGTTCGGCATTGGTGGCGTCCTGCTCGCGGCCGGCCTCACGGGTCTGCTCGCGCCGCAGGTGTTTGGTCAGTCCGTGCAAAACGCCAACGGGGAGATCGTTCAAGACACCCGCGCGGGCTATCGCGTCGGCGGCATTTTCACGGGACTGTCGGCGGTCGCCCTGGGTGCGGGCACGTACGATGCCGTCCGCAGCCGCGACGAGGTCGTCACCACGGACGCCCACATCGTGCATCGGGGGGAGCCCGGCCCTTGTGCCGAGCCACAGACGCCAGTGACGGGGCGTACCGTGGAGCTCGTCGTGGGTGATTGGCAAGCCACCGCGAAAACCGACGACCACGGGACCGTTCGGTTCGACCTGCCGCCGTCCGACGCCCCCCCGCCGTACACACCGATCGCCCCCGATCCTCTTGGCGTGCCGTCGGTCTTGGATAGGCCCGTCGAGCCGCCTCCCCAAGCGCTTCGCCACGGCGTCCTGCGCCTGGGTGGGCGCGCGGCGCTGCCCTTCGATTTTGTGGCCCCGTACGGCGTGGCCGACGCTCAAGAGCATCGCGGAGAAGTGTTGCTCGACCCAGCCCCGATTCGGCAAGCACCGCCGCGGCCCAGGCCAGCGAGTCCGCCATGACCCGCTCTCAGGTCTACGTTGGGATCGGTGGCAACGTAGGCGATCGCATGGGCACATTGTGCAGCGCCGTAGCGTCTATCCACGGCGGAGCGATTGCGGACACGCGGGTGGTCTCGGCGTCCCCTGTGTACGAGACCCACCCCGTTGGTCCCTCCGAAGGTGCCTTTCTCAACGCGGTGATCGGCCTGTCGACCTCGCTGGAGCCCGCCGCGCTGTTGGAGGCGCTGCTCGGAATCGAAGCGGCCCATGGCCGCACACGGAGCAAGCGTTGGGAGGCGCGCACCCTCGATCTCGACATCCTGATCTGGATGTCCGAGGAGCACGGGCGTCCGTGCGTTCGGGTCATCGACGGGCCACAGCTCCGCGTCCCTCACCCCTCTGCTGTGGAACGGGACTTTGTGCTGCAGCCGCTGGCGGATCTCACGAGGGATACCCCAGTTATTGGCGGCCGCTCTGCCTCCGATCTCCTCGGCGACATCCCGGTGCAGGCCCGCACCATCCTTAGACAGCTGGAACAACCGGTCTGGATGCCCTCGGCGCCGTCCGCGTAGCCGCGATTCAGGTCCTTCGGACGCTGTTCCGAGAAAAATCGCTGGCGGGGTCGTCACAAGCCCCGGCTAGCATCTCTACTTCCTGGCATGGCTGCACGTCACCGCGAGCCCTATCTCGACTACCACCCCGGACCCGGAGACGCCTCGGCTGCGTTTGCAGAGGAGGCAATGCGACGTGCCGCCGGCTCACCGCATGTCGCGGATGGCGACCGCGTCTCCACCAACATCAGCCACATCGAGTCACCCAGCGTGTTGATCGCCTGGCGGCTCCGCATGGCAGAGATCGGGATCCAGCTCCCGCTCGTGCCGTTCTACGAGGCCGTCCAGCAGCCCGACCCCCGCGTCGCCAAAGGACAGCTCAACTTCACGCTGTGGACCTACGAAGGAACGACCGCCCAGCCGAGCCTTGGCGTACCCGACGCGAAAGCTTCCGAAGCCATCGCGGCCATCGCGTCGATTCGGTACCACCTGCCGACATGGGCCGACAAAGCGCAGGCGACCGCGCAACAGTTTGGCCCCGGCTGGGAGCAGCACTTGCTCGCCACAATGCTGCACCCGCCCGCCGCACCAGACCACATCCATCCTTTGGACTGGGTGCCGCGCATGCAGCTCGCGGCGGCGCTCGTGCTCGGGTGCCAAGCCGACGGGTTTCAGCTGTTGCGCACCGTGGCCTTGGGCCCCGTCGACTGGGTTGTCGACGGCGCGATCACAGCGTTGTCCGAGCTCGCCCTGCGCACCCCCACACTGGTCGGCGAGGTCGATCAGTTGTTTGCGTATCTGCGCTCGCAGATCCCCACCGAAGGGTTCACGTCCTACGCATACCCGCTGGCATCGGCGTGGCTGCGACTGGTCCCCGAGCAAGACCCGCGCCGCGCGGAGCTCTTGCAGTGGCGCCATCAGATCCTCGCTGGGCAAGGCGGGAACTCCACGTCGAGCGGGGCCATCGGGCTCATCGACGGCTTGAACATGGAGGACTACGCCGAGTTCACCGTGAAGCAAGAGATGCTGCAGGCCGAAGCGGGCGGGCCCAGCGGTGGCTTGGGCGCGATGGTGAAGGCCGTCGCTGGGAGCGCGAACGGTGCGATCGCTCGCTTGGCCGACGAATACGGTCTCCCGATGGTCAGCCCGACACACACGTACAGCGCGGCGTGGGCCGAGGCTCTCAACAACGATCCACGCGGCCAGCTGGCGTTTGAGCAGTGCAAGGCGCGGATCAAGCTCGGGCTGCAGGGGATCGACCCCGACAGCCCGGAGGCGCGCCTGAGTCACAACCTGATGGCCGGCAAGGGGCTCGACCAAGAAGAAGAGATGGCCAAGGCCCAAGCCGCGCAGCAGGAGATGGCGGCGGGCGGCGGTGGGGATCCAGACCCAGTCGTGTTTCCAGGGCAGCCCGTCGCCCGGCTTTCGGACTACGTCGGCATGATGAAGAAGATGCAGGGCGGCGACTTCAACGGCGCACTGTCGGCCTACGGGCTGAACATGGCGACGTACACCCAAGTCGCCCAGGCCTGGGGCACCAAGTTCGGCACGGACCCGACGCTCAGCGCCAAGATGTCCGCGATGATGGCGTAGGGCTCAATCCAGCAGCCGTCGCAAGATCCGGCCGCCGAGCGCGAAGAACTCCGGCTCGCCGTGCTCGTGGCCCCATACCGCCGTGGCGACGCCATGCAGCAGTGCCAGCTGGCGGAGCTGATGGGTCTCGTCGTGGGTGAGCGGGCGCCCGTACCCCTCGAAGAACGCCGCGCGGGCCCCGGGCGTCGCCTCCCAGGGCGCGTCCCATAGCTTCACCAGATCGGTAAGCGGTGCGTCGGCGCGTGCGTGCCCGAAGTCCACCACCCGCAGGCACGGCTCCGGGCCGTCCACCACAATCCAGTTGTGCGGCGCCAAGTCACGATGGGCGGGGACCCGCGTCGCGCCCTCGAACGCCGTGGGATCGAAGCGCGAAGCGGCGGCGTCGAGCGTGGCGCTCGACAGATGGCGAGCGCCACGGCGGCACCACCCGCGCATGCGAAGCGCCAGGGCTTCGGGCAGACCCATGGGGTCGACATCCTCGTGAGCGCAGGAGGCGAGCCGGCGGCAAAACGTGCCCGCCTGCCGATGCAGCGACAGGAGCGTCTCGGGTTCGACCGACGCCGCGGGCTCACCTTCGATCCACTCCAAGACAAGCGTGTGGTGGGCGGCGAGCACGGCCACCAGCTCGGGCACCAGGCCGCTGAGCGCCTTCCCCCACGTGCGGTACGCATGCACCTCGAGTCCAAAGCTCGCCGGGTCGTGCGCGGACTTGACCACGACCGCCCTGCCCTGCTGCGGATGCACAACCCACACGCTGGCTTGCGTCGCACCGCCCAGCGACGTGGCGGTGCGGAGAGCGCCCACCACACACTCCACCGCAGCGCGGAGGTCCGGCGGAAGTGGCATCGGCATCACCGGCCGCTACGGGTCGACCTGGATGGTCGTTTTGCCTTCGGTGATCTCACCGATCTCGGCGACGGGAACCCCGGCCTTGCCGAGCGCAGCCATGACCGCCGCGACACGCCGCGGCGCGACCGCTGCGAGCAAGCCGCCCGAGGTCTGCGCATCGGCAATGATCAGCTGCGTGGCCTCGTCGTCGCGCAGTGCGCCCGTGAACCGCACTTTGCGACCCGCCGTCCGCAGATTGTCCAGCGTCCCGCCTGGGAACACACCGGCTGCCGCGAGGCGCCTGGCGGCATCGAGCACGGGGATGGCCTCCGCGCTGAGACGGGCACCAAGCTTCGCCCCACCGAGCATCTCGAGCAGATGGCCGAGGAGTCCGTAGCCCGTGACATCGGTGACGGCGTGCACGCTCTTGAAGTTCGCGACGAGCACCGCCGCCGCTTTGTCGTTGAGCGTGGTCATGACCTCGGTGACCTGCCGGATCTCTTTGGGCCGAGCCTCTCCGCGCTTGATCGCCGTGGTCACGATCCCGCTGCCCAACGGTTTGGTCAGCAGGAGCTTGTCGCCCGCCCGCATGCCAACATTGGTGAAGAGCTTGTTGGGTGAGACCTCGCCCACGACGGCCAGCCCGTACTTGGGCTCGGCATCCTCGACGGTGTGCCCACCGATGGTCACCGCGCCCGCTTCGCGAACCATGGCCGCGCCGCCTTCGAGAATCTTGCTCAGCACCTTGACCGGCAACACGTCCGACGGAAACCCCACCAGGTTCAGCGCGATGATCGGCCGACCGCCCATGGCGTAGACATCGGAGAGCGCGTTGGCGGCGGCGACGCGACCGAAGTCGTACGGGTCGTCCAGCACAGGCGAGAAGAAATCGGTCGTGACGACAAGAGCACGGCGGTTGTCGAGGCGATAAACGCCCGCATCATCGCTCGTCTCGGTGCCGACCAAGACGTTCGGATCAGTGATTTTTGGCAAACGGCGCAGGACCTGCGCCAGCTCCTTCGAACGGAGCTTGGATGCTCAGCCCGCAGCGCGGCTCAGTTGGGTCAGTCGGATCTTGGCCATAAGCGTGCAGGAGCGTACCGCGTCGACGCGGCCGCGGGTAGCCCGAGCCCGGGTGCATCGGTGTCGGCGGCTTGAGCACGGTACGCTTCCACGCACCAGCCGCATGGAGTTTTCCATCACAGTCTTTGTCCGGGAGCTGCACGGCGGCCAGGTCCTCGCACGACTTGCGGCGGACCCCACCACCTGTGTGTTCGCCGAGACGCTCGACGAGGCGCTGCTGGACCTGACGCTCTTGCTCGGCGACCGACTCGAGCGCAGCCACCCCGGAACAATCCACAGCTTCGCCACGCCCGACAACGTGTCGCTGCAGTCGTGGGACCTGCCCGCCGGAATCGCGGTGTTTGGCCCCACGCAAACGATCGAGCACCCGATGGCGTTGAGCTGCGTGGTCTCGCGGCACAAGAAGCACGACCGGCTGTGGTTTCCCAGTTGGGACCTTCGTCACTGGGTCGACGCCGGTGATGCACTCGCGGAGGAAGCCATGACTTTTGTTGCGCACTACCGCCGCGACCAGAGTGGGTCCGTCGTGCTGGATCGACGGATCCAAGGCGCCGAGCAGCTTCAAACACTGACGCTCGATGTCCAGCTGCCCCCGCTGGCCGCTTTTACCGGCCACTCCCTTGGCCTCCCTCTACTGCCGGCCAAGCTCCCGGCAGACGAGGCGGCCGAGGCGCGGGCGAAAGTCGAGCGCAATCCCGCAGCGCAAACGCCAACCCTCGAGCGCATCGGCGTCGACCTCACGCACCGCGCACGCAACAAAGCGCTGGGGCGCGGCGTCGGCCTGGACACACTCGTGCAGTCCCTCGCGACCGAGTGCACCAAGCTCGGCGCCGCCACGGTTCTTGTCGGCGCCAGCGGCCTGGGCAAAACGGCGGCGGTGCACGAGCTCGCCCATGTCCTTGCCCCACTGCATCGTAAAGAGCGCGGCGCCGAGAAGAACCGGGTGTGGTTTGTGGACGGCAATCGGCTGATCGCGATGCACGATCCGCGCTCGGACTGGCGCAGTCAGACACTTGCGGTCGTGCACGAGTGCATGGCCTCCGACGCCGTCTGGTACGTCGGCTCCCTGCTCGCCCTTTTGGATGCGGGTAAGTCCGCCCAATCCGATGAGAATGTCGCGCAGCTGCTGCGCCCGTTCTTGGCCCGCGGCCGGCTCAAGATCCTTGGCGAAGCAACGCCCGAACAATGGGCCACCCTGCAGCTGCGCGACCCAGGCTTTGCGCGCCTGTTCGCCCCGCGGCGCATCGAAGAGCCCGCCCCGGAGGCCTCCAACAAGACCCTCGCTGGGGTTGCGGCGCTCCGCCTCGCACAGTCGCCCGTGTACCTCGACCCGGGCGCGGTGCCGGCTGCACAGGAGCTGGGCCGCCGCTTCGGCGGGCACGCGGGCTCCCATGCCGCAAGCTTGGGCCTGCTGATCCGCGCCATCGGAGACCGGCTCAGCGAGGAGTCCACGCAGCGGCGCGCGCTCGATCGAGCCGCGGTCGTCGCGACGTTCTGCCGCGAATCGGGCATGCCACCTGTGCTCGTGCGCGACGACATGCCCCTGTCGCTGCCGACGGCCTCCGAGGCGCTGCGGCGGCGCGTCATCGGTCAACCCGAGGCCATCGACCGCGTGGTGGACCTCATCGGGCTGGTCAAAGCCGGCCTGACCGACCCAGGGCGACCGCTGGGGTCGTTCTTGTTTGTCGGCCCAACGGGCGTCGGCAAGACGGAGACCGCCAAAGCACTGGCCGACTATCTCTATGGCTCCGACGCACGCTTGGTGCGGTTCGACATGGCCGAGCTTGTCACGGCCGAGGCGGTGCATCGCTTCATCGGCTCCGGCGGGCGTCCCGGCAAGCTCGTCTCGGAGATCCGCCGTCTGCCGTTTTGCGTGCTGCTGCTCGACGAGATCGAAAAGGCCCACCCCATCACGTTCGACGCCCTCCTGCAGGTGCTGGGCGAGGCTCGCCTCAGCGATGAGGCCGGCCGCACGGCAAGCTTCCGAAATGTTGTTGTGGTGATGACCTCCAACCTCGGGGTCGACACGCTGCGCGAACACGCGGGCTTCGGCGGGGCGGGCACCCAAGGATGGGCCGAGCACTTCACCCGCGAGGCCCGGACGTTCTTCCGCCCCGAGTTCTTCAACCGAATCGACCACGTGGTTCCGTTCGACGCCCTGGGCGCCGAGTCCATCGCGCAGATCGCCGACGGCCAACTCGATCGACTCGCCACGCGCTCAGGGCTCGCGGGCCGTGGGATCCGGCTGACCGTCGCCCCAGCGGTTCGCGCACAGCTGATCGCCGAAGGCACCGACCCCAAGCTGGGGGCCCGGCCCCTGAAGCGTTGCATCGAGCGCCGCCTCGCGGCTCCCGCGGCTCGCTTCATCTCGGCCAACCCCGAGGCCAGTCGGCCAGGCGTCCTGCACTGTGAGCGTGTCGACGGCGCCGTTGTGCTGCGGTTCGACGCGGCGAAGTCCGGCCCCGGAAAAGCCAACGACAAAGCACTGCGCGACGGTCTGGATGCGATAGCCCAGCTCCGGTACTTCGTCGAGTCGTGCCGCGCGTCGTCGACCGGCCGCGATCTGCGACTCGAGGTCGCCCGGGTGCAGCGACTGCTCGACAACCCCCGCTACCTACGGGGGTTTGCGGGCGCCGCAGAGCGCTACGTGGCCGCGGGCGACGACCAGCGCCTGCTCCGGCAGTTCGAGGAGCTGGGCACACGAATGTCGGCGTTGGAGGACTTGGCCTACGAGGCGACGCATGCCCGCACCACCGATTGTGTCGCGATGCTCGGGTCTGAGCGCGCGGGCGCCCTCGAGCAGCTGCGTGATCTCGGCCTCGCGATGGCCGAGCGTGGAGTCCCCACCCCCAAGGCGGCAACGCTCGTCCTGCGTCACCGCGGCGCCGGCCGTTTTGTGAGCCGACTGCTCCGCGCCTACGCGGCCATCGCCGAAGGGCGGGGGTGGACGCTCACGCTGCACCGCACCCGCGAGGTACGACCAGCGGACCCCGACTGTGACGAGGAGACCGTGCGCGAGTTCCAGGCCGTCACCACCGTCGAACCGGGAGGCAAGGTGGACGCGCTGGTTGGGCAGGCACACTCCGTAGATGTCGATACGGACGTCTTTGCGCTGCATTTTTCCGGTCCACATGCGGCCGTCCTGCTGCGTGGCGAGGCAGGCGTGCACGTCCAGCACCACCAGGGCGAAACGTCGCGGGTTCAGTGCATGCTCCCCGCCAACACCGCTCTGCTCACCACGCAATACAACGCCGCAGAGTGGGTCGCCTTCGCCGACACGTTCGTGCGTCGCGCGTGTCGCACGATCCATGAGAGTCGCAACCTCGTCGAGGACCACCGACTCGCGATGACGCTCCCGCTCGAGCCACGCCTCGGTCGACTCTACGAGCGTTTCGCGAGTGCGCGCGTGTACGACGAGGCGTTCTTCCCAGGGGCGCACGCCACCCTGCTGCGCTGGTGGGGAGGCAAGCGGTAGTGCTGCACCCGTTTCCAGTCCTGGTGTCGAGCAAGGGTGACACCTACGAGATTCGACTCCCGTTCATCGCCGAGCGGCCGTTCCACGGACAGAGTCTGGCGAGTCTCAACGACGATGCCGCCGTCTACTTGATGGAGCGCGTCTTCGAAGACCAGCAATCCAACCTGCCGCGGTATCTCTACTGTCCCGACACGTTCTTGCGACGAATCCGGGTGGCGGTCACGTTCCGCGACAAGCAGACATGGTCGGGCCGCCTGAGCGTGGTGCTGCGCCGTTGGCCCGACGAGAAGTTCCTCGAAGCCACCCTGCCCCGTCTGGGGACGATGCGATTCGCCGTCGACGGCACCGCCGATCTCGAGCTCACCGTGGCCCGCTGGCTGCGCGCCGAAGCCGGCAAGGATTCCGAAGCGCTCCGCGCGAGGCTTGAACACGCCAAGAGCCGAGCCAGCGAGTACCTCGACTTGCTCGAAGTCGACCTCGAGCTGCCGACGATCCTGCCAAGAACGGTTCGCGCACGGCGCTCCACAGAGCAGGAGCCTTCCGCGCGCAAGCGTGCTCGCAAACGCCGCGAGACCCAACCCACAACGCTGCGGGTCGTCGCCACCAATCTCGTACACCGCGTCCTGGACGGACGGGGTCACGCGGTTGTGGCGCGTGATGCCATCGTCGAAGAGCTTGCGCGACGCATCGTTGAATCGGGCACGCAGCTCCTGCTCGTTGGCCCGTCGGGGGCGGGCAAGAGCGCGATCATCGAAGCGGTTATCGCCCGACTCACAGCCGCGGAGTCTCGGTTGCACGCACGCCGCGACGCGTGGCTGGTCGACGCCAACCGCATCATCTCGGGCATGAGCATCGTCGGGCAGTGGCAGGCACGGTGCGCCCAACTGGCGCATGAGGTCTCGGCGCGCGGCGACATCTTGGTGGTCGACGATCTCGCGTCATTGGTCTGGGCGGGCCGCACCCGCAACGAGGACACCAACGTCGCGCAGTTCTTGGAGTCTCACATCGCGTCCGGCGAGGTGCGGATCCTCGCCGAGTGCACCGCGGAGCGGCTCGAAGCGGCGCGCGAGCTGGCGCCGAGCTTCTTTGCGCACTTCCACACCATCGTTGTGCCTGCGCTCGACGAGACGACCGCACTCCGGGTCATCGTGCAGCGTGTTCGCGAGATCGAGCGGGCGAGTATCGCGGCGGGCGCGGCGGCGAGAGTCCGTTTTGACACCACGATCCCCCAAGCCGTCTTGGGGCTGACCCAACGATTCTCCGCCGGCGGCGCGCTGCCCGGATCCGCCATCCGGCTGCTCGAGCAACTCGCGACAGAGGGTAACCCGACCGAGCGAGACGACGACGAGCGCTTGATCCTCGACCGCAAGGTGTTGGTCGATGTCGTGTCGGCGCAAACCGGGCTCCCCAGGTTCGTGTTGTGGGAGGAAGCGGGGCGCAAGCACGGCGAGACGCACGACTACTTCGCGCGACGCGTGATCGCCCAGCCGCAGGCGTCGGCGGCAGTGGCGGAGCTGGTCACGAGCCTGCAGCAGGGCCTCAACGACCCCCACAAGCCGATCGGCTCTCTGCTGCTCGTGGGCCCCACGGGCGTCGGGAAGACAGAAACCGCCAAGGCGCTGGCCGAGTACTTGTTTGGCAGCGCCAAGCGGATGCTTCGCTTCGACATGAGCGAGATGCAGGACGCCCACGCAGCCGGGCGCTTGTTTGGCGACGCGCACCGACCCGACGGCGAGCTCACCCGCAGCATCCGACAGCAGCCGTTCGCGGTGGTCCTGCTCGACGAGATCGAAAAGGCGCACCCGATCGTGTTCGACACGCTACTGGCGCTGCTCGACGAGGGCCGCCTGACATCGGCCGATGGCCGCACAGCCGACTTTTGCAACACGGTTGTGCTGATGACGTCGAACCTCGGCGTGCGCGAGGCCGAAAGTGGCATCGGTTTTTCGGGCCCCGAAGGCGAACAGCGCGACACCCACTACTTGTCTGCCGTTCGCGCGTTCTTTCGGCCCGAGTTCTTCAACCGCATCGACCAGGTCGTCACGTTTGGCTCACTGCCGCGCAGCGCGATCAAGCCGTTGGTCGAGCGCATCATCCTCGACCTCATGGGCCGCCGCGGGATGTCGCGCAGCGGGGTGCTGGTCGAGATCGACGATGGTCTTGTCGATGTGCTGGCCACGCGTGGGTTTGACCCGCGGTACGGCGCGCGGGCGCTGCGGCGAGTCGCCGAGGAACAGCTTGTCGTCCCGCTGGCGCGCCACCTGGTCAGCGTGCCGAGCGAGTGCGCCACGCTGGTCTCGCTGTACCGCAGTGGGGATGCGGTCGACATCGAGATGTGGCCGCTGCCCGAACCCGAACGCACGGCACCGCCCACCCCCGCCGTCGCCGCCGACATTGGCGCGTTGCGGGCCCAGTTTGCTGGGCTGGGCGACAGGCTCGAGTCCGAGCACGCCTCCATCAACCATGTGCGCGATACGTACTCGACGCTGCTTGCGCTGTTCAACGCCAAGCAACTCGACAACAAGACCTGGCCGCGGTTCGAGGTTGCCAGCGACCTTGTCGTCTGGCTCGACGATCTGCAGCAGCGCATGCGGGTGTTCCACGACCTTGAACTGTCACCCGGCAAATACATGCCTCGCCTCGAGGTCGACAAGCGCTCGAGCAAGCGTTGGGACGGCAATGCGTCTCCTGTAGCGATCATCGCCGATACTCCGACCGACCATTCGGCGACGAGGCCCAGCCGCGCGATTACACAGTCCGTGCACAGGTACGCACGCGACCTGGGCGTATTGCTTCATCGGGCGCGCACCATCGACGCCCCGGTCTCCACGGCGATCATCCGCCTTCTCCCTTGCACGAGGGCGCCACAGTCCATCCAGCTCGCCGAGACGCTCTGGCGCGCGTACGCGCAGGCCTGGGCGGGATGGGGACAGCTCGACACGCTCCTGTGCCGTGGCGGTACATGGACTCCGATCCAAACAACGGCGGCCGAGCGGCGCGACCCCGACGTTCCCATCTCTGGTTTTGCCGTGCGCCTCAGTGGCCCCGGGATCGACGACGTCGTCTCCAGCGAGCTGGGCTTTCATCTCAGTAGCCGGTTCTCTGGGCCTGACGTCGTCAACGGCCTGGTCCGCGTAGAACAACTCGACACGGAGGCCCGTGCGATCGAGCACCTCACCGAACTCGACCAACAATACGCGGCGTTTGTCGCAGCACGAACACTCGGACAGTCACCGATGGGACCCAATCTGCGCGGCGCGCTCCCGCTTCGCCGCGTGTTCCACCAAGGCACCGCCGTCGACCCTGCCACCGGTTTGGAGCTACAGATCGACGACCCCAACATCGGCGAATGCCTGGCCACGCGACTGAGCCAGCGGGGAGAGCGTCCGTAGGATGGAGCGGCGGTTCTCGATCTTCGTGCGGCAGCACGCCAACGACACGTTCACGCTGCGTTGCCTGACGCACCCCGACTATGCGGCGTACGGCACCGACATCGGTCAGGCACGCGATGAGCTGGCCCGGGTTCTGGCCGGTGAGCTTGCCCTGGGTACGATCGGCAAAGCCGAAACGACCTGGCATCGAGAGCTGCGACGCAAGACCGTGTCGCTGACGCTGCGCGCGGTGCAGCACAAGCGGTTGATCGAGCTGCCGTTGGTGGTCTCAGCGTTCTTCGGACAGTCAGGACACGACGGGAGCTTTCACGTGATGCTGCCTCGACTGGGTCTTCGCTTCACGATCCGCGAAGAGGCGCACATCATCCCGTGGGCCGAGGAGCTGATTCGCGGCCGTTTTCATCTCAAGGATGTCGACACGGTCCGAGCCCACGAGCAGGACCGTGCCGAGCGCGTCGAAGACTTGGTGGTGAACTTCCGACGCATCGATGGGAAGCGGCTCGAGCAGGAGCGCGGGCCGCAGAGCTCCGAAACACGTGAAGCGCTGCGCGACAATCCAGATAAGCCCAGCGACGCCGTGTTTGGCGGGGCAGGCACAGACCTCGTCCAGGCCGCGCGCAACGGTGAGCTCGGCCGCTGCTACTTCCGCGACCACACCCTGGAACACCTGACCCGCATGCTCGCCGCCCGTCGCAGCGTGGTGGTGGTGGGGCCCAGCGGCGTGGGCAAGACAACCGTGATCCACGAGCTGGCGCACCGCATCGCCGCCGACCGGGCTGGAGAAGCCCTGGAGGGGCGCGCAATCTGGCACGTGCCACCCAGCCGGATCATGGCGGGCACCATCTACCTCGGCGAATGGCAGGAGCGGTGCCTGAAGCTCGTGGCGGCCGCGCGGGCACACGGCGCCATCCTGTACCTCGGCGACCTGCTGGAGCTGGTCAGTGTCACGCAGTCCGGCGCGGGGTCGGGTATGAGCCTCCCTGCCCTCCTCGGCCCGTTGCTGAGTCAGCGCGATCTCACCGTGCTCGTCGAGGCCACGCCCGAAGCGGTGTCAGCGAGCGAGGCGGCCGAGCCCGCGTTTATGGGCCGGCTGGGGCGCCTGCTGCTGCCCCCGCTCCCCCCCGACCGCGCATTGACGATCCTGTCGCGGATAGCCCAGGCCCTCGGTCGCCAACACAGCGCGGAGTTCTCCGAGGCGGCGCTGCATCGCGTGTTGGACCTGTGTGCTCGCTTTGGCGACGGCGACGGACTACCAGGGTCCGGCGTCGCGCTGGTCTCGCAGTGCGCGCGCCGCAATACGGCAACGTCCACCGAGCTCACCCCCGACGACATCACGCAGGCGTTCTGCGACCAGACGGGCTTTCCGCGGGACATGGTCGACCCAGACCGAGCCCTACCGCTGGAGACTGTCGAGCAGTTTTTCGGCGAGCGGGTGCACGGCCAGGCGGCGGCGACGCGGCACATGGTCAATGTCGTCGCCATCCTCAAGGCGGGCCTCAACGACCCCGCGCGGCCGGTCGCGTCATTCCTCTTTTCTGGGCCCACGGGTGTCGGCAAGACGGAGACGGCGATCACCTTGGCGGAGTACCTGTTCGGCGACCGCAAGCGGCTCGTTCGCTTGGACATGAGCGAGTACGCGTTTGCCAGCAGCGCACTTCGGCTGGTCGACGGACCGGGCGGACAGGGCGCGCTCACCAAGGCGATTCGTGAGCAGCCGTTTTGCGTGGTCTTGCTCGATGAGGTCGAAAAGGCCGCACCCGAGGTCTTCGATCTTCTGCTACAGGTCCTCGGCGAAGGTCGGCTCACCGACGGCACGGGGCACACCGTCAGTTTTCGCCACGCGGTCATCATCATGACGTCCAACCTCGGAGCGAGCGCGCGCCCCCCGATTGGCATGGGCAGCGACAGCGGCGCGCGTGACTATCTGGGAGCCATCCGTCGCTTCTTCCGTCCCGAGTTCCTCAATCGCATCGATCACGTCGTCCCGTTTGCGTCGCTGCAGCGCAACGCGCTCCGCTCGATCGTTGCCCGGATGCTCGGCGATGCGTTGACGCGAGACGGCCTCACGCGCCGCGGCGTCACCGTGAAAACGGATGACTCCGTCACGGAGTTCTTGATGGACGTGGGGTTCGACGAAGCGATGGGCGCCCGCCCCATGAAGCGGGCGATCGACGAACACGTGCTCGCGCCGCTGGCCGAGCGGCTCAGCGCCAGCGGCAACACGCCCACGGGAGCCCTGGTGCTGTCGATCCGCGACGGCCGGCTCGTGTTTGCGTAGCGCCGCTCCACACGGCCCTCAGCTGTCGAGGCTGGGCACGCCTATTTTCGCAGCAAACAACCTGGGCTCGTCGATGCGCGCTGCGATGGCATCCGCGCATCGATCCCTGAGCGACACGATGTCTGCCATCGATTCTCCCGTCGGCATCAGCGGCTCGAGAACCTCGACCTCGATCGGGCGGTGCTTGGGCATCCAGGTGCCGTCGCGCAGCGCCTTTCGCGAGCCGCGGATCGCGACGGGAATAATCGGAACCCCGGTTTGCGCGGCCAAGCGGAAGGTGCCGAGCTTGAACGGGCGGAGTCCAACGTCCGGCGAGAACGTGCCCTCGGGAAACAAGATGACTTGCTCTCCCTGACGCAGCAGGGTCAGCACCTCTTCGAGGTCAGCGAGCGAACGCGCGGTCGAGTGACGGTCGACAAACACGTGCCCCATCTTCTCGAGCATGCGGCCGACCAAACGGTTCTTGCGCAGCTCGCCCTTGATCACGAACCGCAGGTCCGTGGGCAGCGTGGCCATGCAGATCAGAAAGTCCAGGTAGCCACAGTGGTTGGAGGCCAAAATCGCGGCGCCCTTGGGAATCCGCTCGAGCCCCGAGACTTGCGGCCGCAACCCGGCCATCGCCATCGCAGCGCTCGCCTGGGCGACCCCCACACGTCGCGATGCCCGCCCCGCAGGCACAAAGCGGTTGGCAACCGGACTGGCCAGGCACCACGACATCAGGGTCGTGATGGCGTAACCGCCGTACATCGACTCGCCCACCTGACGCGCGAGCTTGCCCGCACGGGCGGGCAGGCCTCCGACGTACAGCCCCGCCGCCTGCCGGGCAAAGGACCCGCGCACCTTGTTGATGCCACCATCGACGTACAGCTGCCGGGTTTCCCGACGGCGAATCTTGCCGCTGGAGGTCTTGGGCACCGCGCCCGGCAGCACCAGGGCGACGCGATCGGGAGGCACGCCAACCTTCGCGGTGACGATCTCGGTCACCCGGCCCTCGAGCATCTCGCGGGCGAGTTCGTCCTTTTCTCGCGTTTCCGCGACCACGACTATCTGCTCGGTGCCTGCCGCGTCGTCCCGCACCGCAAACGCTGCGACACAGCCCTGGCGGATGCCGTCCACGCTCGCCGCGGCGGCCTCGATCTCGTGCGGGTAGTAGTTGCGTCCGCCTTTGATGATGAGGTCCTTGGCCCGCCCTGCGATGAACAGCTCACCGTCGGCCACGTAGCCCAGGTCGCCTGTATCCACCCATCCGCCCGGGCGCTGCACCTCAGCCGTGGCGTCGGGCCGCCGGAAGTAGCCCTTGAACGACGACGGACCTCGAAACTGGATCGTGCCTTGGTGTCGCTCGGCGACAGGGGATTCTTCGGAGTCGACCACGCGCACCTCGTGCCCGTCGACGGCAAACCCCACGCCCACAAACTCCAAGTACGCTTCGTCGCCCTCGGCGGGCACGGCCCGTCCGGCCTCTTCAAACGGCTCGCGCGCGATCCTGTCGACACGGGGAGCCCGCGACACGGGCGGGAACGAAACCGCCACCATGTTTTCGGCCAACCCATAGGCGCAGAAGATGGCCTCCCGCTTGAGCCCGACGGGTGCAAACCGCTCGACGAACCGGTTCAGGGTCGAGGGCAGAATCGGCTCCGCGCCGTTGAGCAGCGCGCGCAAAGGCGTCAGGTCCAAGCCGGCAAACGCCTCGTCGTCGATCCGCTTGACGCACAGGTCGAAGGCAAAGTTCGGTGCGACCGAACACGTGCCGCGATACTCGGTCAGGGCTACGAGCCAGCGCTCGGGCCGCGACAAGAACGCCATCGGCGACATCAGAACACTGGGCGCTCCGTAGTAAAACGGCATGAGCCAGCCACCGATGAGCCCCATGTCGTGATACAGCGGCAGCCAGCTCACCAGGACGTCGGCGGGGCCAAGTCCACAGCCCAGCGTCGCCGCCCGGATGTTGGCCATGACATTGGCTTGGGTCAGCTCGACCCCCTTCGGGTCGCCCGTGCTGCCGGATGTGTACTGGATGATGGCGGTGTTCTCGGGCCCGACGGCAGCGCGAGCGACCGGGGTGACGTCGCCCTCGGCGCCCGCTTTGGGCATGAGCTTGTCGACCGCGAGCACGTGCTCGATCGACGCGACGCGGTCGCGTGCGATGTCGGCGACCCGTGCCGCGCGCTCAAACGTGATCAACATCTGCGTCTGCGCGTTGTCGAGGATCTTTGCGCTTCGGGCGATGTACTCGGTGATGCGGTCGAGCCGAATCGGCGGATACAGAGGCACGGGCACACCGCCTGCCAGCAGCGTGCCCATGAACGAGGCGAGGTAGCCCAATCCGGTCGGCAGCATGATGGCGACACTGCGCCCTGGCTCGAGGCCGCGTTCACGCAGCGACTGCGCGACGGCCATCGAGGCCTGATGCAGCCTGCGGTAGGTGATGGGCTCGGCGGAGTCGTCGTCATCCTGCAGCACGACGTGCACCCGGTCGGGCTGGTGCTGCATGTGGTACTCGAGAACCTCCACCAAGGTCGCGGCGTCGACGGGCGGTGGAGCGGGCGCCTCACCGGGCAGCAACGCCAAGCGCTCGGCGGCGCTGGTCGCCACGCGCGGCGCCGGGCCCCGTGTCCCGGGCGAGCGATTGGCGTGGATGTGCTCCAGCAGCTGCCGCGGCGTGTCGGCCTGGGCGATAGCCTCTTCAGAGAGGCGCACGTCGAACGCTTCACCGACCCGGACGGCCAGCTCAACGCGCTCCAAACTCCCCAGCCCCAAGTCACGCTCAAACGAGACGTCGGGGTTCAGCTTGCCCACGCCGCGGCCGTCGCTCACATCCAAGACGACGCCGCGTACGACTTCGAATACGCGTGCCATGTCTGACGCTGCGCTGTCGGATTGGGCCGAGCGCGATGGGTCGGAGGGCGACATCGGCGAGAGACTACGCCGAACCGGCTCAACTTACGAAACGGCTCCGACAGGCCGTTTCCGGCGCCAAAAACGCCTCTCCGCGCGCCGTATTGAACGCGCGTCGGGGCAAGGCTCAGCGCGTGACGCCGTTCGCAGGGCCCCTCGGTGCCGCGAGCGGCAGTCCCAGCGCCCGCCCCGCGTGCGTTCGAACGAACGACCGCGTCGGCCCATTGGCCGACGGAGGCTAGTCGATGGAGGCTAGTCGATGGAGACAACCTGCAGCTGGTAGCTCGCGTATCCCTCCGGGATCCCCTCGAGCACCACAAACGACCGACTCTGTCCGCCCGGCAAGGGCGGCTCCTGGTTGGTGACGACATACGTCTCGTCGTGCGCTATCTGCTTGCCTTGCGCGTCAAGAAAGTTCGCACGGATCTTCAAGCCGCGAACGACCCGGTCACCGACGTTGCGCAGCTCGAAGCTCCCGTTGAAGTTCGAGGTGCTGAAGCCCGACGACACCCGATGGGAGCGCTCGCCGACCTTGAGGTCCCAATCCGGGCGCAGGCCATCGGGCCACGCGAGCGGGACATCCACGAGATCCGGATAGCGTTTAGGGGCTGGCTGGGCGTCGAGCTTCGATACCGTCATCCGCACCGACGCGGCCTCGTGCGAGCTGCGGTGAAGCTGGTCGAAACCTGCGGTGTCGCCCGGACGAAGCATCGCCTCGTACGAGCGGATAGCCTCGACGCTCTCGGGTAGCCCCACCGGTTCACCGGCCGCGTCCAACATCTGTAGCTTGAGCTTGAGCTCGGAGACCTCCGTCGTCCCGGTGTTCTTGACCGTGGCGGCCAGCCGATAAAACGAGGAGTCGTCGTAGTTGTTGTGCTGGGACTGCACTGCCGTGAACTCGAGCCCCTCGCGACCCACCCACTCGACATCCAGCGTCAGCTCCTTTTCTACGGCGGGGCTGCCTGCGGGACTGCCCGCGAGCGGCGCCCCTGGCTCGTCGCTGGCGTCTTCGGCGACGGATGCCGCATGCGACGGGGGCGGCGCGTGCTCATCCCGGGGAGGGGCCATCGCGAGTGCGATGCCGCCTCCGGCTACAGCGACGCCCGCGATCAGCAGCCACCCCTTCTTGGTCAGACCAGGCTTGGCCTGTGATTTCTTCAGCCCCGCCAGCAGCCCGAACGACGGCTCGTGTGTCGCGGATATCGCGAGCGTCCGGTTGCAAAGCGCAATAGCGGTGGTGAGGTCCGACTCCTCGTCGGACTGCCGATAGCGGGCCGCGTGGGCCTGCGCCAGCGCGTGCAAGTGCTCGACGTTGCGCGGCGCCAGCGAGCAGGCGTCCTCGAGCTCGCGGATGGCATCGCCGTAGTTGCAGTAGCGCAGGTGGCCCTGCCCGCGGGTGTAGGCCTCGGCGGCGGCCGACTCGACCTCGACCAAATCCGCGTCGCCGACCCCCAGCTCGGACGCTATCTCTCGCAGCTCACCTTCGCTGAGCTGAGCGCGGCGCCGCGCCTGCAGCTCCAGCACCCGCTCCACGTAGCTACGAACAGTGTCGGTCTTTGATTCGCTGGTCGGCTCCATCGTGCACGCTCAGTCCGTGTTGCATGCGTCGAGGAACACACGCTCGTATCTCACCTCGCCGGGTATGGCGACGTCGGCCTCCACCGCGCGGATGAGTTCATCGCGCCCGTTGCCATCCATGTCCAGCACCCAAACTCGATTGTCGGGGACCGTGACGTGCTCGATGTCCGTGAGCACCGCCGGGTCATCGCCGAGGATCGCCGACAAAAACTCCATCCCATCCGCGCCGGGTTGCTCGTACACGGCGTCGGTCTGCCCGTCGCCATCGAAATCCCCCACACTCACCCAAGCCTGGCCGACGATGCCGAACTGCTCCACGATGGAGTCGGTGCCCTCGTCCCACACCAGCGTGCGGATATCGTGCGTCTCGGAGCCCGGGTCACAGCTGGCGACATGCAGGAGGATCATCTCGCCGCCGCCGAACGACTCCATTGCAGCGGGCCGACCGTAGGCAACATCCGGCGCCTCCTCCGAGACGCTCAAGACATCTAGACCCGAGTCGGCCACGGCGATGAGCTGATAGCCATACTCTGTGCACTCTGCCTCCCCACCCTGAAAGTCGCGGATGGTGAGCAGCGCCGCATGATCGGGCAGCCCATCGATCGGCATGGCACTGACCCCGTCAAAGGGCCCAAGCGCAACCTCGTCGACCGCCTCGAAGGCGCCTCCGCCGTTGCCCAGCAAGAGCGTCAGCGCCCCCTCGGGGGAGAACAAGAACACGTCCGCGGGCCCGTCTCCGTTGATGTCGAAGAACCCGCTCGTGTTTTGCTGAAGTTGCAGCTCGAGTGGCAGAGGTGGCACATCAAATGTCGCGGGCCCGTTGGCCGAGGCGAACCCGAAAAACGGCATGCCCATCCCGAACGTCACGGTCACCAGATCGAGCAAGCCGTCGCCCTCGATATCGCCGAGGGCCGCCATAAACCCGGACAGGAGCGTCTCGCTGACCGGCACGCCCGCAGCATCGACGGCAAACACGAGGGTATCCCCCGGCCCCGGGCCCGAGTCGGCATCGAATACGAGCCATAGCTCCTCGCGCCCGTCCGTGTCCTGGTCGGCGACCACAATGCCAAGATCGGTCGGTCCCTCGAACATCGGCTGAACCTGCCAGCACAGCGAGGTGTCGGGAGGCTCCCCCGTCTCCGCGAACCCCGTTTCTTCCGCCACGCCATCGTCGACCTCGGCCTCACCGGGCTCCGGAACGCCGTCGTCCTCCACTGCAGCGGGTGGGGCGGGCGATGTTCCAGTGTCGCCACCCGTTCCTGTGCCCTCGGCGCCCTGACCGCCGACGATGAGACCAGGCCCGCACCCCGCGAGCGCCACGAACAACGCAGCGATGGGCGAGCACGGGGCGTCAGCCAGAGAAGACATCGCGAGCACCGTCGCACAACTGGCGTCGTCGCGGGGGATGACGCCAGCCAAAGCAACCCAGCTCATATCTGCGCTACGCTTGAGGGCCGGGACGCGCGCGTGGACAACCCCCAGACAATTCGGGAGCTCACGCTCGGCGAGACCATCGGCGGCAAGTACCGGATCGTGCAGTTGCTCGGTGCGGGGGGCATGGGCGCGGTGTACGCCGCCGAGCGCCTGACGCTCGGCGACCAGGTCGCGATCAAGTGCATCCTGGGACATCGCAACACCGCCGAGAATCGAGATCGGTTCTTGCGAGAAGCGCGCGCTGCGGCCCGCATCCGCCACCACAATGTCGTGCGCGTGTTCGACTTCGGCGAGCTCGACGACCAGTGCACGCCGTACATGGTGATGGAGCTTCTGCAGGGGCCGACCCTGGCCGAGCGCCTCGCCGCAACGGGTCCGCTGAGCGCCGAAGAAGCGCTGTCGATCCTGGCGCCCGTCTGCGCGGCCATCGAGGCGGGTCACCGCAGAGGCGTCGTGCATCGCGACATCAAGCCGGGCAACGTCATCATCGACCGAAGCGACGACGGCCAGCAGACGGTGAAGGTGCTCGACTTTGGGCTCGCCGTCTTGATGGAGCAGGCCGACCCGGGGGGGTCGGGCGCGATGCTGGTGGGCACGGTCGACTACATGCCGCCCGAGCAGCTTGGTGGCCTGCCGATAAGCCCCGCCAGCGATGTGTTCTCACTCGGGGTGCTGCTGTACGAGATGGTGACGGGCAAGCTCCCGTTCCGCGGAACGACGGCGGCCGCCACCATGTTCAACATCAGCCAGGGTGAGCACGAGCCTGTGCTCGCCGCCGCTCCGCAAACCCCAGGCGCGCTGGCGGAGGCCATCGAGGCTGCGATCTCCGTGGCCCCCAGCGACCGCCCCCGCTCTCCGCTGGCCCTCGCCAAAGCAGCGGGCGCACAACTGTTGGGGATCAGCAACGTGGCATTGTCCGACCCCGTCGGTGGCAGCACGCCCAACGCCGCTCCGCCGACGCACACCCAAACATCCTCCGACGCCACAGCGGCCTCGTCGTCGACCAACGACATGGTCGGACGCGCCGCGCAGTGTTCGGCCGTCCACCAAGAGTTCGACACGGTCGCCGCGGGGGTCGAAGGGCGATGCGCCAAGTTTGTCTTGCTGACGGGCGATGTCGGGGTGGGCAAGACGCGACTGCTCTCGGAGCTGTCGCGCGCGCTCGAGGCCAAGCACGCCACGGTCGTCCGCGGCCGCTTCCACGCATACGGGGGCGACCGCGCCCCGCCCCACCAGGCGTTTGCCTGGATGGTCGACGACCTCAAGCACGCGTCCACGCCTCATCAGGACAAGTGGGCCACCTTTGAAGCCACAGCCGAGGCTCTGGCCGCGCGCGCCAAGGAGAGCACGCTCGTCGTCGTCGTCGACGATCTTCAGTGGGCCGCCGCGCTCGACCTCGAGTTTCTCTCGTATCTGATGCACGGGCGCACCGTGCCCAAGGTCTTCATCCTCGCCACAGCGGGCCAGGACTTGGACCCAGACCTCGAACGCTTTGTCACGCGGCACACCACAACCCGCGAGCTGCGGCGGGTGCCGCTGGCTGCCCTGACCGCCGACCAGACCGAGACATGGCTGCAGCGACGCTACGACCCGCTGCACATTCGGTCGCAAGACGCGCGACGCATCCAGCACGTCACGTCGGGCAACCCACTTGCCCTGGTGGAGTTGGCCCGTCAGCTGACCGAGACCGGCCGCCTCACCCGCAGCGCCGACGGCTGGGAATGCCATGATCTGTTCGACGTTGGGTTGCCGGACTCGATCTCTGCGCTGGTCCAGGCGCGGCTGAGCGGGCTGGCTCCAGAGCTTGTGCGTGTGCTCGAGGTCGCGTGCGTCATCGGAGAAGCATTTCGCTTTGAGACGCTGCTGGCTGCGATGCCCGCCCTCACCGAGGAACAACTCGAAGCACAGCTGGACGTCGCCACCCATCGACGGCTCTTGACCGAAGAGGACAGCGCCAACTCGGACTATCAGTTCACCAGCTCGGCGCTCCGCAAGGTCCTGTACGACGGTTTGCGTACACGCGACCGCAAGCGACTCCATCGACGGGTCGTCGAGGCGCTGACCACGGTCTACGCCAAGCAGCCGCCGCACCTCACCGTCGTCCTGGCGTATCACCACGATGCGATCGGTGACCCCGGGCCCGCGTTGGAGCACGCCCTGCGGGCCGCACAACGCAGCATCGAGCTGCATGACACGGATGCGTCGCGCACCGCCTTGGAGTACGCCAACCGTGCACTGGGGCAGCTGGTCCAGGACGACAGCCCACCGGCAGCGCAAGACCTGGCCCGCTTTGAGTATGTCACCGGCGTGGTCAACTCCCGCTTGGGGCACTTCGAGCGTGCAGCCGAGGCGCTGGGCCGCGCGGTGCAGATCGCCACCTCGGCAGACGACCCGTCCGCAGCGCTGGACGCCATGCACGCGCTGGCCGAGTGCCGCCGCGGCTTGGGAGACAACGCCGCTGGTGTACGCGACGGGGAGCGTGCGATCGAAATGGCACGCGCGCTGTCGGACCTCCGTCGCGAATACCTCGCCCGGGTCCTCGTCGCGGGCTGCTTGGGCCCGCTGGGCAAGATTCAGGAGGCGCTCGAGCTCGTCGCCCCAGTCATCGACTCGACCGAACCGCAGTTCAGCGTCGCACGTGCCCTGGCCCTGCGTGAACGCGCGTGGATGCTGGCCAAGAGCGGTGAGTTTGCCAAAGCCCAGGTCGCAGCCCGCGGCGCGTTGGCCGAGGCCACGGCCGGCCACGACGCGATGGCCCGCTACCAGGCGGTGTCGGCGCTGGGCCTCGTTCACGCCGAGGCCCACGACTATGCCGACGCTATCGTCCAGCTCCGCAAGGCGATGGAGCTGGCCCGCGCGCTCTCGCTACGACGCCGCGAGGCCATTGAGCGCAGCAACATTGGCGAGTGCATGTACCTGTCGGGCGACGTCGAAGCAGGACTTGCGGCGACACAAGCCGCCCTGCCCATCTTCATCGAGATAGCCGACGTGATGAGCGAGGGCGACTGCCGCGTCAACATCGGCCGGATGCTGCGCAAGCTCGGCCGAATCGAAGAGGCCGCGGCGATGCTCGACTTGGGACGCGAAGCCTGCGCCAAGTCTGGGCGCGCCGAGTACGAGGGCATTGCGCTGTGCGAGCTGGCGGAGCTGCGCGCAACCAGCCGCGACCCCATGCTGGCACGCGCGCTCTTCGAGCAGGCCGTGCAGCGGTTTGAGTCGATCGGGGCCGCGCATCTGTGGCGCCCGCTGTTCGGGCTGGCACGGATGAACGCCGGCCTTGGCGACCTTGCGCGATCCCAGCAGCAGACCGCGCTCGCGTTGGGGTTGGTTCGGCGGCAGCTCGAGGTCACGCCTAAGGGCTTCGACACAACCGCGCTGCGCAAGGCGGCCGCAGAGATCACCGCGTTCGATCCTTCAGCGCTCGACACGCTCGACGTTGATCCCACGAGTGTCCCCCAAGCGGAGCAGGCCACCCTCACCGCACAGCATCGCGAGCTCGAGGGCGTCGCGATGGCCCTGCTGCGGCGTCGGAGCGCACAAGACGTCGCCGACCAAGCCGACGGCGTCGCCAACGATCTGACACGCTTCGACCGCCTGCTGCGCGCGCACTCCAACACCGAGAGTCTCGGGCTTTACCCCTACTTGCTGCAGCACGACGACCAGGACGTGCGCCGCCGTGCCAGCGCTTTGTACAGCGAAGGCCTGGGGATGTACGACGACTTCTTCGCGTTTCGGCGTCGCTACGCCGATGCCGCCAGCTTGCGCGCTGACTCCGAAGGAGCGTTTGGCGAGCTGACGCGTGTTCTGGCGCGGCTGGGTCGGCGGATGCACCGCGAAGAACAAGAACTGCATCCCATGGCGATGGATGCAAGTGCCGACAACACAACCGGCGGCTAGCGCGTCGAGCCGGTCGAGCGGGTGATTGCCCGCCGAATGCGTCGCGAGCTACCGTGACCCATGGGTTGGTTTCGGTTGGCGGGGCTTGCGATCGTGGTCGGCGGCTGTGCGCAGGACCCATCCGGCAGCGCGGTCGGTGGTAGCAGCACCGCAACCGCCGCGTCGTCGGCTTCGGACGGCCCGGCAACCAGCGCCGCGACCTCGACGGGTGCGGGCGGCACGAGCAGCGACGACACAACCACGGCGCCGAACGACGGCGACACTGCAGGAGACGGGTTCATCTTTGATGTCGGCGGCGTCGCGGACGTGCATGTGCGCCCGCCCGTGCGGGAGTGCAAGGTCCAAGACGGCGACATCAGCGGGGTCGGTTCGTGCAAAGACGTCGCACCCAACGACAGCTTCGAGCCCGACGTGCAGTGGGAATTCATCGGCCCGCCTGGCTACGGGTCCTGCCTGACCCCGCCGCTGGTCGCCAACCTCACCGATGACAACGACGACGGCGAGATCGATCTATGCGACATCCCCGATGTCGTTGTAGTCGCCGGGCCGGGATCGGAGGGGGGCGCAGGGCACATCTTTGTGCTCAACGGAGAGACGGGCGCGGTGCAGCTCGAGTTCGACCACAACGTGCAGCTCGGTGCCACGCCAGCGATCGGCGACATCGACAACGACGGTGTTCCCGACATCGTCACCGTAGAGCCCGTGGGCTCGTGCATGCTCGTGGCGTTCAGCGCCACGGGGACCCTCCTGTGGACGAGCGATCAGCCCTGGTCCAGCTGCCAGACGGGTGCGGTCGCCCTCGCCGATTTGGACGCGGATGGTGACGTCGAGATCATCGCGGGCAGCAACGTGTACGACCATCTCGGAATCCAGCAGTTTTCCGCGCCGTTCGACGCCCTGTATAGCGCGTCGATGGCGGCCGACCTCGACGGCGACGGGCAGCTCGAGGCCATCTTTGGTCATGCCGCGTACCGAGCGGACGGCTCGGAGTACTACCACCGCGCCGACGTTCAAGCCGCAACGGGGAGCATCACGGCCCACCCGCAGGTGGCCAACTTGGACGATGATCCTGAGCCCGAGATCCTACTGGCCGTCGACACGGGCATCTGGTTGCTCGACCACGAGGGCAACGTGCAATGGCAGAACTTCGCGCCAACGGGCGAGTCGTACGATTGGAACCGACCCGCCGCCATCCATGACTTCGACGGCGACGGCCAGCCGGAGTTCGGGGTCAGCTCGCTCAACCATTTCGGCGTGTACGAGACCGACCAGAGCCTGCTGTGGGTCGCCAACATCGTCGACACCAGCGGGCAGGCTGGAGGCACCGCGTTCGACTTTCTCGGCCAGGGGCGAGCGCAGGGGATCTACGCCGACGAGACCAACATGTGGGTGTTTGATGACGACGGCACCATCCTCATGTCGACGCCACGCAGCAGCGGCACCTGGATCGAGTACCCAACCGTTGCCGATATCGACAACGACGGGTCCGCTGAGATCCTCGTGGGTGCCAACAGCGGGTTCACCGTTCAGGCGATCCGCGACGTCGGCGACGCGTGGATCCCGGCCCGTCGGATCTGGAATCAGCACACCTACCACGTGACGAACGTGCGCGAGGACGGGACGATTCCCGCCAACGAGCCGCCGCACTGGGAGAACCTCAACACGTTTCGTACACAAGCGCAGATCGCCGCGGGTGGGCATGTCTGCAACCCCGACCCGCGGGGCTGAACTGCCCGCGCCCTACAGCATCTCTCGCAGGGCACCGACGAGGCGCTTCATCTGCGGATCCGTGCCGATCGTGATCCGCAGGAAGTCGCCGACACGAGGCTTATCGAAGAACCGCACAACGATGTTGGCGGCCCGCAGTCGCTCAAACACCTCGCGCGCGCTCGCAGACCCAGGCTTGGCCATCACGAAGTTGGCGTGCGAGGGAAGCACTTGGCATCCAAGCTCCGTCAGCGCGGCGGTCGTCCATTCGCGGGTCGCCACGATCTTCGCGCAGCACTGCCGAAAGTAGTCCTCGTCTTCAAACGCAGCGATGCCGGCCGCTTCGGCCAGGCGGTCGACGGGGTACGAGTTGAACGAGTCCTTGACCCGGGTGAGTCCCTCGATGAGCTCAGGGCTCCCGATCGCAAAGCCCAGACGGGCCCCCGCCAACGAGCGCGACTTGGAGAGCGTTTGGACCACCAGCAAGTTGGGGTACCGATCCACCAAGGGCACGACAGACTCCGCACCAAAATCGACGTAGGCCTCGTCGACCAACACCACGGTGTCCGGGTTGCCGCGGAGTAGCGCCTCGACCGACGCGCGAGGCATCGCGATGCTGGTGGGCGCGTTCGGGTTGGCAACAATGACCCCAGCGTTGGGCCGCTGGTACAGCGTCGGATCGATCTCGAAGCGCTCGTTGAGGGCTATCGGCATCAAGGTGACGCCATAGAGCTTGCAGTAGACGGGGTAAAAGCTGTAGCCGATGTCGGGCGACAGCAACGGCTCGTCACGCCCGGCAAAGAACGCCACAAACGCATGGGCGAGGACCTCGTCAGACCCATTGCCGACCAGCACGTTGTCTGCGGTCAGAGAGGCGCCGACGTGCGACGGCTTGGCGGAGTAGTAGGCCGCAATCGTCGAGCGCAGCGCGGTGGATGTTGGGTCCGGGTACAGGCGGAGGTCGTCGATCGCCGACCGCGAGTACACCTCCGCGACACGTGGCGATGGTGGGTACGGGTTCTCGTTTGTGTTGAGCTTGAGCAGGTCTGGCGTCTTGGGCTGCTCGCCCGGCACGTATGGTTCGAGCGCGGCAACGCGCGGCGTCCAGTACTTGGAGGTGGCTCCGCTGGACGGTGGTGAGTTGGGCGACGCAGACATTTCCAGATCTCTCTTTTTCGGGCGTTCGTGGATCGAATGCGCCGAAAACGGATACGTGCGCGCGAACTTGTACCGGGTTCGTTTTGGTAGCCCTTCTCCGAACCGGCGTCCAGCGAGCCGCTCCGAGGCTCCTAGGGAGAAACTAGGACCGGCCACCGAGGGTGACCCGGGGACGCCGAGTCCAGTAATGATGGTCTACGAGCGCGCTACCGCATGTTTGGCCGCGCGATTCTATGGCGCCTCAGCGCGTTCGCGCGCGCGGGGTGCGATAATTTTTTTGGGATGCCAGGTTGCCAAACATCCACGACACACCGAAGATCCGGTATGATGGCAACCGTGAGGAAACGGAAGAACCCAGCTCTTGGCGTTGCCGCAGGCGTTGGTGTGCTCGGACTCGTAGCCTTGAGCCTCGGCACCCCCGACGGGTGCGGGGACACGTCCGTTGACCTCATCGGCGCCGAGGGCGGCACCGTACGCTCGGCTGACGGTCTCTTCAGCCTCGAGATCCCCGAGGACGCGCTCGACAGCCCCGTGCAGATCTCGGTGCACACCGTCGACTGCGAGCCTGAAAACGCGGCCAACTGCTACCAGATCAAGCCCGCTGGCGTGATCTTCACGTACCCGGCCACGGCGACGTACGAGGCCGCCGACCTTCCCACGATGGAAGCGGTCACGCTTACCGTGAAGAGCCAAGACGGCTGGCACGAAATGCCCGATCTCATCGTCGACGAAGAGGACGAAACGGTCGCCGCCTCGGTGCTGTACTCCTCGTCGTTTGCCGTCGTCGCCGACTAGAGCCCGAGCGCTTGACGCCGCGCGGCGGCCCCTCGCACACTGAGCCCGTCTGTGGATGCTGGCGAGGAACCGAGTGTCCGCGTGCTGTGGGCGGGGGCGGATCCCGGCCTCGCCGACGCGCTGCTGAGCAGCGAGACGCCCGTGGCTCTCGTGTGCGAGCCCGATCTCGCCCAAGCCGCCGCGGTAGCCAAGCGTGAGTCGTTTGATGCGGTCGTCGTTGATGCGACCGACGCCGCGGCGGTCACCTCTGTGCTCACGGCCGCCGCATCCAATGCCGAGGTCGGGCGCCGCATGGCTGCGTGCCGCTACACACAGGTGCCGGAGTTGGTGCGGGATGTACCCCGCGAGCTGGTTCAGCGTTTGCTCGCCAAACCGCTGACGGCACAACAGCTTCACAGCGCGGTCGTCGACATCGACCCGAGCGAGTCGGTCATCTGGCGGCGGGCGCTCAACGACCCGGCGGATCTGGGCACGTCATCGGTCGACAAAGTGCTTCGGAGCTTCGTGGAGGACTTGGTGCAGCTGCCCGCCGCGGTGATTCGACCGCTGGTGCAGACGGACCCCGTCCCGCGACTGCAGCTGGTCGTCCCGATCTCTGACGCCCTGTGGGCCCTCCGGCGGAACCTACCCGCCGTGTTGGGGTGGCCGCTCAAGGCCAGCGGGTCGGGGATGGGCAGCAGCTATCGGAGTCACCCGATCCGACGCATTGTCGGCAACCTCTCTGAGGCGCAGGAGGTCTACTGCCTCGGGCGCGACAACTTCGCGTACGTCGCGTTCTTCCCGTGGCACACCGACCTCAAGGTCACGGTCGTCATCGGGTTCGAGCGCAAAGGGCACGGCCGCGTTCCCGCTCTCCATGCGTTTGCCGTCTCGCACGCCGCCGAGTTTCCGATGCCAACGCCGCATCGCCACTCGCCAGAGATGTTCTACGACCCCGACTACGACTGGGTGATCACCAAGAGCTACGTGGGGCCCGACCGCCGCCGACGAAGCACCTCGTTCATCAATCGCTACACGTTCCGTGGGCGCCGCAAAGCGTTGATGCCCAACGAATTCAGCCACGCGGGCACCTTTGTCGACGTTGCGCCCGGGTGGGTGTGGGGCACAGCAGGCATCTTTGCCACCCTCTTTTTGATCGACACCGCCATGACCGCCTACTACGTCGGCGGCGGCGAGGTTGGCGAGCTGAACCCTCTGATGCGCTGGGCGCTGAGCCGGAGCCCCGTGTTGTTTTGGGTCTCCAAGTCCGCGCTTGTCCTCGCCGCGACCTTCATCGTGATGCGCTGGCACTTGTGGAAGCCAGGCCGCTTTTTATTTTTCACGTCGATCGCGACCTACGCCGCGCTCGACGTGTACTGGCTGTTCCTGTTTGCGACCCGCGCCATGGGGTAGCCCGGTCAGGGCCGTGGCCTCCCCCTCCGAGCGCCCTACCCTTCGGTAATCTGCCCCGCCGCCGTCACGTGCAGGACCCAGGGCGTACGCCCGCCTTCGATGCTTACCGCGATGGTGTCTTCGTCGACCCGCGAGAACGACAACTCGATGAGTTTGGCCTCCGGCGTCGTGATCACGTACTTGCCCGCTTCGGGCACGGGATCGATCGACCGCGCCTCAACGCCAATGATGTCCGTCTCCCAGGCTCCACGCGGCCCCGTCCACGACCGCTCACCGTCGACGCTGACACACACCGCCAGCGCGCCCTCGCAGGCGGTGAACGTCTGGGTTCGGTCGCCGGTGACATTGACCTCGCCTTCGTCGTTCACGAAATCGAGATCGGTCTCGACCTGACGCTCGTTGCCGTCCCACGTCACGACAACCGTCCCGTCGAGCACGGTCCGCCCACCCGTTGCCCCCTGATAGGTGTGCGTGACGACAAACGAGTCGCCGAGATCCTCATACTCGACGGACACAACGCCTGCGTACGTCCGGCCCCGGTAGACGCAGTGGTCCGACAGGTCGCCGAAGTCGATCGTCACCTTCCCTGGCTCGACCGTAACCTCCGAGCAGTCGATCTGACTCGCGACGAAGTCGCGGACCTCCTCGGCCACAGCCTGGACCCCCTGCCCGAGCGTAAAGCTGGTGGTCAGCTCGATCATCTGCGTTTGCACGCCGACCCCTTCGCCGAGCAGCGCCACCTCCACCACGGCGTCTCGCATCTCCGCTCGCGTGGCGGGCTCTTCGAATTCGCAGCCGGGAAGCACGGCGGCGGTAAGGGTCAGGGCGGGGGCAAGGGCAGCGGCGCGAGCGAGAATCATGGGGGCATCCAAAAGCAAGCACCATGCTCGCCCGAAAGGGCCACTGATGTCAGCTGGATAGCGACCGCGGGTCCAAGATGCGGGCGTGGCGATCTGCCACGGTGCCGCGGGGTGCCGCTGCAACCTACGTCAGCTGTGCCGTTAGAAACTCCGAACACGTGCCTTGGCCCGACCGCGCACGAGCATCACGATGCCGCCGACAAGCGCGGGCACGCTGCCTGCACCGATAAGAAGCCAGACGCGTTGCTGCCCGGAACCGCGCTCGCTCAGCGCTCCCATCATCCCACCTGCGATCACCCCCCCGAGCCCGAGGCCCGTCAGGATCGACCCGCCAAGCCGCAGGCCCGGGCTCCCCTTCCGAAGCACTTCGATGGTGACCCGATCGCCATGACCATCGAGACGAAGCTTCCGGGAGAAGTCCCACATGTTGTGTCCGATGACAAAGTCGGCACCGTCCGAGACGTCGATCCTCCGGTCGCATGGTGCGGCGCAGACCGTTCGCCAGGCCATGCCGGACATCGATCCGCCCAGCCCAGAGGCGTACATCTGCCCCGTGATCTTGTGGAGCCGCAGTGCGGACTCCGTCTTGCCCTCCATGTGCACCATCGGGCCCTGTGCGGGGTCGCCCGCCAGGGCCGCGGGCTCCGATGCGTCCGCATAGCCGGGCACACCCAGCAAGAGCAACACGGCAAGCGGGGCAAGGAGCAGACGGAGGATGTCGGACGCGCGCAGCACACCCGGCATGTGTGCACAGACCGTGCGTCGGGGTTGAGTGACCGAATATCAACAACTTACGGGAGCGTCGGGCCGTGCACCCCGCCACGTCCCATGTGACCCTAGCGCGCGCGCCACAGGTTCGATTTCCGTGCCACACCAGCCTAAGGCTCGACCACGTACTCACTCTGGAAGGCGTAGCCCGAGGCGCTTGCCGGGTCGGCGATCACCGTCCACACCTCGATCGGGGCCGTCGTCTCTTCGGTCTGTGCGTCGTAGTCGAGGCTGCCCGAAGCCCCCGTGACATCGATGGAGCGGCCGGCCGAGAACTCCTCGACGACGGTTTCCCACCCCCGTGTTCGGATCTCGACTGGCGTCCCGCCGCTGATCTGCCGCAGGCCCCGTGCGATCCCCAAGCCGTCCACCGCGCCCTCCTGGGTGTGCGCCCAAACCGTCGCGTACAGCACGAGCCAAGCGGCATCGAATGCATGGGCTGTAAAGCCAGAGTCGGACGCGCTGGCACCGAACTCGTCGGCGAGCGCAGCCGCAAATCCATCGAACAAAGGGCCTGACGCATTTGCCGGACGCGAGCCCCGAATGTTGTCGAACAGGATCTCGGAGGTGTCGACCGTGTCGGTGTAGAGAATCTCGTTGAAGGCGGCGTCGGGCAAGAAGATGCCCTTGGCATCGTATTGCGTACGCAGGTTGTCGCTGGCCACGGCGCCCCGCAAAAACGCGACGTAGTCATCGATTTCGGAGGAGATAAGCACGACCTCCTCAACGTCCGCCGCCGCGGCGTCCGCGAGCACGTCGAACAAATCGGTCGAAAACGAGGTGATGGAGGCCGTTGCTCCACCCTGCGCCAAGAACTCGTCTTGCAGCAGCGCCGCCAGGCTATCGCCGTAGACGCCCTCTTGCGCCAAAATCGCGATCGACCCCACGCCGCGCTGGCTCAGATCGGAGGCGATGACCACGCTCTGGAGCGGGTCGGGCGGTGCGGTCCGCCAAAGGAGCCCGGGGGTGGCATCGGTCGGTGCGACGACGTCCACCTCGGTCAGCGCAGGACTCGTGGCCGACGGAGAGATCACCAGGACTCCCTCGGGTTGTGCGACCTCGAACGCAGCCTGCGTTCGAGAGGACCCCCGCGGCCCGATGATCGCCGGAACGTGTAGCGTGTTGACGAGGTAGTCCGTGGCCTCGCGCGTCGCCTCGAGATTCTCCGAGCCGTCGCCGTAGTCACACACGACCCACGCGTAGTCGAGCTCGAACGCATCGGAGGTCTCTACGGTTCGCAGCGCCAACTCGGACCCCTGGAGGGTGGGCAGGTGATCGCCATAGCTGTAGAGACCACCGAGCACCACGTGGTCGCGGTACGCCTCGGGCTGCTCAAAGAGATCCTCGGGGAACGTCCGCTCGCAACGAGCGTCGGTGACCACCGCGCTGCAAAAACCGTCCGTGCCGCACGACGATCCCCAGCCGAACGAACGACGGCACCCAAGGTCATCGGAGCACGCGTCCGCCTTGGGTACGGACAGCGAGCACCCCATCGCACACGTCGTCAAAGATGCGACCGCTGCGCAGGCCCCAAAGGCAAACCTGGGGGCATGTCGACCAAGGTGGAACACTTTCGAGTAGCCTTACGCCACACGAAGCGGTGGAATCAAGCTCGCGACAACAGCAGACGTTGGCCCGGATCGGCGTCATCACGCTCGCCGCCCTCGCGACGGCGTTCCCGGGCCCCGTGCGCGCAGGTTCGGTTGCGCCTGAGCCCGCCACACCCAGTGTGGGCGACGAGAGCGAAGACATCCGACGCGCGCGCGAGCTGGCGGCAAACGGGAGCGCTCTGTATGCGGAGGGCTCCTACGCGGCCGCGATCAAGGCGTTCGAAGTGGCGTACGACCTCGCCAAGGATCCGAACCTGCTCTACAACATCGCGATCTGCCACGAGAAAGCTGGCGATCTCGAGGTCGCGGCCGACGCATTGGATCGGTATCGCGCTGTTGCGCCCGAGTCTGAGCGTGACGGATTGGGCCAACGAGCAGCCCAGTTGCGTGCTCGGGCCGAGGCCGAAGCTGCACCACCGCCCGGGCCGAGAGAGCCAGAACCGACCGAGCCGCAGCCTTCGCACACGCCCGAGGCGAGCCCACCTCCGCCCACGCCCTTGTTCAGCCCCGCGGCATGGGCACTGCTGGGCGTCTCCGTCGTCGGCCTCGGTCTGGGGACGACCTTCGGGGTGCTCTCGCTGCGCAACGGCAACGATGCTGAGCAGGCGTGCCGCGCCGACGATGTGACCCTGTGCCCGACCTCAGCGATGGATGGGCTGAGCACGGCTCGGTGGCAGGCTGCCGCCGCCGACGTCTCGTTTGCGGTCGGCGCGGGGGCAGCGATCGGCTTGGCCGTGGTGCTCGCGGTGCGGGCCCGCAAGCGCAAATCCGCGGTGGCGCTCGTCCCCATGCCCGGAGGTCTCGCCTTCGGGGGCGCGTTTGGACACGCCGGGACTACCCGTCGAGCTTCTCGGTAACCGGAACGGGGTGAGCCGCAGATGGCGTCCGTGGCTCGGGCTCGGCCGGCTTGGGCTCGACCGCAGGCTTGGGCTCGGCCGCGGCGGTCGGCTTCGGCTTGGGCCGTTTCGGCTTGCGGTTGAGGCGGCGCTGCAGCGACTTGAACCGGCGGCGCAGCGCGTTCGAGCACTGAGCCCCTTCGGGCGCGGGCATGGTCGCCTCTACGGCCGCCAACAGCAACGCATCGTCCCCCGAGGCTTCGATGGCGGTGAGGGCGGCTCCGAACACTTCGCACGGCGTCTCCGCCTGCGCGGCCTGCAGCAGGTCCAAGCGAAGGTTGAGACCATGGTCGATGTACGGCGCGGCTTTGTCGTTGCCCTCGAGCTCCCGCAGAAGCTTGTGCCGATCGGGATACGGGAGCGCAGCGTCGGGGTCCGTCTGATTGACGGCGGCGAGTTGCTCCAAGACGCTTTGCGGCGCAGGCCCAGGCGTATCGGGCGGGCCGTCGGTCTTGGGTACTGCGGGCGGGGGGAGGTCACGGGGCGGAGCCTCGGGCACGCCAGGGTCTGCCACGACCTTAGGCTTGGGCTGCGGCGTTTGTGGGGCAGACGCCGGGCCTGTGGGCCAGGCGACAAACAACCCGACCGCAGCCACAACGGCGACCGCAATGCCAATGGCCAACCCCGGTCCGCGTGACGGCGCCGCGTCGAGTTGCACGTGGGCCACAGGAACCGCTTCGGAAGGCGCGTCGACGACGGCCGCCATTGCCTCCGACTCGACTGCGGGTCGCTCTTCAGGCTCGGTATCCTCGCCATCGGCTGAGCCGAGTGGCTCAACGGACGCCCCGACCCCCGACTCGGCGACGGCCGGAATGCCGTCGTGCATCGCGTCGAGGAGATACGCCGAGGTGGGCGCCACCGGTTCGTCCCACGGAACCCCTTCGTCCGCCCAGCGCTCCTGCATGGCCTCGAGTCGCTTCCGTGCCTCGCGGGCTGTGCCCAGCCGAGCTTCGCGGGAGCGCTCGCAAAGGTCTGCGCACAGCGAGCGCAGCTCGGCCGGGTAGACGTCGGGCAGCAGCGGGATGTTCCGAGACGCGCGGACGCGAATCTGGTCGAGTGCAGAGCGAGCACAAAGCGGGACCGCTCCCGTCAACAGACGCATCAGGATGAGACCCGCAGAGAACAGGTCGGTGCGCGCGTCGATGTCGGTTCCGCAGGCCTGCTCCGGGCTCATGTAGATAGGGGTGCCGATCGCCGCACCCGATTGCGTGACATTGGATGAGCCGACGCCCGCTGTGATCTTCGCGACGCCAAAGTCGGCGATAAAGATGTGCTCCTCACCGTCTGCGTTTGCGCGGATGAAGATGTTCTCGGGCTTGAGATCGCGATGGACGACGCCGTTGTCGTGGGCGTGCTCGAGCCCCGCGAACAACTCGAGCGCAATTCTGACCGCATGCGCGGGCGAGAGCTTGTGGGTCGCGGTACTCGGCGTCTCCTCTGCGCCGCGCCGCTTGAGCCAGTCGCCGAAGATCTCGCCCTCGACGTATTCCATCGCGAGGAACACACGCCCTTCGTGGGTTCCGCACTCGTGAATGCTCACGATATTGCGATGTCGCAGCCGAGCCATCGCCCGCGCCTCGCGACGCAGCCGAGCCTCCGCACCCGAGACGTCGGCGGGAGCCCGGGAGGTGTTCAGAAACTTGAGCGCGACTTCGCGGTCCAGTGCTGGGTCGCGGGCGAGGTAGACGACGCCCATGCTCCCAGCGCCGAGTCGCCGAAGCACGTCGTAGCGCCCGACCTGCCGGACGAGTAACTCCTCGCCCAGCGGCACGTCGGCGATCCCTGAATCAGGAAGCGTCTCGGTCGCGCGCGTGCCCCGTTGGGCGATCGCTCTCCCACCGTGCTCCCCGTCGTCGAAGGCCTCCGTCATCCCCGTCGTCCCAGTCTCGCATACGCCGCCTAGACCCCGCCAGCGCCGAGATCTCGCTGCTCCGTGCCACCGAGGTCGTCGTGATGCGCGGATGTGCACTTGCCCCAGACCGGCCCGGCGGCCGGCGTGCTCGCCCTGTGAATCTCGTCGTGAGGTCGCCGCGAATTCTCCCCAGAGTCTCCCCCTTAGTCGTGTTGCTACGCTCCGCGGGTGACGGAGCGACACAACGGTGCAAACAAGCCACGGCGAGACGGTGTGCGCCTGGTGTGGAGTGTCGCCGCGGTGCTCACAGCGGCCTGCGGCGGTGCAGAACCCACCAAGGCCGCCCCCTCGGCCGCCACTCCGGCCACTGCACCCGAAGCTGAGCAGGCAGTCGTAACCCCAACTGCCGCCCCCCACGAGCGCCTTCCGACGGGCTGCACGATCGCCGCCAACGTGAGTGTTGCCCAGCTCATGGCCCACCCCCGCGTCCGCGTCGAGTTGCTCCCGCTGCTCGGCCTCGTGACCGAGCCCGATGCCAAGAGCCCAGGCGTGCTCAGCAAGTTCCTGCAGCACAGCGAACTCAAGCCGCGGTCGCTGGATGCGTTGGCGGTGTGCGCGTCCGCCCCCCGTGACGGGCAGCTCGAGGCGTTCGCCGCGTTGTCCGGAACGTTTGCCAAGCACACGCTTGTGCCCGCGTGGCGAGCCGCAGGCGGATCGCCCGCTGCGAGCTTCACCCAAGTCCAAGGCCGACCGACCTACACCGAGGGCAAAATAACAGCGTTTCAGGCGGACGACGGCACGCTGTTGAGCAGTGTCGGCCGAGCGCTCGACGGCCTCGGCGACGCCGACCAAGCCCACGCGGCCTATGCCCTGGACACCACCGTGTTTGCCTCGTTCGCGCTCGCGGCTGCGGCCATCGAGCCAGTGCCTCGGGCGGTCCTGACCGTCAGCGGGCTCGACGAGTTCACCTCGGCGAAGGGCACGATCACCCTCGACCCGCCGCAGCTCAACGCGGTCGCGAGCTTTGCGTCGGCAGAGGCCGCGGGCAAGCTGGTGATCTTTGTCGACGGCGTTCGCCAGAGCCTGATCGCCAAGAATGGTGAGAACGACACGTACGGCCAAAAGACCGTGCTCGACGGAATCCAGACCACGGCCGATGGCGCCACGGTGAGCGTGACGGTCCCCTTACCCATCGACCACGCCATCGACGTGGCCAAATCCATGCTTCAGACGTTGGCGGGGCCGTAGTCCTGCGGAGCGCGGAGGCAGCTCACACGTCACCCCACGCCCCGTGGGAACCGCGGGGGAGCGCGCGGGAAACCGCTGCATATGACTTTGAGAGACCGCCGTTGGCTCCCCGTGGCGCTCGCACTCGGCCTGGCCGGCTGCGGCGATGACTCTGGCGGCAGCGACGACGCCGCGGCCGAGACGGGGCACAGCTCGGGCCACGCCTCAGAGGGTGGCCACGACACTGGCGTTAGCGGCTCAACGGGCGCGCCGGGCGAGAGCTCGGGAGGCGGGGGCTCGACCGGCCAAACGGGTGATGCGACGGGCAGCACGGATGCAACGGGAGGCGCAGACGAGTCGACGGGCGGCGCGCGGCTGTGCGGAGTCGGCCCGGGCGATACGCCCGCCTTCGAGATCTATCAGGGCGTCGATCCGCTCCCCTCAAAGGCCGGCGCGTCGATCGCTTTGGAGTGCGGGGGCCAAGGCGCATTCATGGTGCAGTTCCGCCTCGACATCTTTGGCGTCGACACGATGGGCGAGGAGTGGGTGCCCTTTTCGGTGACGATCGACGTCGACGGATTCAACGACGCGGAGGGCGAGCACTTCATGGAGCGCTCGCCGCAGGTGTACGTCGGATGCGACAAGATCGATGGCGGCCCCGACCCCGCATACCTGAACCTGGTGATCCCCGACGCTATCACCGACCCGACCGTCGTCGACGGCGCAGCGGTCACCGTCGAGGTCGTCATGCAGCCCGGCACAGCGGACGCTCAGACGTTCACCACATCCGGCACCATGGTCGCTCAGGACGATGGGGCTTGGGATTGGTGTACAGGCATGGACGACGGTCCGGGCTAGCCGATCCCCGCGGCCCCGTCGGCACCAACCCGACGACTGCTGCTTCCCTTGCAGGGAAGTGCCCGTCGCTCGCTGGCCCCCTACGCTGAGCACTCGACCGGGCCATGAACATCATCGACTTCATCATCGGGCTGACGCTCGTCAACACGATCCCGCACTTCGTTTTTGGAGTGTGGAGGCAGCGCATGCTGAGTGGGCTTGGCATCTCACCCACACGGAACCTGCTGTACGGGCTGCTCAACTTCTCGATCTCGATCGGCCTCTTTGTCTCGACATACGGACTTGGCGGATTCGCCGATCACGGGATGTATGTCGGCGGCCTGTTCGTCGTGGTGGCCTACTTCGCAACCGGGAAGCTCCTGCGCGATCGGTTCGCCTCGCCCGCCCCCGCGGCATCGCTTCCGAACGCTTGAGCAGCGCTACGCTTTGGGAATCCCGACCAACGTGAAGTCGCGAGTTTCGAGGCTCCGCCCATTGACCAACAGCTCCACCCGATGCACGCCAGGGTAGTAGCGCCGTGTTGAGATCGCTCGAATCGGGTGCGCCTTGTTCAGCGCGACCGTTTCGCCCTTGGCCACCGTGCGCCGCACCCACTTGAACACCTTGGGGGCGCGTGTGCCGTTGGCCTTCATGTGGTGCACCGCGTAGTCGATGATGAGTTCCTGCGCTCGCGTCGACTGCAATTCTAATTCGAGGGAGAGCGAGGAGCCAAAACGCAAGCGACGCGGCGAAACCGAGAACGTAAGCTCGCCCAGCTTGGGTTCGCGTACCCCTTCGAGCGCCAGGGCACCGCGATGTCCCTGCTTGATCAGGCTGCGCAGGGCATGGCGCACGACCCACGCGACCTCGTCTGACGGCGTCGCCTCTTTCCATCGCGTGGCGATCGTCACCGCCAGCTCTGGATGGTCCTTGGCGATGTCATTGAGATGGTTGGCGACCGAGCGACGCACGTACAGCTCCGGGTCTTGACGCAGCGCGTCCAACAAAGCGACCGCTGGAGCCGGGTCGCCCTGCAGCGCGCGCAGCCGTCGCCCCCAGGGCAAACGTGGGCGCGTGCCTTCACTGACCAAGCGGCGCACGTGCATGTCGTCGTCGTTCGCCCAACGTCGGAGGCGCTTGAAGACCCGCTGAGGATCCCGCTCGATGTAAGGGCGGATGGCAAACTCGCACGTCGCCAATGCCGTGAGCCCATGCATCGTGTCGAGGGCTCGATCGGGGTGCTCGAGGCCATGATCCTCCACAAACGTGCACAGCGGCCAAAACACGAAGGTGGCGTCGGTGACGTCCACGGCGGCCGCCGGACCGGCGCCGCGGTGCAGCCGGACCGCCGTGTCGATCACGGGTGCTGCCGCTTCGAAGTCGGTGGGCAGCGTCGCCGCGAGCGCGCCCGCGACATGGCTGATCCTCGCCTTGAGCTCGAGCGG